>TARA_R110000824_G_scaffold93519_5_pt1 | contig 16171 bp, 14 predicted proteins | sample TARA_R110000824 | Tara Oceans TARA_R110000824 (sample SAMEA4397747) | marine metagenome | biome: Polar Biome; feature: [MES] marine water layer (ENVO:01000295) within the mesopelagic zone...; material: water (ENVO:00002006), including particulate matter (ENVO:01000060) such as......
CACCGACAGAGTGGCCGCCCGGTCCTGATATGACTGCCAAGCTCGATCCGCCCTCGACCTACCAGCGGAGTGCTGAAAGGCTCCAGTGGTATCAAACACAAGTTTTTTACCCAACTCCCTGGTTTCCTGCGTCGGATCGAATCGGACTTCAACCTCGGAGGCGACCTATACAGGCCGTCATTAACGAGGCTGTTGGCACGACCATCATCAGGACCATTCAGATCGACATTCCCTACGTCGTTTACGCCTTTACCGGCAGTGCTGTAAACTCGGACGGCTCCGCGCTACCTAACGGCATGGACCCCCGCGACACATTTACAGTACAGTTTGTACATAATACCGGGGACAGGCTCGATACACAGCCTGCTTTGGCATCGTGTCTGCTCGGAACTGCGGCACAGCCCGCAGTCATCGGTGGTAACGGTTGGAACTTTGACCGTGGGGGCACCATTCAAGTGATGCTAACCCCACTTCGCGCTAACCTACGCATTGATGTTGCCACTTGGGGCATCGAAGTCCGAGGGCCGGTCAACTACAACGTACAAGGGTAAAAGGAGGGGCGCGTGCCGAACAAGTTTAATAGCTCGCGGCCTGGGCCCTATCCTCGAACCGGTTACCCTGGACCTACTGGCGTCGAGGGTCTATATAATCCCGATGTAGTCTACCAAAATCCTACCTATTCGGTGCCGGGTCCTTACGCGACTGAAAACCGAGGCTATTGGACGGGCCCTGATGTTCCTGTTGCCTGGATACTTCAACCAGGGACACGCCTAGATCCTATAACTGGAGTAGGGCAGGAACGCTTTTACCGCGCAACCTGGGAGAGCCCTGTATTTGACTTGCGCCCCGACCTAAAAGCCTCCGCAGGCACAGAAAACCAATCTGCCTACCCGATTTTTAGGGGTGGGGCTTTTGGTGCTGGGGGATCTCTACAAATCCTGGTCCGCAGGGACGATGGAACTATTCCCAATATCTCTAATGTAACTGTATTTGCTCAAGAGTTTGCAGCAGTTACCAACCCGCAAGATATTGTCAGCGTATCACCTACACCCTTCACTACGGCAGGCGTAGATATAACGAGTGAGTTTTATCAAGGGATGCAAGCCGCACTCTTGAACTTTATCCCTCCCTCTAATCCTGTGAGGTATTGGAAAACTGCTCTCACTTTTCAGTGGGTAGCATCCGGGTTCACGACGCTCCCTGTTCTCCGAGCACAGGGAGTGTGTCAGTAATGCCTTTTGACGGTGCCGGTGGGTATATTGGCAGTTCACGCTCCGCGTCTGCCAACACAAACAAGATCTTATCTATAAACAGTGAGGTTGTTGCGTTTACGCCAGCGCAAGAGGCCATCAATACAGATGGGCTGTGCGGAATGTCTATATCAGTCCTCCAGATAGCCGGGGTAGCTGGAACCGGAGGCGTGAGACTTCAGATTATACCTCGTGGTGACGCTGTTACCTACCCTACGCCTGCCACTGTTGTTCCGTTAGGCGTCCCTACTTTAGTGGAGTTTGGCCATATTGCCTCTCGTGCCGTGCAAGTGGAGGCGACGGGCTCTGGTGTAGCAGGAACTCCAAATATATATCGTATTTTGTTCATGGCTTGCATATAGAGGTATAGAGGAGTTTCCCATGTCTAATAACTTTGATGGCCCCGTACTTTTAGATTCACGAATCAATAACGCCGCTGAACCTGGATACTTCGGAACAGGTGGACGCAACGTAGATGCTTCAGTTGGACCTTTTTATTCGGGTGGCGTCCTCGTCGATGCGATTACGTCTACAATCACGCCCGCACTAGGGTCTATCTTTATCAGTGTAGGGGCTAATGGGATTCCGGCAACTTTTATGTGGAACGGAGATCATTGGGTTGGTTACGCCAGCGTTCCTCTCAACGGAATTACAAACGTGAGCGCCCCCCCTGCAATATCCTACGCTATGTTAACTGAGGACGGACCCGTTGCGGCTGCAAATACAGTAACCTTCACCGCACCAGGACTGGTTCCAACTCCAACCCCGTCTGCTTGTACTATCTTAGCTACAGTCCAAGTCGAGGATACGGGCGGCACTTTAGGAGGAATCCAAAGTGCGGTTATCACGGGTCTGGATACGGTAGAGATCACAACCAATAATAATGCTGGGAATGGGGACAGTATAATTTCTGTGGTCGTTTTCTTGCCCGGTGACTCAATGCCTTAACTGGCAACTACTTACAGGAGAATACAATGTCTAATAACTTCGATGGTCCTATCATTCTGGACTCCGCATTTAACAACGTCACTGAGCCAGGGTACTTTGGAACAGGTGGGCGCACGGGCGAAACCTCCGATGGACCTCGTTTGTCCGGTGGTACGCCTGCTGAACAAGCTGGGGTTGTTGCTCCAGCGGGTTCGCTGTTTATGACTACAGCAGCGGGCTCCAATGACGCTACCTTGCTTCAACAGAGAACATTCCCTAGCGGAAGCGCATGGTTCCCCATCGCAATTGGGGGTGGTGGAGCGATTGTGGGAAGCGGCACGGCTGCTGTTGCAGCCCAAACCCAAGCCATTGTGGTAACGGGCGCTCTGCCCGGTGACATTGCGACTGCTACCCTTGTAAATGACGATACAGGTGGTCCTTTGGGAGCCGTTACAGCTTGTGCTGTTACGGCTGACACCGTTACCGTTACCTTTACTAACGCTGTTACAACCGCTTCTTCGGGTAACATTCAGTGTATTGTGGTGCGGTAGTCTAGGAGTAAAATGCAACACCCACAGGTTATACCCTTTCCAAATTCTCAACCTCACATGGCTCCTAATGGCCAGTATCTACCTGCATTTCCAGTCTTGGCAAATACAGTAGATCAGTACGCAACACGGGTTCCGTGGTACGCTTGGCTGGCTATCGGCGCTTTTTTAGCGTACAAGTTCATACGCACTCCCAAAGGACGGATCTAAAATGGCTGCTTCTCTTGAATACATCGGACTAAACTCTGTTACACCTCCCACTACCACGACGACGAATTCTGCAACCTTGACGTTCGAGGCTGTGTCTTCTGATTGTCGAGGCCGCTGGCTTTTCATTGACGCCTTCCGCAATACTCTAAGCGAATCAGACCCCTTACCTGATGTGCTCTTGGGATATTTCCATGTAAGCGAGATCCGTATAAATTCAGGTCCTAACTTGGTTACAGGTCTTATTCCTGTGGGATGCTTTTCTTCGACTGCTTCTGCTACCAACGGATTCCCTAGTGGGGAACTGAATCTTAGCCTAAATACTGGTGACGTTGTTACGGTTGTGATCGATGACATAAGCCCTTTAACCTCCGACACAGTAAACTGGATGGGCCAAATCAAGGTTGATTCAGCCTCCTCCACGGCGGACACCAATACGGCTGCGTCTGTAATCGGTTCACAGACCTATTGGCTCGGATCTTCGACCGCGCTTACGACTATCACTGCTGGAAACTCTGGAACCTGGACTTCGCACGCTGCGCCTTTTGATCTTTACCTGGATTATCAGTATCTTTTCCAGACCAGTGTAGCCGACAATCAAAATCCCGTCGCCAAGTCGGGACTGCTCCTTACGGGTCTTACTGTAAGCACGGCTCCTGGAGTAGATTATGTAGACGGCTTTGCCAGCGCTAATCCTCAAGTGGGTATCAACCCTGCATCCGCCCTGGACACGGGCCAACAGGTGCGGATTGTTGTTCCAGCGGGCGCGACGGTTCAACACACCTACGAAAACATCAGTGTCGCAAGCACCATCATCACCCTGGGCTGGTCGGTCCTATCGAACAACTAGGGGTGATTCTTGGCTTACAAGGTAAAGTTCCGGCTAGGATCACCCAAGGGCCAAGTGTTAGGGCAGTTAGGACCCTTCACAACGCAAAAGCTCGCCTTAAAACAGGCGCAAGCTCTAGCTGACCTTGGCTACATCGAAGACGGGATTTTAGTTACGGTCGAGAAGGTAGGCGGCAAGAGGAAAAACCCTAGCTCTCGTAGCTACAAAGGCCACAAGATCAAAGGCAAGACAGGTAAATACACTGTTGAGCCTTACGGTTACGAGTTTCCTAATCTAAAAGCAGCCAAGGGGTGGCTAGACAAGCACGTCCGTGATGCCTACCCCGCGCCTAAGAAGGCCACCAAGAGGCGGAAGAATTGGGGCGCAGGTTCCTTCGCTGAAAAACCCGTGACCCTTCTTTTTTCCACCAAAGAGAAAGCTAACGCCTTCAAGAAGTCTTTAGACAAGAACGAGGTAAGCGGCAAGTTTTCGACGAGAAAAACAAAGGGGTGGAATACCTACAGTCTCGTTTTTACTCCTCACTCATACAGTGACGTGGTAGCCATTCACAAGTATTATCGCCCAGAAAAAAGCCACTACAAGGATATAGAACGCGACTTGCGAACAAACCCATCTAAAAGGGCGACACCCTGGATCACCCGTGAAGGCAAGCTGGGTGGCCCTGGTTACACCAAACGCACGGCCAAAGCTAGGCACGCTCTCCTAAATAAATGCGTTAAGGGCTACGGCTATCGAAGCTGCCTGGGGAGCTTGCAGGTACTTCTTCTAAATAGCGAAATGGGAAACACAGCCCGCAAGGTTATCCTAACCGACAAAAATTGGTTGGAGAAAAAATACGGTGGCCCCGGCAGTTTCGGCCCTAGAAAAAAATAAATGAGGTACTTCCATGTCCATTGTGTCCGAAATGAAGAAAGGTGTCGCAAAGAAAAAGACTGAGCACGGCGAAGTAACCGCAGCGTCCAGTATTTTGATTAGGCACGGCTATTTTGGTACCCCTGAGAAAGAGACACGGAAGCAAGACGGCATGGTCATCCGTCTTTACACTTGGTACGACACACCAGAAGGCGATTTAACTCTAGTTACAGGCCCTGGTTTAGAAGGGGAGCTAGTCGTTCTAAACGGCCCTGGCGTTTACGAAACGAATCCTGTAGGTCAGCCCCTTTCGGGGCGTCGGCCAAAAGACGCCGACACCATCGAATACATCGAATATCGGCCCAGACTTGCCGATGGGTCACGACCCAGAGTCCGGGTGCCCGTTCCTAGTGGTCTTGTAGAGGCGTGTAACACCTGTCACGACGGTCGCATGGTCTTGCGCGGGGATCAGCCGTCTAAAGAGGCTAAGAGCCGTCTAAGGGCCAAGCAACGCGCCCAGAGGGAAGAAGAGAAGGCAGACCGTGCAGCTAAACGAGCCGCAGCGGCTAAGAAACGAGCCGATGCAGCAGCAGATCGAGCAGCAGACCATGCAGGCATCCAAGACCGCGCAGACAAGCGAGCCGCAGCAGCTAAGAAGAAGAAGCAAGCTACTTACCCCGTCCTGGTTGAATCAAGAGCAGAGCTTAACGCTCTACTTCCCATTGTGATCCTCGTCGGACAGAGCGAAGAAAACATCTATTTTCGCAAATTGCCCACCGGGATGGGCGCTAAAGATTATTACGCCAAAGAGGGCTCGCAAGCCTGGGATATACTCGCCAAGCTCCCTCATGGTGTGGAGATACGCAGTTTAGTGAAACCCAAGAAGGAGAAGGAGCCAGGGCAGACAATAGGCTACCTCCGCGCCAGGGAAGTAATAGAAATCCCTAAACTTATGGAGGCTAGAGAACTTGCACAGTCCAAGGGAAAAGCGCCCTTTAGGGCACCACACCATACTATCAGCGCTAAGGCAATAAAAGACGAACTAGATCGGGCGCAGGGCGGGATGCTTTATTTAGACCAGCTTGAGGAATTCCCTGGGCGCGTAATAGAGAGCCTAAATGAGAGTTTACGACATTATCCTTATGTTTTGATCGCGTTTCGGCGGGGACCAGATACGGCCAGCGCTTCTATTCCTATCTACCGCAACTTAGAGATCTTGGGGGCTCCTGGTGCAAGCTCTGACCGGGACCTGCTCTACGGGCAAGTAGCGCCCGCTAAGAAAAAAGCCGCTCCTAAGAAGAAGAAAACCGTAGCCAGTGCGCGTCGAAAAGCGGCGGCTGCGAAGCCATCGGCCCAAGAAAACCAAGAGGCCATTATGGCAGCTATCCGTGCCGCCATCGGGGGCCTGGATGCTCGGCTTTAGAGGGAAACACGGCATTTACCCACAACTTAACGTCATTTCCGATACGGCTAAAGAAACGGTGTATTCCTACCCAGAGGAATCGTGCATTATTAGGGTGCGTCATCATTTCCCACATAGACCTGTTTTGTGGGAATGTGCAGACGGTAGGTCAGATGACATGGCCCGTTCTCTCCCCGAAGCCTTGGAAAAAATAGAGGGGAGGTCCCGTCACAACCCGCCCTCCTGGGAGCCACCCACGGTAGACCAAATCTTTGATGCCGTAAGCGCAGCTTTAATCACCAATCTAGGTGCGTTTGATGAGTTTATGGGGAAAGGACCGTTTTACAAAAAGGCGATAAAAGCGGCGTTGGAAGACAAATATGGGAAAATAAAACCGTATGCCCCCACTACCTCGACAAAGAAGAAGTGGGAGAAAAGAAAGAAGAAACCACCACTGACCACCCCCAAGAAAATAACCTCACCGCTAGAGACAAAATCCTTACAGATTATTTTAGACAGTGGACGGACCTACGAGGTTGAGCTTCCGCACGCTGCAAAAAATCTTGCTAAGTTTTCTACGGGCGACAGCACCTATCGACAGGCCCTACAGGGTGTAGTGTGGCTCCCAGGAGATAAGCTAAGTAGAAATGCGGCAAGTTGGTTTGGTGGGGCTCCTGCTGGTATATTTGCGGCAACGGACGGCCATCGTTTAGCAATTTTTGCTTCCGACGTTGCACCCCCAGAGGATAGCAAAAGTGGAGTGCGCTTTACGGCGAAAGGATGGGCAGCGGGCTTCAAGGGCTCTAAAAGTGCGACCGGAACAATACGAGAGGCCCCAGAGCTTCCCCCCGCACGCGATTTTCCCGATTACAATGTGGTTTTTGGGGAGCCCGGACGCCTCGTTTACAATTTCGACACGGACGCTGTGCAGACATTGATTACAGAGCGCCCTACTGCCGGATTGGAAATGAGTTCTCACCTTGTGCTCCGTCCTCCCACCTACCCTTTCGAGCACGATCCAGGGGAAGTAACTTACCGCTTTATGGTGTCTCAATCTGACCCTGACATTACTCCCTTCGAGCGTCTTCCACTGTGGGATCCTCCCAGAGAGTCAGTAACAACAACTACGGCATATAACCTTGGGTATTTCATTGATGCGCTCGATCTGCTGGGCGGAGGGCCTGTTAGGGGAAATGTTAGTGGGCCAATGGATCCCGCTTACTTCCAGGCTGCGGGAAGCAAGGGCGCTGTAGTTATTTTAATGCCTATGAGAGTAGAAGCCTATGAAGGCGTGGCTCCTGCTGCTGTAAAGAAAACACCTAGCCAGTCACCGAAGTTACGGGTTCCCAACACTGGAGCTAACCAGCACTCTCCGCCAAAAGGAAAGCTAGAAAGATGGGTTAAAAAGTTATACTACAATCTCCCATCTATCCAACTAGCCGTGGGAGTCTTTGAAACGGAAGGCGGCTTTGAAAGGTGGATAACCAACGGTATAAACGCCATTCGCTTACCTGTCGAGCGGCTTAGTCGTGGAGCCTACCAACCTCAAGTAGAGCTTCCTGGAGAGGCTTTGTTGGGCTGGATAAAAGTAAAATGGCCTACCTTAGAGGCTATCCCAGGTTCCTCATCTGACTCCCAGCTATCTGACATAGCTCAGATAACTGAAGTAATCGGTAGTGAGTTTTCTCTTTCCCACACGCCTCCTCTGCGTGGACTGACGGCGCTCTCCGATCCCGAACATGAGGAGAGACAATATGTTGGGCTAGTTGACGATGTATTGATGGTGACGGATGGTCGCAAAGGGCTCATGGTGACTGGTATTCAAGATATTCTTCCCACGCCAGAAACCTTCGGCGTCCCCCCTGAGCTTTTCCAGGGCATACCATTACAAATCAACTATAGGTCTGCGTATGCTACAAGTGGCCACTTGTTGATGAAGTGCAGGATAGATGTAAACACACCAGACCTGCGCCAAATAATCAAGCCCAATCGCCTCCCTGATAAGGTAATCGAGCTTACGGGTCCAATGCTCCAACGTATTCTAAAGAAAGGCGTGGCTAAAAAAGATGGTGGCGTCCCTATGTTAGTCATGGATGCAAACGGTTCACGCATCGACTACCTAGAATTTGGTGGTATTGGTCGTTCCGACACCTTAAAAACCACACAGCCTTTTCTGTCCGAATTGAAATACACTGCTGCTGACGGCATTATGCTCAATTTTGTGTATTTTAAGCAGATTATCTACGCTATGACAGCATCCAGGGGCTCTATCACAATGGAACTAAAGTCCCCGCTGGAACCCGTTGTCCTTACACGCGAACACCAGGGCATGTACATAACAGGTGTAATCGTGCCTTTTAAGATAGATTACTGATGCAAACTTCCTTTTTAAAGCGCAATCCTCTAACACCGCTTGAGCTAGCCGTGATTCTGGTGACTAGGATTGTTTTACAAGCCCTTGAAGCTTCTAATCCGAGCGCTGCGGCTGAGTTTAATGAGCAGAAGGAGATGTATGCAGGGGCCATTCGGGAGGCTCTAATAGAGTCAGGGAGATTTTTAGGACCCGAAGAACCCGCGCCCAAGAACGCACTTTCATGGGCAGAGATTATGGCGGCGTATGAACACAACGAAGATGTAAATGCACATTCTGAAAACTACGTTTTACTTGCCGAAGCGCTGGGTAAGTCTCCGCGCACCATCCAAGTGTTGAAAGACATTCTAGCAAAAAGAGATAGGGGGCATGGTTTAAGCGCTGATGACGTGAAAATTCAACGAGAATTCGCGGCGGGTCACTACGCAGAAGCCAAGAAGTATGCAGCGATAGAGAAAGCTCGCCACCAGCCCATCGTTGAAGTGCTCGAAGAACCCGCGCCCACTCCACGTCGAACAAGAACGCACCGTGGACCCACCGACGAGGAGGCACGATCTCTGGCGGAGCTTGTCATGCGCCATGCTCGTGACCACTACGAAGACGGTTGGGATAGTGTCTCTGAAACCATGAGCATAGGTGACATAGCCGAAATCATTAAAGAGGAAGGGGCTCGCACTCCGCGTAAGGCTGTAGAAGCTATAGGCGAGGGGGCCGAAATGTACCATGAACAGTTATCCGAAGCACGCGGGGCTGGCGGGATGAGCACACCGCCCTTCAAGATGAGGCTTTCAAGCGTTCCCACTAAAAAGCAGTGGATGGAAAGCGAGCAAGCCTCAGACGAAGATCTAGCCCTCCAGGAAGAACTTAGGGTGGGAAGAGAGCGAGCCGCCGCTGAAGAAAAACGTGAAAAGGCTTACGAGAAAAAAGCCACCGAATTAGCAGCAGCAGCAGCATATACCGCGATGCTCAGTGAGGCCGATCGCCAGGAAGCTGCCAGAGATCTGCTGGCCATGAAGAACAAGGTGAGGTATGCCGACCACAACTACACCGCCTATCTCACCCAAACTATTCAAAAGCTTGGTCAAAAACTCGTTCCTGGCATTAGGCTAGGAGACTCAGAAGACGTTGTAGCGTACTTTAGCAATGGTACGCTTACGCCCGATAGAATCGCGGATTATTACCTAGAAAAGCGGGCCACTATGGACGGCATAGCGCAGTTGCCTCCCAAACTCCGCGCAAAAGTAGAGGCTATCATTGAGCCTGCTGAAGAAGAAGAGGCTATCATCGAGGACCTACCATTTATGGTTGGTGAAACTCTTCTTTCGGAATCTCCCCACGATCCCGGTCACCCTATAGAGGTTAGCTTTAGGGGTAAAATCGGAGGTCAAGCCACTGTAGAATATGATAGGGGGCGTCAGATGACGGTCCCGCTTGAGTGGCTTTCAAGACCCGATTGGGTTGCAAGGCCCGAAGAAGACGAGCCTACTGAAGAAGACCTTAGGGTGTGGAAAAGGCATGATGATTGGCTTGAAAGAAAACGTGAAAAGCGTCAGCAGGAAGAGGCTATCATCGAGCCTGCTGAAGAAGAACCCGCAAGATTCAAGGTGGGTGATACGCTAAGGCTTACTTATAGGGATAGTTCCCGTTCGCCGGAGATTTTAGATGTGTGGAGTGTTGGGAATTGGGACGAAGACGGGAGCTTCCGTCAGTATAAGTTGATGGATCCTAAAACGCGGTCGAAACTATGGCACAACGACCCCTCGACTAGCTACACGTTGGAACTCGAAGAAGAAGAAGAAGACGAGCCCGATTCTGGTGCTGGTGCTGTAAACGCAAAGTATTTGGACAGCCTACCTTCTGGAAAGAAGGCCAAGATCTTGAAGCATTTGGCTAACCATTATGGCGTTTCACTCTCTGAAATCGAAGACGAAGTAAAAGATAGGGATGCAGAAAACCTGTTTGAGTACACTGCAACCGACAGGGCCATGTCGATGGAGATTTACAACGACTTCGTGGACCGAGGGCTGCTAGAAGAAGAGGAGCCAGCCCCTAAAACTTTCGCTGCGGAGAAGAGGCGACAACAGGAGCCAGAACCCAGCGACGAGGAAATGATGGCTAGAATGTCCGCTATGATGGATAAAATGATGGGGGAAGGGTGAGTCAACTACGCCTACATACCCGTTTTAACCCCAGCGCAGAGGATGAAGCTCACGCGCTGTGGGAGAGAATGTACACAGCAGCTTTAGAGACAGATCCGCAGCTTGCAGCCTGGATGAAAAAACGGGAGCCTGCTGTAAAAGAACTCGCCACGACTAAGATTAAGGCAAAACGCCGACGCCAGAAGGCCCCGGAAAAAGAAGACGTTGGGTTTGTGGGGGCTGTCCAGGTCCTGGCCACTCCAATGGAGCTAGAAGAGGCTAAAGCCTGGGTTGTGGATGCTGCTGCGGAACTTGCGGCTAAACCTCCTCCTACCCCCCAACAGAAAGACGATACAGGGCTTTCTGGTGCAACCAATGCTCCTATTCGTGCGTTTCTGAGACTGGTTAGCGATCCTGACTTGCCTACTGACGCCTTCCTGGGTGCAGCCGAATACCTAAGACTCCACAGCAGAACGCAGCTAGATACCGAAGAATACAAACGTGCCCTACAGACTCTCAAGCAGTTCAGCGCGTCCTCTGCCAAAGATGCCCAGCGCCTTTTGGTTGGAGGAACTCTGTTTGTAGGCGAGAAAGGAGCACAGGTAGATGAAGGCAACTGGAAACTACGGTCAGACTACAGCGTAGGATTCCAGACAGAGAGAAAACAAGACTTCAAACTAAGCAATGTGGCCCTAGAAAATGCCGGATTCGTAAAAGGAGAAGATTTTTTCTGGGATAGAAGTGGAGGGGGTTTCACGCTAGTCGTATTTCCTCACGCGCTACCCGATTTTTTAGAGTTTCTATCAAGAGGCTGGCCCGACTTAGCGACCACCGTGCGCCCTTATGTGCCGTCCATTATTGCAAAAGCCGACGTAGAGCCGGTGGAGCGCGAATCTCTGGAAGAGGAAGAAATACCCTTCGCGTTTGAACCCGACAAGTTTAGAGTATTGCTCGATGTTGGTAAGGCGGGCATGAGAGCCAATGATATAGCCAGGGCTCTGAATAATATACCTAAATGGGAGAATATAAACGGCCTGTATTGGAGTAAAATCTCTCTCGATGACTTAGAAGAGGTAAGGGAGCTAGTAAAAGGAAAAGCCGAGGCGGGCCCTCGCGCTGCCCGTCCAGCCTACCAGCGTATTCTTAATACAATCGACGCCCATATAGAAGAATGGCTAGCAGTTGGTCTTGCATCCTTACAACAGGATGAAGACTATGGGATTGCAGGAGGCGGACGCTGGCGTAAAGAAGGTGATCGCGTACTCGTAGAAACGTGGTTCATTCCCAAAAATCAGCTAGGGGGACCATTTAGATCTCGTTATCGAAAAGGCCATGAATACCCACTGCTGTTCAAAGTAAGAACCTCAAAGATTCCCCAACTTGCCGACGAGATCCGGCCCCATTTTCCCAGGCTAGCCGAAGCTATGACGAGGGCTTTTGGAGGAGTGGCGTCAATTTCCGTAGAAGAACGCGAATACTGCGAGCCACTTATCGACTTGAGCAACAAGCTTGCCCCCGTTGAACTGTCCGCCCCAGCAGCTATCGAAGCTACCGAGAAAGTGATGGACGCTTTTGAAAAGAACGGACCAGGAGGGGGTCTTGTTCCCTATCCCTACCAGGTCAACGGGATCGCCTTTGCTATGCTCACAGGCTGGCGAGCGCTCATCGGTGACGCAATGGGGCTAGGTAAGACCATCCAAGGGTTAGGGGCCATCATCGTGGACCCAAAAGAAAATCTACCGGCTTTGATTGTAGCGCCACCCACTGTTATTTATGGGGCCTGGGTACCAGAAGCCGAAGAATGGCTGAAAAATATACCAGGGAACCCGCCAATCATTGTGCTCTCAAAAGGCCACATGCCTCCCAAGGGATTCAAGGGTGTGGCTATTACAGGTTGGCCGTTCATTAGAAAGCACGCCGATGAGCTTGGAGAGCAAGGCTTCAAACTTATGATTATGGATGAGGCCCATTATGGTAAAGCCGGGATGAGTACAGCGCAAGGGCGCAGCATGATAAAACTGGCTGATCTCATTCCGCATGTACTCTTACTCACAGGAACACCGATTAAGAATGCTGTAAGTGAGTTGTGGCCCCTTCTTAGCTCTCTACAACCCGATGTGTGGGGCAAGAACAAGGAAGACTTCCGCCGCAAATACAGCGAGGTAGTGGGGGAGGGCCGACGTGTGCGAGAGGTGGGCGTAAATGAGGAGAGAAAGCACGAACTAAAAGAGCGCCTTGCTTGCACGATGATACGGAGGCTTAAAAGTGAGGCGATGCCCGATTTGCCTCCTATGCAGCGTCAGCCGCTCGTAGCCAAGCTCACCGATGACCAACTTAAAAGGTATGTGTACGCAGCCGACGAGTTTGAAAAATGGTTTAGAGAGCAAGTGCAAATAGCTATAGAGCGCCAAGCAGCCGAACAGGGACGAGGCCCAGACGAGCTTACCCCTGACGAAATAAGAGCCGTTAACATGGCGGTCGCCAGGAGTATGAGGGCCAAGGCCATCGTGAAGCTAGGTAAGTTGAGGCAAATCACAGGAGAGGCCAAAGCAGACCGTATGAGGCCCGTCATAAAGGCCCTTAAAAAGAATGGCGAATCGGCCATCTTCTGGGCTCACCACAAGAATGTGGTCAATACTCTAAAGAGGATGCTGGAAGAAGAAGGCGTTAGCTGGGCTGCTATCACCGGGGGCGTCAGCAACCAGGAGCGCGGTGAAATAGCTAAGGACTTTCAAGACGGGGGAATACAAGTTTTAATCGCAACTACAGCGGCAAAAGAAGGGCTTACCTTAACACGGGCAAACCGAGCCTACTTTGTAGAAAGATACTGGACCCCAGCCGACGAGGCGCAAGCAGAGGCCCGCATTTGGCGAATCGGACAAACCAGACCTTCGACTAACTATTTCCTGGGAGTTCCGCGCACCATTGATGAGCGCATGGATGAGATTATCGAAGGAAAAAGACAAGTTATTGACGAGGTTCTAGGCGACGAATCTATCGAAAAGAAGTTCGCGGAGGATCTACAAGACCATATCATCATGGGGCTGGGCTACACAGGAGCCCTAACTAACCCCAAGAAAAGAAGGGCTTGGCTCCAAGAGATAAGGCGCAACCCCTACACCGGACCCAAAAAGACTTCTCCTCATAGCTACCGGAAAAGCAGAGGTAGAGGAAAGATGGATGACGTGTGCCCTGGCTGCTGTGTGGGACCAGAGGGTGAGATTTACGGCACCGCGTGTTTTCATTCCAACACAAGGGACGGAGAGCCCGTCTGGGAGTGCGGAAATTGCAGCTATGAACTCCCTAGAAGAATTCGCCGTTCTAAAGGAAAAATAGCCTTAGACAAGCTCCAGGGAAAGAAAAACCCCCGCAAGACCATCCCCATAGGCCAATGTTACCCGTTTGCTGTTAATATGGCCGAAGAGTGGCTTGATGAGCATATTACGCCAGGGGGCCGAGGTAGAAAGCCAAAACGGCACGCAGGACTAAACAACAAAAAGAAGTTCAAGGTAGTGCATGGCAGAATCACTGATAAGTTCAGTGGTGAGAGCTTTCTGCACGCCTGGGTAGAGAAAGGAAACAAGGTGTTTGATTGGCAAACTCATGGGGGGAAGCCCGAAGGTATCCCTAAAGCGGTTTACTATGATATATTTCAACCCGAACCCCACGCTGAATACAACGCTGAAGAGGCGGAAGTTCAGTGTAGACGCTCAGGTTCACCGGGACCTTGGGCCCAAACTCTGTAGGCACAAAGGTGGAGAAAAATGCGGAGTAACCCCAAATCTAAAAAAGCCATCCTCAAGAGGATTGATCTCGCTAACAAGTGGATTGCATTTTCCCAGAAGCATGAGATTCTGGGGAGCGGCTATTTTGGCTCGACTATGGAGTCTGTGTTTAAATACCCCCACAAAATCACTGTGAGCCCAAAAAAGAATCGCGCCACACTGCGATACAAAGATGCCTACTGGCCTTACGATAAAACGCATCTGACCTTCAATCTAAATGACACAGACGAGTATTCGGACACGGGGGTATCAGGTTTGCGTTATGAGATAAGCAACTTTATTATTAAGGCGATTAAACGCGGTGCTAACGAAGCCGGGATACCCTTACCAAGCTACCGCTAAACTCTGTAGGCACAATGGACCCAACAGTGTTACATTACTGGCGACTATAGGAGAAACAATATGACAGATACGATTTTGGAAACCCTTGAGGATTTAGAAGACGCCCTGGATGCAGGAATGAGTGGCCCCGAGCTATCTCAAGCTTGGGAAACGGAGCGTGGCAAAAAGAACCGCAAGGGAGCCCTAGAAATGCTTGGTGACGAGTTTCTAAAGCTCATTGACCAGGGCGACCAGGAAGGGCTCCAAGACGAGCTAGACGCCGCATTACAGGTGATTGTGGACCTAGAAGGAAAGCTCAAAGAGTCGGCTAAAAAAGCAGAGGCCCCTGTGGCCCAGGCGGCTCCTGCGATTACCAAGTCTTCCATTACTTCTATGTTTAGCGGAGACAAAGTGTTCGTCATTGCTCCCATACATGAGGTTGAGCGCTGGCAAGCGATGAGTAAAATCACCCGTTACGTTGTCGATGTTACGGGCGTAGGTGCAGAGGGCCTGTGTCGCCAATACCCACACCCTGTGTCTGTTTTGGTGGACGGCACCATCCGTATTGACACTCCGAACAGCCGCGTAGCTCGTGTTTTAGAAAACAAAATGAAGAACATGGCGCTCGTTCGAGATTTACAGGATATCAACATCCGAATACACTCTATGGGGTCTTCCGCCAGCATTGTTACCGATGCTGTCCGTGGCAAAGACGTAGCCGTAATCAGAGAAATGTGTATTGTGTCGGGAACCCGGCTTAGTGTAGATCAAGTCGGGGATGAAATTAAGCTCTCTGCAAGCAAATAGGAGATTTTAGATGAGCAGAAACTCTAATAGTCATTTTGAGGGCGCTATTATCCTGGATGATACTGGCACATCGCCCGATGGAACCGGACCAATCTCCTATGTGGGGTTCGATAAGGCTACCCTGGGCAACCCCGATGAATCCGCAGGCCCGCGCATTTCAGGAGAGGAACACGGAGGAGCGCCCGGTTTTGACGCCCCTAGAGGAAGCGTTTACCTGCCTGGGACGGGCAGCGTTGTAAACCAGTTTGTGTGGCACAATATAGGGACAGAGATAGCCCCAGAGTGGGTGCGGCTCATACAGGAGGGGAGACAGCCTACGCCCGTTCCAGGCGTCCCCAGCATCGAGTCAAGCATCGTAATCGATCTACCTGATACCGGGGCTGTGCTCACCCTGGACACCGATATAGTGATGCCTGACAATGCACAGCTTCGCTCTGTCCAGGAGATTATCACTTACAAGCTAGGGGCTACCGGGGCTGCTGGCTGCACCATCCAGGTTACCTGTGACCCTGCTGGGGTGCCCATAGATGCGTTTAGCGTCCCCTTCGTTATCAATCAGGCGTTTGTGAGTCCATTTATGACCAAAGCCGAGCCCCCCGATCTAGCCAGGTCCATGTTTGTGGTTAGTGGTGACACATTACGTTTTTCGCAAGCGAAGCTCAACGTAGGTGACAACAACGCAGTTAGAGTTGTGATGTTCTGTAGACTGTAGG
>TARA_R110000824_G_scaffold328271_7_pt1 | contig 16146 bp, 18 predicted proteins | sample TARA_R110000824 | Tara Oceans TARA_R110000824 (sample SAMEA4397747) | marine metagenome | biome: Polar Biome; feature: [MES] marine water layer (ENVO:01000295) within the mesopelagic zone...; material: water (ENVO:00002006), including particulate matter (ENVO:01000060) such...
ATTTCCTGGAATGCTCCAACCAATTATTCCATCAGTCCCATAGTAAAAAAGATACGGATGCAGGGAAACAATACCGCCTGTTACATTAGTATTAGCTGGCAGTGAAACAGATCTTAAAACATCCGTTCCTAGCACCTCGCCAAAAAATATTTGTCCGTCTTGATCATTACAAATACAATCACCATTTGGGCTAACTTGCGCTAACACATAATTTTGATTGGTGCTTGAGTCATATTGAAAATCAAACATCCAATAATTGTGAACAGACGTTATTAAAGCATCACTGCCATAATTCATGTTGACAATAGTGCTTGTTAAAGTAGTTAACGTGGTCGTTATAATAAAGTTGTTGGCTTGATCTCCTGCTGTAGCAGAAGTAATTGTGATGATTGCTCCAACAGCATTAGCTGTATAATTTGGTGTGCTTGTGAAAGCAGTGATATTAGAGGCAACATCTGTGGCTGTTTGATTTATGTCAGTATTAAAAGCCACTGACCCAGACATTATGTCCACACCGTCTACAGCGATCATATCTACAGCACCACTAGCACCTGCAATTGTTACAGTGCCATAAGCAGAAGCCAAAACAGGTGTTCTATCAGTGACGATAGAACTATTTCCTGTTTGGTCTAAGGTAAATCTCTCTAACGTGTTGTCACCGCCAGAATGACAGTAAACAAATAGCATTTGTGAGAATGTAGCAAACCCTCTACTTACCTCAGACAAATATTTTTGAGTGGTTTTATATCCACCTATTTTTCTAGGTAATCCTCTTTGAAAACGTACCCATTGACCATCAACATAGTTATTACCATCAAATTTAGTGCCATCGCGTTTAATTCCTGGCTCTGAACGTAAAACTGTTGTTTGGATTGGCATTAAGTAAATACCCCTCCGTTAACTACTCCACTCAATGCCACGCCCATTGCAGCCCAAGCATCTGGTTGTGTAGTAGATTGAAATAATGAAATCCCTGTACTACCCCCACCTAAATTAATTCTTGCCTGTGCTTCTGTGGTTGCTCCAGTTCCACCTTGAAGTATAGTAATAGGGAAAGCTACAGTTGATGTGTCAGCGTCTAAAACATCTGAGCCATCACAGTAGTAAATTCCTCTACTGCCTTGAGTTATAATTTCGCCAGTTTGTCCCGCGACTTTAACAGTTAAAACGTGACTACCTGTTGTTCTATTATCAATCCAATACTGTTGAACAGTAGCAGGAACAATAATATTTCTTGCCCCAGTTAACGCACCAGTAAATCTGTATGCAACTCTGTTAAGTTCTGTACCAGTAAGTACTTTGTCACCAGTTCCAGCAATGTCTATAACAGTGTAATCAAATGCAAATGTTGCCGATTGTCCAAAACCAATTGTAAAAAAGTTAGTTCCATCAGTAGCAATAATGGCTGACTCTCCTGGCTGAAACGCCAGTGTTCCAGCACCATCAATTGTTGTAGATCCTGGCGGTGTTGCTGTAATTGCACCAGAGCCTGAGTTTCTTAAATATAAAAACCAGTTGTCTCCACCTACAGTTGGGTCGGGCAATGTAAAAGTAGCCTGTGCTCCCGTAAAATTGAACATCTTTGCACGATCATCAACACCGCTAGTGTAGGATGTATTTATTGTACTTACTGGAACAGATTGACTTAACAAAGTGCCGACAGCAACTATGCCTGTACCAGCTAATGAACTAGCATTGGCGGTAGAAGTTGTCGCACCATATTGCAGTAGCACCCATGTTCCGTCGACTGTAGAATTATCAGTGAGATAAACTTGCCATAATTGACCAGAAGCAATCGTACCAACTTGAGTACCGCCTGCATTTTTAACAGTAAAAGTGTGTGATCCTCTGTTATTAAAAAGGATGGTGTTACCCGTTCCACTTTTTTTAGCGTCAGGTAAAATGATACTAAACCCTGCACTTGCTTGTGTAACGTCAATAATTCTAGTGGCTAAATTGACATTAGTTGACGTTTCTTCAGGCCAACTCAGTGTTATATCGGCAGTTAAATTTAAAGAGCTATAGCTAATTTCACTTGGATAAATATTAGCCCCACCAAACACATCCGTATAACTAGGCATTATGATTCACTCCTTTGCGCAGCTCTGTCAAGAATACGACTAAGATCCTGACCATTAAGTGCTTGTGCGGATCTGTCATATAGTGCTTGCCACATTTGCACTCTTTCATCATTTTTCAAAAATGGTGTTGCCTCTAGCAATGACGCATACAACAAAACTTCTGGTGCATATTCTGTGAGCCAATTACTCTGAAAATCATCCCCCAACAAAGCTGGTTGTTCGTAGTACAAAACCTCTAGTGTTTTCACAGCAATGGGTGTGGGCACTATCAACCAATGTTGATAGTCATAATTAGCATAAAATTGTGGGACAGCTAGTTCTGCCTCATCAGGCCAATAATTTCTGCAATATTCATAGGATCTAGTAAAAATAGAAGAACCACCAACCGTCATAGAAACAGTGTCACGCCATCTATCAGGTTTCAAATAGGTCGAAACGCCAATAGCTAATGGCGTTGTCACAGCCCTAATAAATCCCTCAATCTTTAACTCACGAGCTATCCGTCTTTCTGCCAATGTAATCAAACGTGGCAGTTGATCAAAAACTATTTGATCGCTTGCCTGTGTAAAACCACGTTCTAAATAACGCCTCATATCAACAAGCAAGCTATCGTATGTCATCGTATAGCTCATAATTTAAATCCTAAGTGCCTGCAGGTCTGACAACAGGATCAACTGCAATTCTAAAGTCTACCCACTCAGGATTAATTGACCATTCCCCATCCACATAGAGATATTTATTACCTACATAATCGTCAGGTAATGTAACATTTTCATATAAGGTACAATCATTTGAGCTATGGCAGCCGACAATAAAATCTAACTTTTCTTCTGGACCTACATCAATTTGAGTTTCGGACATAATTATTCGTGTGTCATCAGGCAGAAGAAATTTACTCAAACCTGTGCTATTTTCTACAATGTTTCTCACTATGATGCTCCTTTTAAGACAAGTTGTGTTGTGGAAATGGCTTTTCCTGCTGTAACTGTGCTGGAAGTGGTGGTCAATGAACCGTCTGTTTGAACGTAATAAACGCTGTCTGGAGTTAAAGCTACAAGCGAACTAGGAAATTGTACGGTATAATATATAGGTTGCGGATAACCTCCCGAATCAAGTCTGAAATTCGCCAAGATACGATTAGCTGTTGAGTCATAAGTTAACGCAACATAGCCGGATACTTTGCCAGCAGATGAACCTCCTAATGTAGTGAGTTGCGTGTCTGTTATGCCAGTAACTAAGCTAGTAGCCGCGTTAATTTTTCCAACAGTTATAAATCCTATGTCACCAAGGGAGTTGATGGTATCGTATTTGGATATTACCCAAGTTATTTCATTTGTAGAGGTATTTAAAACCATTTGATTTCTATAGTATGCAGTCCCAGCACTAGGACACCATGCCGTCACACCGCCTATTGCTATTGTATTAGTTGAACCCCCAGTAACGGTAGCAACAATAACATTATAATTACTTCCTGTTGGTGCTTTATAAGATACAGCAATTCTTTGTGATGATGGATCATACAAAGATTCTAGAGAACCCGTCGTTGGATTAGTTGCTTGAATTGTTGTTACTGCTCCATAACCCGAAACTTCTCCACCAGTTAGTATTACTACACGGGTATCAAATCCTGTTTGAGAACCGTAACTGCCTGCCATCAGCCATCGTTGAACATTAGAGTCATAAGCTACAGTCATTTGGTAATAACCATAACCGCCAGTAATTTCCAGTTTATTACCAAAGGCAACAGTATTATTAGCACTTATTGTCATCGTGCGACAATACGACCTATATGGGCTTGCGCTTGATTGGTCAAAATACGCCAAGAGTATTGCTGTATCGTCACTTGCGTAGGCAACCGGAGCACTGCCAACAGTGTCATATGAGGATGAAAGAAGATATGAAAATGTTCCATTGCTGGCATCTGCCGTTATCTCAAAAACATGGAAATAACCATCGTTTGGCGGTGAACTATTGTATATGGCTTGATAACACCGACTTGAATTTGGATCATAGGACAACAATGCAGCTCCCTGTGCATAGTTGGTGGCGGTGTTATAAATTCTTTCAGTTCCCCAACTTATAGTGTTTGTAGTCCCAGCAGTTAATTTTCCAACAACTCCCACCGCGTATCCGACAACTGGAGATGTTCCTCCTGTCCATGTACATAGAGTTCTATCAGTGCTTGGATCATATACAAATTTAGTATAATTCGCATCTCCCAGAGCAGTGCCAGCAGTACCACCAAAAGTTGATCCTGTTGTCAGACCTGCAGCTACTGTCGATTGAGCAGTGCCCACTCCACCTTGGGGATTTACTTTTCCTGTGGCTGTGTCAGCTATAGCCTCAGAAGTTATGCCAATGAAAGAAGTGCCATTATTGCTATCAGGAGTAAAAACAACACTTTGGCCTTTGTAGGGAGAGGATATTTCCCTAAAACCTACCGCCATATTTTCTGAGTTTGAATTGTAAACTATAGGTAACCGATATGGTTGGGCGTCATCGTCATCGGCTGAAACAAGAATTGAAGTTCCTACGGAATATGGAGAGGTGGTTGTGTCAAGATTTACAACAAACATTTCTTCTGAAAACGAAGGTTCTTCTCTATAAATTAAACAAACTTGTTTTATAAGTGCATTATACCCCCCACCAAGAAAAGTATCGACATTATTATTTCCTGTTATCGTATTAAAATTATTTTGTGCGATAGATGGATAGGAAAAGGTGGATGCCGATGTAACTGTTATAGGCAAAACATTCGTTGTACTAGACACTATTGCGTAAGCCAAAAGATGCTCTTTAGTTTCTTCATTATACGTTAAAACCGGACGAGTTCCATAATAAGTATCAAGAGCTGTTTGTGCCTGTGAAATAGTTGCCGATCCGCTTGCGGGAACATCTACCATTGTGACACTCATAGCATATATACTATTGGTGTAACCAGTAGTCGCCACCAAAACTTGCCCATAAGTAGGATCGTAGCTTAGACTTGGCCCGTACCCAGGATCGTAACTGTAAATATTTGCTCCATTAAAACTAGTGTATGCCGTCCATGAAGTAGCAGATCCACTAATTTGACCTATGGAGTGGAGCATATTTACTGGCCCTGTAGCAGTTTGATAAACCGCAAGGAAACGATCACTATCAGGGACATAGGAAAGCATCGCCATAGACACTCCGGAAGCGTTAGTGATCGTTTGAATATCAGATTGCCAAGTTAAAGTAGTTCCACTAATAGTAAATCTTTTTGCCGCTATCACAGATGCGCCGTCGAAAGTAACAACAAAAACATCATCTGCCGTACTATAAGCCAGTGAAGGATAACTAGTGGCGTAACTAGTAGTAATCACCTCTGTTCCCCATGTAATGGTGGTTCCGCTGATTGTTCCTACAACCGCAGTTAAATAATCAGCAGTGCCATTATAAACAAAAACTACGACATTATTGTCTGGGTCATAATGACCAGAAATAAAAGTATATACATTGGTACCAGCAACAGGAGCAAATTGAACTTCAGAACTCAGTGAAGCTGCAGAGTCACCAATCGCTTCAACAGTGCCAGCACTTGTTAACGCTACAGTCTGACCCGTAGTTAATGCCCCAGAAGCTACAACACTAAACTCCTTTGCTCCACCTCCAGAGGGTAATAATTCAGATAAATTTGTCACGAATTAAACTCCAAATTAATACTTGTTGAAGATAACGCTTTACCTATTCGCACAGCAGGGGAAGTTGTAGTTGTACTTATCGTTCCGTTTCCTTGCACATAATAAACGCTGTTTGGAGTTAAAGTGGGCAAACTGGCATTTGTTACAATTCCACCTTTAATAGTTACAGAACCTGTGGCTGTGTCGGCTATTGCGGCATCAGTTATGCCAATGAAACTTGAGTTAGTAGAACTACTAGATGCTATAGATAAAACACTACTTCCAGCAGTCCATTTGGGGTATGTAGCTGATTTGTCGTAATAAAAACAACCAATACGATTTTCAGTGGTGTTTACAGCCATAGTTACATATTCTATTGAACTAGGAGGGCTTGCTTGATTGAATGCAACAGGGGAATTAAAAGTACAAATATTAGGATTAGTTGCGTCAACTCGACCTATTACATAATAAGGGATATTACTAACTTGATAAATCAATGCGAACTCACCAGAATTTGCATCATACACAGCCCTGCCAACATTTCCCCAAATCGATGCGACAGTGTTTACTTCGCCTGCGCCTCCCCAACTGACAGTTGCAGATGTTAATGTTCCACTAACTGTACCATTATTATATTTAATTTTGTTGCCTGAATTAGCGTCTTGCGCGAATATAACAACTCTTTCTCTAGCTGTGTCGTAAAGAATATCCAACCCTGAAACAACACCAAACGACGGGCTGGTAACACCTGAACCCAAAGTTATAGTGCTTGTGACACCTGAACTCGGAATTACAGTACCGTTCTTAACTTTAAGTTGATTTCCTGCAAATACCGCAAATATTACTTGATTGTTTTTTGAATCAAAACACAGCGCAAGGTTATTATTTGTGCTCATTGTCGATGTATCTACAATGGTCACAGTGCTACTCCAATGGGGCCACGTAGCTCCATTATATGTATATGCTACGTTATACTGTGAATTATTAATGTCTTTACAAAAAAGAACGGATCTATCGTGAAATGGATCATAAAGTAAACCCATTGTAGTATTGCTTGGATCTACATAAGTATTGCCCGGACCTCTAGGGCTACCTCTGACAGTCCAAGCTATCGTGTTTGTTGCTGGGTTTAAGACCCCAGTCTCACCCTGAACATAAAAAGAAGTACCACTGTTATAGCTTATGTTACTACATGATAAAATTGTTCCTGATGAAGAATCAAAAACACAAGTTGGTGCATCATATTCGACATATGATTGTTTAACTGTTGCTGTACCAAATGAAATACTAGAGCCTGAAATGGTTCCAACCGCATAATAACTATAGTATCGGGTTGAAGAACCAGAAATATTATCAATAAACACTATAACTAATCTATTGTTAAGAGAATCAAAACAAGAAGAATATTTGTCTTGCATGACTTCAGCGTTCTGTCCAGCAGGATTAAAATATGGTGTTGTAGTTCCCATACTTTCAGTAATTACAGTTGATATTATACCTTCAACTGTGCCATCGCTTTTTAACGCCACTGTCTGACCATTTGATAACGTACCAGAAGCTACAAAATCTATATTTTTGCCACCAGAACCAGAAGGTAAAAGATCAGATAAAGTACTCATGTCAAATCCCTTATGTTGAGCGTAGTATCACTAATGGCTTGTCCCGCAAAAGCACTTGTAACAGTTACAGCTAAAGAGCCATCACTTTGAATGTAGTATTTACTGCCAATAACCAATGATGTCTGTTGAGAATTTATTCCACCAAGCATATCCACATTGCCTGTTGCAGTGTCTGATATGGCTTGACCTGTTATGCCAATAAAAGAAGTAATGTTACCAGAAGTTACCGCTTCTACTTTTCCGTCAGTTCTTAACGCTACAGGCAAACCATTAGTAAGTGCTCCAGAGGCTACAAAGCTCCCTACATTCTGACCACCGCCAGAGGGTAATAACTCTGACAGATTGCTCATTAGACACTCCAACCAATCGTTGCATCCATATAGGTCATAGTAATTTGTGCAAAGTTTTTATCAAAAGTTAATGGCGTACCAGAACTTGCAATGTTTGACCCACCCCCATTTACTGTAAAGTTAGTCGTTGCTGCAACTCCTGTTCCGTCTTTTACTACTACAAAGTCGCCTGCACTTGGACTGCTTGGGAGCGTTATGGTGATTGAACCTACAAGTGCTACGAGAAACTGAGCAGACGTTGCTGTAGTGCTAACACTAACAATTGTGGGTGCTGGAAAACCTGAATCGTCAGCCGCAGAAGCCCAAGTTGAACCGTCAGACTTTAATACATTTCCAATCGCTCCTGGAGCTACAACTTGAAGTGCATTTGTGCCATTTCCAAGCACCACATTGTTGATTGTTAGATCAGCACTTTTGACCACTTTACCTGTGGTGCCGTTAAAAGCTACTAAAGCACTATCAACAGAAGTTGAAGGACCAGTAACATCCCCTGCAGACCCTGAACTTGTAGCTAATGTTGCTAAATTTCCAGAGCTGTCTTTATAAAACAGTTTTCCATCGGCTGTATTTATTGCCAATTCACCGTCAGTTAAATCACTTGGACTTGGTGTGGCAGAGGCAGTTGAACTATTATAAAGTTGTATTGGTGTAAAACCTGATTGTGGCATTAGTATGTACCTCCTGAAATTCCTGACGTTGCTGTAACACTTGTGAATACCCCTGTGTTAGCAGTTGTAGCCCCTATAGGTGTATTGTTAATCGTTCCCCCCACAATCGCAGGAGCAATTGGAGAAGCTAATTTAGCAGTGGTTACAATACCATCAGCTAACTGGTCTGTGGTTAATGGTATGTCTGTTGGTGCGTTACCAATATATGGATTTGACATTATGTTATCTCCAGAACTGATAGAACAGCATCGACTGAACTCGCTGCACTTGAATTAACTTTAATTGAATCCCCAGTGACCATTACTATTTTTTGATTGCCTCCGATTGGAACTAACGCACTCCCCACAGGAACAGGTGCGTCTTTAACAATGTAAGTGTCATTTGTTCCATCATTTAATGTAACATCAATATTAACAGTGGATGCGCTAGTATTTGATATTGTCAGTCCAATAACAGTGGTCTGAGTAGAAGCACCAACAATGTAAGATCCAACAGCCGTAAGTGCCGTTCCTATGGACCGTGATAGCTTCCTCGTAAATGTATTAGCCATGTTCTCTCCTTAACCTAATGCTATCGCTAAAGCAATTACATCGTCTGTTGTTACCCCTGCTGTTGGTGCTTGTGACACCCATGTTCCGGCAACACTAGTTAACACATTACCACTTGCACCTGAACTTGTCAGCCCTGTGCCACCATTCGCCGCAACTAGAGTTCCCGCCACTGTAATGTCACCTGTTGATAAAGTATTCGGAGTTAACCCTGTGGTGCCACCACTGAAGCCTGTGACTGCCGCAGTGACAGCACTATTCCAAACAAATGCGCTACCGTTCCATTTTAAAAATGTGTCAGTTACAGTTGGAGCTACGAGAAAATCAGTTGCTCCAGAGCCTGTATTATACACAATTCTGTTTGCACCGCCGCCAGCAACATTGGTTGCACTCGTGGCAGTTCCTGAAATATTAATACCCCAAGTTCCAGTTGCCCCTGTTCCATCAGTTTGTGGAGCACCGACATTTGCCGCAGTTAATGTAACAGCCCCAACTTGACCATTAACAGAAGTAACTGTGTTACTTTGATCTAATTTCTGCCAAACAGAAGTGCTACTATAGACAGCCCAATCACCAACTTCCCAATCTGTAACGCCATCAAGGTTAGTGGTTCCCGCAACACTTACGATGTAATAATGACCTTGGGTGCCTACCCCAGAAGCTAATGTTGGAGTATTAGTAGATGCATTCCAAGTGCCTTGATAATCTAAACCTGTTTGAAAAGTAGCTGTAGTGACTGCTGTTATGACACCTTTTGCATCTACTGTTATAACTGGTATTAGACTTGATGATCCATACGAACCTGCTGTAGCTCCAGAAGCAGGCAAATCTGCGTTGACCAAAGCTCTAAATGCTGTGGGTGCATCAGCACCAGAAGCAGGGCCACCAAAGATTACGTTGGCTGGTTGATCTGTTTGTATTAACGCTGAACCCCATGTATAAGCACCAGATCCCCCTGAAATTAATACTTGTCCTGACAAACCAACAGAACCAAGTCCAATGTCAGATCCACCGCCATAAGCAATAGAGCCAGGACTTGAAGTATTGCTTCTTCCTGTACCCCCATTATTTAATGGTAATGAGCCGTTAATTTGAGCACTGCTTGAAAGATCCACTGGAGGATGTTGATGATCACCTCTAGCTAATTCATTAGAAGTTCCTGCTGATCCACTCGTTATTCCAACCAAAGGCACATTATCTTCAAAATCAGCACTTAGCGTCACATCAGTGTTTAAATTTCCACCACCTTCTAAACCATTCCCTGCAATTATTTGTCTAGTTACAGGAACATATGCTGAAAATGAAGCAGTAACTGTTGTAATTGCTGTTATACGACCTGTTGCATCTACAGTGAGTACTGGTATTTGAGTTGTGGTTCCGTAAGTTCCTGCAGATGCTCCAGAGGAAGCTAATTGAACTGTTCCAATGCCGCCTTGAGCGACACTTAGCGTCACATTAGAACTTAATGGACCACCTCCAGTTAAAGCAGTTCCAGCTATAACCTGTCGTGTTGTAGGAACTCCTGCAACTTGTAGTAAGTCTCCTGCTCGAACTTGATAACTTACACCTTCATAATTAAATAACAACATACCATCAGCAGATGCCACTGGTGCTGTAGGCAATTGACTAATTCTGGTAGGAATCAGATTGCTTGGAACATTTACCATTAATCCATCTCCAAATATTCTTCACCGTCTTCAGTGATGATAAACTCGTCGCCAGCTTCTTGTATGACACCTGCTGGATGTGTAGCAATATTTCTATCGGGTCGTACAAATGGCAAAACAATTTGATCAGGTGGTCTAGGAGCTAATCGATATGGGTCTAATTCATCTCTATCCGCTTTACAAACTCTAAGTCCTGGATCATTAGGATCTGGATATAAGTCCGCTAAGAAAAACTTTAACGAACATCTTCCACAAATACCTATTCCGTAAGTTGGTTGTCCTGTTGGATCTAAATAAATACTCATCGGGTGTAAGGCCCAATGCCAGGATTAATTTGAATTGGGGAGCCATCAGAGTCACCGTCCCAAGCACGTTGCATACTCATAGCTGCTCGTTGTTCTAATAATGGAACAATATTAACGTCAACACTTGGAGTTTCATTGGCAACCTTAGACGCCAAACCATTTACAATTGCGTCTAACCACCTATTAGGTATTTCAATTTCTTGTTGTAAATTATCAGTATCCATAATTGATCTTTGTCTCCACAAAATTAATTGTGTTGTTTCAGAAACAAGATTAGGAGCAGGCCATATATTAACTACAGATTGAGCAACATTCCGTTGAAAATAATATGTACTAGGTTGACCAGCATATACAGTATTACTTTGATTTACATATTGATCTCTGTTCAATTGACCTAATGGGATTTCCATAGGCATATTCCCCAAAGTTAATTTACTATAGGAAATAGTAGATACGCCATCAGTTGGAATGATTTTAAAATATTGATAGGGTAAAGCACCTGAAATATCATCCCAAGTTATCTGACCCGAAACAGCCGTTACGCCACTTGTTAAATCTATACTATTAGTTGTTCCAACAGTAATCCAAGTGTTGTTATCAGAACTAACTTGGAAAGTCAGAGGTATCGCTGTAGCAGACCATTTAACACCAATAGTATTTACAACAGTCGCAGTAGTGAAATTAACCACATACGATGTGTTGGTTGTAGTTACAGTTCCTGTAATTAATTGAGGTTGTCTAAAATTTAAGTTTAAAACATCAACAGTGCCTAACGGCAAAGTAACAATTGGTTGATTTTGATAAAATGGTAAAATAAGTTTTTCGATACACCAACTGGGCACTCTAACATTAGATAGATCATCAAGCATAAACGCTAATGAGTCTAATGCGTATTCTTGCATTTCAGAGGTAATAGCTTGTGCAGGCAAACGACATCGCCTAAAAGCATGATCAATTACTTTGAGAGAATTAAAAGTTTTTACACCAATATTTCCAGAGTATGCCATAGCAATCCTTTAGTTACTTATCGGATGCTGTTACAGCAACTCCCCTCGCAATTGATTAATTTACCAGCTTTTACGTCTAAACTGTGAATCTCCAGGTGTTAATTTAAAACCTTCGACAGAGCCACCTTTTTTCATGTCCATTGTTCCGACAGAAGAATAAGCTCGGCGACCCATAGAGTTTTCCGCACCTTTGCTCTCATTTCTTCGTGACTTCATAGACTGAGATTTCTTGCCATTTCTGGCACCAATCGACTCATCTAACTTATCATTATAGCCTTGTTTTTTCATTTAAAGTTCCAATCTATGCTTTGCTTTTAATCATAGGAGAATTTTTATAAGTTGGATAGCCCTTAGAACGGCCTCCTGTTTTTTTCCTTTGAATGTCATATTCTGATTCATCACGCAATCTTGTCATCTCATCACGAGCGTTTCTTTCTCTTGATGAAACACGTTTTAATTGTTGTGATTTGTCTTTACGCTCTTGAGCATCGTTAGATGTACGAGACTTAACACGTTTCATTTCATCAGACGCATCATCTTGCACCCCAATGACACGAGCTTCTTCGTCACGAATATTACGGTTAACCTTACCACCATTTGCTTTTTTCATGCCTTTAAAGGTCTTAGCAAGATTAGCTCTCTTTTGAGTAGTGGTAGATGGTTTCCCAGCTCCTTTTGTTGCTGGCTTTCCAGATGCAAGTTTATTAAGAACCCCAGAAGGAATTTTACCATCCTTCATTTTTACACCCTCACCTTTTACATAATTGGTAAGTGATCCTGGCTTTTTAACTGCGTCTTGTATCCAATTTTTAGATCCACCTTTTTTAAAGTTAGGAATAGTTGATGATCCTGTGAAACCATCCCCTGATTTAAAATGCCACCCTCTTGTAATACCCATCAGTATCCTCCTCCCGCACTATTTACATAAAACGTAATAGTAGCTCCAGCAGTGAATGAATTAACTCTTAGCAAAACAGCGCGACAACTATTATTAGCGTTAGCTAATGTATCAACAGTTTTAGTTGTTAAGTCACCAATTGGAGCACCAAGATTTAAATAAAATTCTGAATCATTTACATCTTGTGGATAATCAATAAATATATTAGCAGGCGTTTGAAAAACCGTATAATTTATTGTTCCTGTAACATGAACAAATATCATTGCGGATGATGTGGTGTTTTCTAAATTTACCCACTCTGTAATAGCTTCATTAGCAGTGATCCCAACAGCAAGAGTTAATGCTCCTGCGCCAGTACCCATTGTTGCAGATGGTTGAATAGAAACTATTGTTCTAAATTGCCTGCTTGTAGTGACAGTTGCTCCGCTTGCAGGACCAACTATACTCTCTTGAACAGGATTATTACCACCGTCAGTCCCAAGAATAATAAAAGTAATTCCAGCTAATGTCGCTTGCACAGGAGCAGTTAAAGTAACTTTATGAGCTAGACCATCAGTAGTACTGGTAGTGGTAGGCGCAACTGCTGCGCCTTCACTTGTAAAACCTTGAGCATTAAAAAATACAGTATCTGTATCTAATGGCGTTAGCGTTCCTATTTTCACCGGCCTCATAATTGCATCTCCTTTAGTTGGTTACACAATTACGAAGCTGCTGTGTCTGACAAACCATTGGCCTGCACATAAGTGAATGTCACAGTAACTTGACCCGTGGTAGCAGTACCACCCGCAGAAATCAATGTAGCCGTAATCTGAGTGTCCATATCAAAACGATCTGCCTCGTCCAAAGCCGCATCGGCAATAGATGAAGTCTCGCCAAGAGCTTTGACGCTAGTGTTTGCAATTAAATACTGAGCAGTTCCAGTCTTGCCCACGGAAACAGTCGCAGTGCCCGAAGCATTGCTAACTACAGCCACTCTTATTGTGACGCTGAGTAGTTGTGATTGATTTGGAATGACGCCGACATTGTAAGTAGTTGTTCCTACAACTACCGAAGAATCAATCATAATAGATTGAGCCATTACAACTTGCCCAGTGTTTTTTATATTTACGCCAAGATCTACACCAGTAGTAGCAGCAATTGTGCCTGCTTTTACTGGTCCTGAAAAAGTAGTTGTACCCATTTTAATTCCTCACATACGAGTTGTGTGTATTTGTCTGTATGTAGTCAGCCGGGAAACTGTCAAATACACTATTTAAATTCCCAAGAAAATCCCTGCCAGCACTTTAGGAATACTGGCAGGGTTTGTTGTTAAACTCCAGCAGTGCCGAACACACCGCGTGGGTCTGTCCAACCAAAGTTGTAACGCTCTGTAGCTTTATAACGCATGGAGTCGGTTTCAAATTCACCTTCCATAGATTTCTCTAAACCTCTACGCATCAAAAGTTTCAAACCGTCTGGCGCATCCGTTTGAATCCACCAAGCTGTGCTTGAAGTAATACGAGACAAGTTACCCTGACCTTCAGACAACAGACCCATTGACTTAACAGGGTTGATGTCGTTGTCAGCAGTTCCAGATCGTAAAACTGATTTCAACAAAGTTTCAGCTTGGAACACATTAGCTGGTCCAGTGACAATCTTTCGTGGAACTAATCTAATCCGTTTGCCGTTGTTATCAACAGCGTTTCGGATTTGAATTAGCAACTGCTCAAGAGATGTCTGAGACAATGCTGCCGCATTTGTTAGCTGATTGCTAAACGTGCCATTAACAATTGGATGCGCGGCACTAACAAGAGAAACACCATCACCGCCTGGAAAAGCGTTATTGAATGCTCTGTTGAGAATGTTTGCACCAAGCGTCTCTTTAGTCTCAATTAAAGATTGAGCTAAATGTTTAGCATACGTCTGGCCGATACGAATGTGATCACCGTCTTCCACTAAAACTTTGGTTAAAGCAAACGCCAAACCATAGACTTTATATAGATAACGCTGAATAAACAGCACACCACCAGATTGATACGTCACCGCCATGCCATCAGGCAATTCAGGAGCCGCACCAAAGCCATAAAGAACAGGTTCTTCATGGTACTGACGAGGAATACCTTGCTGTTCACTGAAAACTTCTTTCCATTCATCAGCACGTTGTTGGTATATTCCATCAAAGACTTCGTTCAAGATAGGTTCAACTATTGAACGAAAGTCGGTACTACGCATAGGAGTAGCCATAGTTCAATCCCTCCCTTAAACTTCGTTAACAGATGCTTTGTATTGATGTTCGTTAATACGAACAGTCGCAACAACAAAAGCGTCTGTGAGTGTGCTACTGGGTCCACCATTAGTGCCTTCAAAACCAGTAATCTGAAATTGACCTGAAGTAGTCGCCAAGGTTCCCAATTCAGTATTAGATAAACCCGTGCCAGTTGATCCTCCCGGCGAAGCCACAACCCAATCGGCTTGTTGACCAACGGCCACTTGAACCGTAGTAGTTCCCGGTGTTCCTGGATTATCATACTGAACAGCAAATAGAATTTCTGGGTCATCATAGACCCAAGCAGTAATTTCTGTTGCTGCTACGCCCGTGGGCCAAAATGCTGACACTGTTGGTCTACCCAAAGAGTCATTATATTGGCACCCTGCAAAAACTCCTAAGAGTTTAATACCGTCAGTTGTACCAGCACGAGTACCATCACTAGTACCTAGCTGAATAACACCAGTATCAATTAATTTTACAGGATCTCCTTGGAATATGTTTTGAGCATACCCCGTGGCTATAGTGTAGGCTTTCGCAATTATCAATCCGCTGTTGTGATAAGACGCACGAAAGCCAAAAGGTGCAGAAGTCGCTGACATCTTGCATTTTCTCCTATTGGTTGAAAGTTAGGTTTATATTAGGCAAGATCAAATTGACCTTCCCTACGTTCACCAATCTCCTTAGTACCATCACCCATGTCCATACGACCACCAGAGGCTTTTGCCTGTTGTTCCATGAAACTAGCTGTGTCGGAAAGTTTTTCTTCTTCCCTTGCAGGCGCATCATGGTGTGCTTCCATCATATATTTTTCATATAATGACATTGGAAGTTTAAAAGCCAGCATCTCGTTAACCCCTATGAAACCGTTCCAATCTCCACCTTTTAGTGTGGCGTATTCCCAACCAGGAACTTCTTCTGGTTTCACCGGCTCATAGCCTAAACGAATACGTTGTTGGATTGCATCACGAGGATTAGTTGTCGTAAGCCAGCACATATGCCAGCCTGGTATTTCTGGTAAGTCAGGTAAACTAGATTGGAAAAATTGTTGCCTGAACATTTCTACCCTCTCATCTTCAGATACTTCACGGTTACTTGTAACTGGACGATCTTG
>TARA_R110000824_G_scaffold80790_2_pt1 | contig 16143 bp, 14 predicted proteins | sample TARA_R110000824 | Tara Oceans TARA_R110000824 (sample SAMEA4397747) | marine metagenome | biome: Polar Biome; feature: [MES] marine water layer (ENVO:01000295) within the mesopelagic zone...; material: water (ENVO:00002006), including particulate matter (ENVO:01000060) such as......
AAACGCGACTCAAGAACAAAAGCCTCAAGGAACATTTATTCCGTTTGCGATTTGAAAAGTTGTAAAGTCACTTTTATAACTTTAGTGTAAACTTTAATATGTCTCGTAGATACACTAAACGCTCCGAATACTGGGAGAAGTTCAATAAAAAAGAATTTCCAATTGAAAATCTGCTTCGCCCTCAAGAAGAAATCTTTTCGCCAGAATTAATTGGTGATCCTATATTTAGCTCAGAAGCTTCTCGATTAGATTCTCCCACTTCTAGAACAGGCACTAGGACAAATGCAGCAGCTACTTTAGGCCTACCTAATAAGTTTAATAATATTGAAAAAGGCATACTGCCATTTAACTACGAAAAAGGTTCTGCAGACACAAGGGAGGCAGTAGAGCTTTGTCAAAAAGCCTACTTCAACATTTCTTCTTTTAAAGGGACTATCGATCTTCTATCTGAGTTCGCTGATTCAGAACTCTACCTTGAGGGCGGTTCAGAGAAATCTAAAAAATTTATCGAAGCTTGGTTTAAAAGAATCAGGATGCACGACATAAAGCAACAGTATTTCAGGGAATACTACCGCTCAGGAAATGTTTTCTTTTATAGAGTGGACGGGAAAATCCCTCTTAAAAATTCCCAAAAGATGCTAGAGGCATATGGTGCTAGCTCTAGAAAAAAAATCCCCATCAGGTATTTGCTAATCAATCCTACAGATATAGCGACTAAGGGCTCAATATCTTTTAGTGGTTATGAGTATTTCAAAGTATTGACTCCATTTGAGATCTCTCGTCTTCAAAAGCCAGAGACGGATCATGAATTAGAAATGTTGAACTCTTTGCCAGAAGATATTAAAGAATCCATTAAATCAGGTAAGAATAATTATGGCATGGCCAGAGTGCAAATTAAACTTGACCCTCAGTTGCTACATGTCGTCTTCGCCAAAAAACAGGATTATGAGCCTTTGGCTATCCCTCTTGGCTATTCTGTACTTGAAGATATAAACAGAAAGATAGAATTAAAGAATATTGATCAAGCTATCAGTCGCTCTATCGAAAATGTTGTCTTGCTTGTAACTATGGGTAACGAGCCTGACAAAGGCGGGGTAAATCATAGAAACTTAGCTGCCATGCAGCAGATCTTTAAGAATCAAAGTGTTGGTCGGGTTCTTGTTTCTGACTATACCACAAAAGCAGATTTTATTATTCCAGATATTCGCAAGGTAGTTGGCCCAGAGAAGTATGAGGTAATCAATAAAGATATTGAGCAAGGATTACAAAACATTCTTATTGGAGACTCTAAGTATTCCGATACTCAGGTTAAAATGAGAGTTTTCTTTCAGCGGCTAGAAGACTCTCGCAGAGCCTTTTTGAATGATTTTATTAATCCAGAAATTAGGAGGATCTGTAAGTCTGCTGGTCTTCGTTCTTGGCCAGAAGCTAAATTCGCGAAAACTGATACCATGGACGATAATAATCTATCCAAATTAGCGACAAGACTTATGGAACTAGGTGTTCTTACCCCAGAACAGGGAATGAAAGTAGTTCATACTGGAACGTTCCCAGAGGCATCTGAAATGCAGCAAGCTCAAAACAAATTCAAAGAAGAGCGCGAAAAGGGACATTACATGCCTCTTGTGAATACAATTAATTTATACAGCGAGGAAGAGGATTCTTCAACGCCAGATAAGCCCACTGCAGTCGCGCCATCTGGAGGCAGACCAATTGGAGTATCAAACTCTTCTTATTCAAAGAAAAATATTGTCGAGGCCACAAGAAAGATAAATGAACTTGAGCTTTTGGCATTTAGAGAATTCGCTTCTAAATTTGGACTTAAGAGAATGTCTAAAGAAAAAAAAGAAATGGTAGCTCAGGTTTGCGAATCTATTGTTATAGCTAAAGATTTAGTTGATTGGGAGGAAACTTTATCTGAAATAGTAAAAGATTTAGACAAGCTCCCTTCTCTTACAGTAAACAAAAAAGTTCTAGAGTTAGGTTGCCAACATCAGTTGGATGACTTAGCTTCTGCAATTTTATATCATTCTATGCAAATTTCAGTGTAATAAAAAACATGTCATTGGATGATTTTAACATTTGCTTATTTGAAGGCAAGGTAAGAGAGATTAAAAACGAAGAGTTCGAATCATTTGGGCTTTCGCAAGGATCTATACAAGAGGCTGCAAAATCTTTACTGCCAGATGGCTTTGACCCAGAAGAAAATATTGATGTCTTGCCTGTGGTATTCAATTTAGCTAAAGTTAATGAATTCAACAAAAATGGAGATGGCATTGATGCAAAAACAGCAATAGCCGCTGTAAAAAGATTTATTAACAAGCCAATTAATATTGAGCATAAAAAAGACAAAATTGTTGGTCACATGATTAACGCATCCTTTTCTGATCAAGAATTCGATTTTAAAGATAACGACATTGAGTCTTATGCCGACAAAAAAGAGCCTTTTTACCTTAATGCAGCTGGATTGATTTATAAATCTGTATATCCGCAACTGGCCGAAGCAATCGTAGAAGCATCCCAAGAAGAAGACGGATCTTATCAAAGCATCTCTACGAGCTGGGAGTTAGCATTTAAACAATTTGAAGTCGCTGTTGGGTCTAAATATTTGCAAGATTCCACTATTGCTGAAGGGTCAGAAAAAGAAGACTTGAAACAATACATTAGAGGGTTAGGTGGCAAAGGAATCGATGAAAACGGGAACCCTGTCAATAGATTAATTGTGGGTCAAACATATCCGTTGGGAGCAGCATTAACAAAGAATCCTGCTGCTGCCGTCAAAGGTGTTCACTTAATAAAAGAAGACTTAGTTGACAAAAGAGAAGAAAAAATTTCCCGAAACACCAATACTAATGTAAACTCAAGCAAATTAAAAAGCATTTTAAATATGGATAATAATCAATTTGATCAATTAATCTCCCAGTTGACTAAGAGCGTTGCCTCTGCTGTCAAGGAAGGCTCTGAGGCTAAAACTGTCAGCGAAAGTATTCGCGACACTCTCGTAGAGCATAATGAGTCTTGGAATTCCAAGATGAAAGTCGAACAAGAAGCCAAGGCTAAAGCCGAAAGCGATCTTGTAGAGTTGCAAGACTCCTTCAAACAAACGAAGGGAGAACTTGATGCTCTTAAGAGCGAAGTTAAAGCTAGCGCTGCAGTTGAGGTTTTCAATGCTCGCATGAACTTTATTGACAGCAACTACGGCCTTAACGAGAAAGAACTCTCCTTGGTCCTCGCTGAAGTTAAAGGCCTTGATTCTTCCGAAGAAGAATTTAATTCCTATAAGGAAAAGCTTGAGGTTATTTTCGCACACAAACTCAATAAAAATATTGAGGCTCAAGAAGTTGAGATCAAAGCTCGCATTGACGAAGCTGTTGCTAACCGCACGGAGGGTGATGAGCCTAAAGAGGCAGTCGCCAGCAAAGAAGAGTCAGACGAAGAGCTTGAGGTCGAGGGAGATGAAGCAGAAGCTTCTCTTCCGAACAACAACGCTGAAGCTAGCAAACAAATTTCTTTTGTCGAAAGGCTTAAGAGGAACTTCTCTGTTGAAGTTGCAAACTAAAACAAAAATTAAATATTAAATATTATGGCTAACGAAATTACACGTTTATTGCCGTTTCGTCAATATGATGAGAATGATGTTATTAACTTCTATTCTCTTGATACCGAAACAGGCGAGGCGGGGTCCGTTGTCAAGGTCAGCGAAGCTAACCTTACTAACGATCCTGTCCAATATGTTGAGCGCGGCGATGCCGACTCGTATCAAACTACTATGGGCAAGGGACTCTCCCTATATCCAGAAGTACCTTACAAAGTAACTAAAATGTCTGCTACTGGCGGCAATGAGAAAGCTTTGGGAATTCTTTTGCGCGATGTTCGTGCTAAAGATGAAAACGGAGAAAACCTTCTCTACTATCCAGTAAAGAAGGAAGAACTTCAGTGTGTTGTATCAGGTGAGGCGGTTCCTATCGCCACTAAAGGTATTTTCACTATTAATGTCAATGGTCTAACCAATGGAGTAGCACCTACTGTTAATCAGTTTGCGTTGCCTTCTGTGAATGGAACTATCACTGGTGTCACTAGTACTGCTGCTACCCGACATACGCATCACGCTCATGCTATCGGAACCTTCATTGGAACTGGTCTCAGAGAGTCGCAAGGTGGAAACGTTGATGCTTTTGCAGGTGCTTATGCAATCCTTAAACTTAACGTCTAATTATTTATGAAAATCACAATTAAAAGAACTGAAGATCAAATGGCCTTAATTAGGGCTATGGGATCTAATAATCGTGAAGAGGCTTATGAGGCACAGGCAGCAGTTGCAGAACTGCTTGGACCTGTAGTGTCTGAAGTTATCAATAACGCTCCTACTATTGGAAATCTGTATACTACTATTTCTTATGGAGAAGATGACAATCCTTCCTTGCCCTTGGACCTCTTCCACGATATCACTGATGAAGACTACATTGAAGTGTATTCTCAGCAGGTCGCTGGTGGGTTGCCCTACAGTCAAGTCTTCCCCGCTCACAATGAGTTGAAGTTTAGTACTTACACTTTGGACAGTGCTCTTGCGTTTGATCGCAAATATGTCCGTAAGGCTCGACTCGACGTTGTTAGCAAGACTTTTACTCGGATGGCTCAAGAAGTTATGTTGAAGCAGACTACTACTGCTTTCAATGTTCTTGCTACCGCTCTGATTAAAGGAACTGGAACTGGAACTGCCGCTGGTGGAAGCATTATCGGCTCTACCGCAGAAAATCGTTTTGTCCTAGCTGACTTCAATAACCTGATTACTAAGAGTAAGCGCATTAATAGTTCCTTCAGTGGAGGAACTCCTGTTGGTGGGGTTAAGTCTGGTATCAGTGACTTGCTTGTTTCTCCAGAAATGGTCGAAGAGCTTCGCGCTATGGCTTATAATCCAATTAACACTGCAGAAGCTCCTTATGGCTCCGCAGTTAAGGACAGTCTTCCTGCTCCTGAAGCGCTTCGTCAGGAGCTATTTAGTTCTGCTGGCCTTCCTTCCTTCTATGGCATTAATGTCATGGAGATCAACGAAATGGGCGTTGGGCAACGCTTCAATAAGCTCTTCGGCGCTATTGTTGCATCCCAAAATGCTGCCGTTATTGGTGGTGGCGATGCTGGGACTTGGGACACTGCTGCAGATGAAATTCTCATCGGCATTGACCGTTCTAAGGATGCTCTTATCCGTCCTACTGTGATCGGAGAAGGAAGCCCTTCTGAGTTCCAAGTGCTTGTTGATGACCAGTTCTCTGTTCGTCAGAACAAGATTGGTTACTACGGTAAAGTTGAAGAGGGTCGCCTTTGTATTGACAATCGCGCTCTTATCGGATTGGTCGTATAATCAACCTGATATTACTTATAAAGAGAGTCGTTCCTCACGGAGCGGCTCTTTTTTTTTGATTTTTATATAGGTTATAACTATTATGTATTATGAGCGAAGAAAAACCAGCAAAGAAAATGAAAGCTTCGAAAGGCGTTGAAAAAAAACACTTAGAAGATTTTGACATCACTGATGGCAAAGCGCGAAACTCTAAAGAAGAGCAAATTGAACACATCAAAGAATTGGAAGATTTGCTTGGTATGCCTAAAATGAACCCATATGGGACATTACATAGAGATATTTTCAAGCAACGCTTAAGCGACTGCAATGCTTCTGAATTAACCGATTTGGCTGCTAGAGTAGGCATTCCTAGGGAAAGAAACATGAACCTTCTCAGAAAGTCTTTAATGAAGTCTTTTGACTTTTATGTGCAAAAAAACAATGTGACTGTTCAGGGTTCTTCCCAACCAATTTTAAATCCAAGTTCCCCAGAATACGAATCTACTGTAAGGTTATTCAAAGAGGGTTTTTAATTAATGAATGATCTTGGAGTTATAGCTAGCGGAATAGTAACATACGATTTCCCAAATGATACTGGTTCATATAATATTGGATTTGTTTCTGGATGGCTAGAAACTAACATTGGAGAGTTCAATGGTCTTATTCATGAAGAGTTCGCAGTAGATGCTGCAGGAGATATCCTTATGGGCGGAACTGGATTAGCTGATGTAGAGAAGAATATTTTTTCTACATTGTACGAGGTTTGGTATTATCAGAAGTCCGCGAGAGAATCTTTAAGATCATTTACTTATTCTGACTCTGTAGATTGGGTTACCATTAAAGAAGGCGATACGACGATCCAAAGGCAAAACAAAAACTCTATCGCTAAGACGTATAGAGATTTAGGTGAGCAAGCTCAAGATGCGCTTGATAATCTTATTTACCAGTATAACTACCAAAAATCTTCTCCTATTCAAGTCGCTGGAATGGATGGGACTTTTAATTTATCTGGAAAATTAGTATAACATGTCTTCTCTCCTTACAGATGCCGAAAAGACAGCCATCAATTCCGCTCTAAGCGACATTCATGACACATTTGCGAGAGACATATACATTTATGTCAAAGAGGCCTCTACCGTGCCTACAGAGCTTAATTTCAATCCCCTGTATGGAAGGAATAAGAATGCGGCCAAGATCTCTTCTGAAATCACTTTGACTAAATATGCCTATCCCGCTAGGATATACTATAAGAACGAACAAAAAGAAGATATCCTTGATGGCAATGGGCAAATGAACCTCGTTGGGTCCGAAGGGCAAGTCAGAGTTAAGATTAAACCTGATGCCTATGAGAAAATTAAAATATGTTCGAAAATAGAGGTTGACGGTCAATTATTTGTTCTTGATGGAGATGCCAAAGTGATTGGTCCATTTGATACTCAATTTTATTCTATATACCTGAAACGCGAGAATTAATGGCAAGGAAGAGCTTCATGTCGGCATCAAGGCCTGTGGTGACAATAGATGCCGCAGAGCTTTTAAGAGAGCTTACGGTGGATAGTCCGAATAATAAGAGTATGGCTCAAGCTATTAGGAAAGTAATAGAGCCTAAAATAAAAGAGGACCAAAGAGAACTAGAAAAAGAATTTAAAATACATCCGATAACAATAGAATTGAAAGCTGGGCCAAGAGCGGCAAATATTAGCGGAACTTTAGGCGGGTATGGAAACTTATTTTCATTTATTGGTTTTTCTGGAGGATCTAGGCCCACAGAAATAATATCTCAAATTTTTAATCAAAGGATTAAATTTGTCGTTAAGAGAAGGAATAATAAAGGCCGATACACTATAACCTTCTACATCCCTTCTGCAGAAGAAATATATGACCTAACACCAATCCCTTGGATGACAGGTAAGAGTTGGGCAAAAAGCATTGAAGAAGGTGGACTGACTAACTTGGGTCAATTTCTATTTAGCGCTAAGGGTTTTGGGCAATCTAATTCTGGAACAGGTATGCAGGTCAAAAATAGGTCTTCTGGTGTAAGATTTAGTAGAACTCCGTATATTGGAGAGTTGATTGGTAATTTTAAAAAGAATTTATTAAGGTAAGTTAAATGAAGGCGCAATTTGATCAAAATATTTTATCCAGTTTTTACTTGTGGTTTGAGAACCAGTTATTAAGTGATTCTGCTAAGGCTTATAAGGTAGATTTAAGTAACGCTTTTATTTCGGGTTCGTTTTCAGACATCCCGCCAAGCCATATCGCTTTTCAAGGAAAGTATAGGTCTCTTGTCGGAGAACATCAGGTTGAGAATCCCAATTCAGGATTCTTCCTAGGTAATGAATTTATAACAGGGGACTATGATAAAAATGGCGGGGTCTTTACTGATTATGAAAACGGGAGATTGATTTTCCCACAAGCTTCTGGCGCTGTGATTGGGGATACGGCACTAACAGCAAATTCCACAGTCAAGGAAGTTAATACTTACATAACAAACGATACTGATGCCCAAATAATTATCCATTCAGATTTCAAGGATAGCGCAACAGAATTGCCTTACCAATACGGTAAGACGGAAGAGTTTGATGAAACCACTTATTTTTTACCAGCTTGTTTTATTTCTGTAGCATCTTCAGATAATAAAGAATTTGCTTTTGGAGGAGAAGAAGACACAACTACTAGAATTAGAGTTATGGTTTTGTCTTTTGATAATTATACGCTAGATTCTGTCCTCTCATTGTTTAGAGATTCAGTTAGAAAAGACATGACGCACGTTCCATATGAAAACTTTCCCTATGGATTTTCTTTTTCAATCAAAGATTTTCCTTATAGTTATAATGAATTAATTTCAAGCGAATCAAATCCTACAAAATCTCATATCGAGAGCGTTTTGGTGTCAAAAATAGTTTCAGAAAGGATTAGAGAGAGCCTAAATAAAAATATTTCTGTAGGCTATATTGATTTTGAATTATGCACTTATCGTTTCCCTAGATTATGAATCCGTGTAAGAGAGTGTAAACATTTATATTTTTAACTTAAACTCATATGGCCTCTAGAACTAGAATAATTTCGCAAAGCAAAGCTGTTTATGTGTCTCCTACGGGAGCACTTGGTAATCTAACCCCCGCTGGGAAAATATTGACTGGGGTAATGCCTCAACAATTACATCGTGTAGACACTTTCTCTTTTGATGTTGATATTGCTGGAGGAAGGCAAGACATTAGAGAATTCGGGCAGTTAGCACGAATCGGAACGATCACTTTAGGTGATTTAAACCCATCCTTTTCTCTTGGATATTATCTTGGCGAAGGAGAAAATGAAGGTAATTTAGGATTTAATGGTTTAGGCGTAACGGGCAATGCGGGTGGAACCGCAAGTGTCATGCGAGATCAATTTATTTCAGGGATTATTGGAGAAGACCCTGCAAAAAGAGAAAAAAATCTATTTGTCTTGACTGTTAAAGAAGGAGCGGACGCTTTTGCTTCTACATCCTCATTTATTGATAACCCAACTGGGCGATTCTCTACTGCCGAAAGAGCTGGGCATGATGTCGTATCTCTTGGAAACTGCAACTTTGAAAGCTACTCTCTTAACTTTGCTGTTGGAGAGATTCCAAGGGTAGATATTGATGGCACTGCAGAAAACCTTACTTTTGATACGACTAGTTCTGGTCTTTATAATCCATCCTTAAATAAGGCTGGTGGGCGAGCCGACACAGGTCAGTTTATGCTAGGAACTCCTAGCACAGGTAATATGGATGTTCTTGTTCTTCGTCCAGAGGACGTTACCTTGAGCTTTAGTCGAGTTGGCGATTTCGCATTCGGAGGAACTAGTCTTGGAGATATGCACGTTCAGAGCGCTTCTATTGAAGTCCCTCTTTCTAGAACTCCGATTGAGGCTCTTGGTTCAGCGAAGGCTGTTGCCAAACCTTTGGATTTCCCAATCAACGTGACCATGTCAGTGAGCGCGTTGCTTAAGAATTTCGCGGCAGGTCAAATTGACAAGATCTTGACTGGAAGCGCAGGAGCTGAAACGACTGATATTATTCTTAAAGTCAAGGGGGAAGACGGGGAAAATAAACATCACTATGTCATGAAAAAAGCAGTAATGGATTCGCAAGGATTCTCTCAAGGTTTAGATGATAACGAAACAATCGACTTAGTCTTTTCTACTCAAATTGGAGGGACCAATCAAACTGATCAAGGTTTCTTCTATTCTGGAGAGAAAGCGAATCAAAAAGATATTTACAGCGTTGACGCAGCAACGGCGCAGCAGAACTTTGATGATGGTTTCCTATATGCTAAAAAGAATGATCTAGATCCATATTCTTCGGAAGACGGAGCTGGATCTTAATATAACTATTATACATACAAAAAGCCTCGCAGTAATGCGGGGCTTTTTTGTGTAAACTACTATATGCCAGATAGGATTCATTCCAGTGATATTCAGCTTTTTGTAGGCTTAGGAGCTTCTGTTCCTATCCCTGCTGTAACCTCCCTGTCTATTTCCTCTCCAAAGAGTGTTGTTGATATTCAAAGATTGGGGGCCTCTCACTCCGTAGACAGAATACTAACCTCTAATCAATCTACTACACTAAGCTATGACGTTAATTTAACAACTGGCGCTACTGGCATTGATCCGATTTATAGCTACCAACACATGCACTCAGGTTTTCTGTCTACTGGATTTTTTGATTTCAAAGTTAAAGATAAGGTGGGTACGACAACTATTTCTGGGGCTACTTTGACATCTTATTCTATAGATGGCTCTGTCGGAGACATAGTGAAAGGCTCTACGACATACGAGGGAAATGCAGCAATTTTTACTAGTGACGAAACTTTAGACAGCGAAACTAATGATATTTTTGGGGGCTTTTTCAGACCAGAGGATATTGAGATTACTAGCGTCACAAATGGCAATGAAGGCATTGATTCTGCAACATTAAATATTCAAAATTTCTCTATTTCCGTATCACTAGAAAAAAAACCTATAACTAGGCTGGGGACAAGAGTCCCTCAATATAGATTTCCTGAAATGCCAGCGCAAGGTTCTCTTAGTTTCGACGTATTAAAAACAAAAGCTACAGGGATAAATATTTCTAGTTTGGTTTGCGAAAGCGGGGCCATCACTGTTAATTTAAAAGGCGATAGCAATCAATCAGTATTAGATTTCACTACAAGTGGATGCTGCTTAGACTCTATTAATGAATCGACCTCTCTAGATGGGAATACTTCTTTAAACTTCTCTTACTATTTTCCAATAATACAATGATCACAACTGGGAACTTATCTAATTACCAAAACGCTATCTACGATATATCTTTGTCTATAAATAGCCCTTTAAGTGGTTTTGAATTATCTTTATCTGAGACGGGCAAATTTTACTCTTCTGACTTAATAACATTCTCTGGCGCAGAAGGCTACGTGTTTGATCAAAGCGGTAACTTTTTTGGGGGCTATAGTAGCGGAGTATCCTTCGACTTGGAAGTTCACCATGATTATATAAATAGCTCTTTTTCATATTACCAAGATGGTGTTTTAATTGCTAATGGAATGGATATAACGGGGCAAACTAATGGAGCTACTGATAAAAGTGTCAATTGTCTAATATTTAATAAACATGGAGATTCTGAGGTTTCTCTTTCTGTGAGCGGTCAATCTGAAAATTCATTAGCAAAGCATGCGACCTCTCAAGTTAATAGTCGCATTACCGATACAATGAGTCTTGCTGCAAATACTAGTATGCTCACATCTTTTACAGACCCCAATGGAGTATTAGAAGGGGGAGGGTTCAATGCATCTCGTTCCGACTCTTTTTGGGGGAAAGATATTGATTTTACTTCAGTTAGTATTTGGAATAGTCAGGGAAACGAGGCCGCTCTCGGAGGAGCAGATTATAGGCAAAGAGGCGCAACAGCTATCACAAAAAGGCATATTATAATGGCCAAACATTTTAAGATAGGTAGCGGGAAAGTGGTTTATTTTATTGATCTTGATGGAACTTGGATCTCAAGAACTATTTCCGCTATAGCTGATCATGCTACTCTAGATATCACTGTAGGTGTTTTAAACGAAGAACTCCCAGATAATATTTCGTTTTCAAAAATATTCCCTTTAGACACGAATGATTATTTAAATCTAGATGCGTCGAAAAATATAAAAGGATATTATAAATCAATAGTGGCTGGGTTTAATAGAGAAAAACAATTAGTATTGATGCAATTGACTGCTTTGACAAATACCTCAGACAAAACCGCCTATAACACAAAGCCTTCTTTTGTATCGGTTCCTTATGATGATTTAGCCAAACAGATTTCAGGTGGAGATTCTGGACAGCCATTATTCATAATAATTGATGGAGAGGCTGTCTTGTTGTCGAGTCATCACATTGTAGCAGCAGGGACGGGAGCTGCAAACGCCCCCTCTTATGCTGCTTACATTTTAGTTATAAATACCTTGATAGCGGCTGCTGATAGCACGGCAGGGGTTAGCACTTCGCTAGAAGTAACCAAATTTGATTTAAACTCGATTGCGCTTTTTAAGTTTTAAAAATTGACTTTACATTAAAACCTCTTATAATATATAAGTGAAAGAGTTATATTCGTTTGATATTGAGAGAGTTATTGAAAAACAAGTCCCTCACGTTAAAAAAACTAAAGATGGTCCAGTTGAGACCACCAAAAAAGTAAAGGAGAAAATCAAAAATAGAATTGTTTTTGGGAAACCTTCTATTTTGGACCTTGAGGATGCGGAATTCTTTTATGGCCAAAAATACAACGAATATATTAATGCTGGCTTTTTAACCAAGGCGATGTTGTCAAAGAAGCTTGGAGATATGGGTGGTCTTACTTCCAAGACATCCCAAGAAGCCACGGAACAAATAATTGTTGATAACATGGAAGCGTCTAGAACAATTGAGTTTTTCGAGGGCGGGAAAAACTTATCTGAAGAGCAAACAGAACAATTAAGCGAGGCTAAGAGAATATTTGCTTCCACAAGGGTTTCTCTTCACGAATACGAAAACAACTTAAGATCTCAATTTAGTCAGACCGCAGATTCTAAGTCTGAAATTAAAGTCATAGAATGGCTTGTTTTGAACTTCTCTTACTTCGAAGACTCCATTAATGATAAAAAAGATTTATTCGAAATTTTTGAAGGAGAAGAGTTTGAGAACAAGCGAATGTTTTTAATTTCCCTACAAGAGACTGAAGACGAAGATATTGAAGATCCTACTTTTTTGAGGGCTAAGAATATTTACAATCAGTCATTTGAAAAATTAATTAGGGTAGCTAGTATTTGGTATAATAAAATGGGTAATGACCAAAAGTCCATTGAAACAGCGATGAACGAACTGTTTAGCCCTGAAGCAGAAGCTTTAGATGAACAAGTCGGATCATAAATACTCTATTGACTTATTAGATATAATCCGTGGTTACAGTATTTTAACTACTTCGGATGGTCAATTCTATTTTAAGCACTTCAAGGTGCTTGAGCTTCTTGAGTTTGACGATATGCAAGAGGCAGATATTGCTCGATCTATAAAATCTGGGATTAAGTCAGAAGAAGATCTAATCAAGACAGCTATTAAAAGAAAGTCTTGGTCCATAAAAAAAGAAGACAGCATCAAGTCTTTAAGATGGACCATTAAAAAATCTTTTGTAGCGCTAGGAAAGATTTCAGACCCGAAGCAAAGAGAGCTTTTCCAGAAACAGATCGCTAAGCAAGAGGAGGAACTCAAGGATTTAGAGCTTAAAAGAAATCAATTAATATCTTATAGTGCGGAGCATTTATCAGAAGCGAAAAGAGTAAAAAGGATGTTCAATAAGTCTGTTTTCACAGATGCTGAGTTCGCAAAGCCCCCTAATGCCGAACAGGAAATTTTCGCAACAGCAGCTATGTTTAAAAGATATGCGGCGTTAAATAATCGAGAAAGCATTCTTAGAGCATCTTACTTTGGAGGTTTTTTTGATTTATTTGTGACTCAGGAAAACAACCCAATGCAACTTTTGGGGAAAAACTTTGAGGATATAACAAATTTCCAAAAATATTTAGTTGTTATGTCTCATGGGCTTTTTAATAAGATTAAAAATACTAGAATTCCCGAAGAAATTTACGGAGATCCTATAAGAATGATGGATTACGAGGAAAAAGAGGAAGTTGACTCTAAGGTTTCCCACGGGTTGGATGATTTAAGACTGAAGTCTCAAGCAAGGGGAGGAAAACTAAAAGCAGAAGACTTTTTGAGTTGATAGGTGTAAATTATCCTATATGGCTGTTAGTTTAAATGCGAGCTTAAATGTTAAGTTAAATCCTACGAGTCTAGCTTCCTCTTCGAAGCAGATTCAACACGCTTTAGGGAGGATCACAGGACAGGCTTCGGAGTTCCAGAAATCTCTGGATGCTTCTACTGCCCGTGTGTTTGCGTTTGGGGCTACTACCGCAGTAATAAATAGTGTAACTCAGTCATTTAAAAAGTTAGTTTCTACCACCATTGAGGTGCAAAAAAAGTTAATTGAAATCAACTCTATATTCCAAGCTACTGACGCGAACTTTAATAAATTTAGAAACTCCATATTTAAAGTCGCGAAAGAAACAGGGCAATCATTTAATACTGTAGCAGATGGAGCTGCAGAGCTTGCAAGGCAGGGATTGAGCGCAGCCGAAACAGCCAATAGGCTAAAAGCAGCTTTGGTATTAACTAGGATTTCAGGTTTAGATTCCGCGAAGTCAGTGAAAGCTTTAACGGCTGCTATTAACGGTTTCGCATCTGCTGGGTTGAATGCTAATCAAATTGTTAATAAAATGGTGGCTGTTGATACGGCTTTTGCAGTATCGACTCAAGATTTGGCTGAAGCTTTTAGCCGCGCAGGTTCTACAGCGGAAGACGCTGGAGTTAGTTTTAATGAACTTTTGGGATTGGTTACCGCAGTCGAGCAAAGGACTGCCCGTGGTGGAGCTGTTATCGGTAACGCATTTAAATCAATTTTTACTAGGATATCTAGGGGGTCTACAATTGAAAAACTCAAAGAATTGGGCGTTGAAATCGACGCTACACAAACGGGAATCCAAAAACTTAACGCCCTATCTCAAGCGCTACAAAATGTATCGGACCCAACTATTGCCTCTCAAATCAAGGAACTCGCGGGAGGAGTCTTCCAAATTAACGTTGTTAGTGCCGCTTTAAAAGATTTATCTTCTGATACTTCTATTTTTGCGAAAGCTGCTGCTACGGCTTCTTCGGCCACTAATGAAGCTTTTGAAAAAAATGCAGAACTTAGTAAATCTATCTCTTCCCAAATCAATGTTCTTATTCAAGGACTAACTAGTCTTTCGGAGAGGATCGGGACAATTACTTTTGGGCCTCTTTTACAAAACTTGCTGGGTCTTACCACTAAATTTACTGAATTTTTAGATAAAGCCTTGGACCCAGAAAAGGGAAATGTTTTTATAAAAGGATTGTTTAAAGCAATCGGGAGTTTTTTAAGTGGTCCCGCAGTAGTTATATTTACCGCAGCTTTTGTTAAGATTTTTAAATTAATTGCTAAATTCGCAGGAGATGGTTTAAGGTCTTTGTTTGCAGTGGGGGGTCAGACTGAAAGAATTAGGTCAATTGAAGGTGGTATTGTTGGACTTCTTCAAAGAGATGATGTTTTAAGAAAGACTATTCTTAGTTCAACTGTAAGTCAAGCTCAAAAAGAACAAGCTGTAATTTCAGCCATACAAAGAGAAAACAGAGAATTAGAGCAGCAAGCTGCGTTAATGAGGAAAATTGCTTCAGCAGCAGCAGCAAGAGGTGTGACAGGCTTTAACCCAAACAATGGATCTTTTAAGGGAAGGCGAGGAAAGCGTTATGCTACTGGCTTTATGGAAGAAGAAGCTACAGCCAGAACGCTTGGAGCTTCTAGTAATGTCCAAGCTCATTTCGGGAAAGGTACGATTGGTGGCAGTCGGTTTGTGATGAATGATAATGAGGTAGAAATACCTAATTTTGCTGGAGGCAATTCAGCGGTTATTCCTATGTATGCTGGTGGCAATATGCCTAGCTATCCAATGGGGAGACTACCACTTAATCAAAGAACAGATATCACAACAAGAGAGCAAGCCATCGCCAAAAACTACAGCCCTGCTCAGGCAAGCAGTAGATTTGGACCAGCCAAAAAGGTCAAGAAGGCTAAGCAAATGGAGGACATAATTCAAGTTAATCCTTCAGAATCTGCTATGCTAGTTCCAAATATAGGTCTAACTTCTAGAATACCTAAGGGGACTGCTGGCAGATTCAAATTTAAAGGCAAGACTATGGGTTTCGAATATGGGTCTGGTTTGGGTGTTTACGGACCCAAGGTTCCAGAAACTGTCGATGGGGCAGCTGACCCTCAAGACGAAAGACTAAGGCAGAATATTACAAGAGGAGTTACTACAAGTGCTGCTAATTATGCTGGGTCGTTAAATCCTATTTTAGGCAAACCCAAACCAGCTGCAATTCGTAAAATGCTAGAAAGACAAGGGGGAGGCAAAGGAGCGCTAAGAGGTGTTGTTGGAGCGGCATTTGAAGCTGCAGTTAATGTTGGGTTAGGAATTAGCCCAGCACGTAAAGTGGATGGAGGAGATTTTGATATTAAAGGAGCAAGTGGAGAGAAACGGAAGGACGTTAATAAAATGTTTGGCGTTAAGAACAAAGCCACAAACTTGTATGATTATAAGGAGAATTCAGGAAGAGGGAGTTACTCTAGTTACGCAAAAAAACTAGCTAACCAAGGGAAATACAAAACAGTCAAGAGGGAGAAGAGGACTGGAAAAAGTTTTGCTGGC
>TARA_R110000824_G_scaffold398610_1_pt1 | contig 16094 bp, 12 predicted proteins | sample TARA_R110000824 | Tara Oceans TARA_R110000824 (sample SAMEA4397747) | marine metagenome | biome: Polar Biome; feature: [MES] marine water layer (ENVO:01000295) within the mesopelagic zone...; material: water (ENVO:00002006), including particulate matter (ENVO:01000060) such...
CCGATGTTGCAGTGCGGCTTGTTCCGCTCAAACTTCTCTTTGGCCATCTCGGCGCTCCATCCTTCAGGAACAGTCTTGGTTCAGTTGGGTTAGGCGAGCTTCGCCCGAACTTCGTCGGACACCGCTTGCGGCACCTGCTCATAGTGATCGAACTGCATCGTGTACTGGGCTCGGCCCTGGCTCATCGAGCGCAGCGTGTTGACGTAGCCGAACATGTTGGCAAGCGGCACCATCGCATGAATGACTTGCGCAATCCCGCGCTGTTCCGTGCCGCTGATCTGACCGCGACGGCTGTTGAGGTCGCCGATCACATCGCCCATATATTCTTCCGGCGTCACAACTTCGACCTTCATGATCGGCTCCAGGAGCTTCACGCCGGCCTGCTGCGCACCCTCACGGAAAGCGGCGCGCGCCGCGATTTCGAACGCCATCACACTCGAGTCGACGTCATGGTAGGCACCATCCATCAGCGTCGCCTTGAAGTCGATCATCGGGAAGCCGGCGAGCGGACCGGAGTCCTTCACGCTCTCGACACCCTTCTGCACGCCCGGAATGTATTCCTTCGGAACCGAACCGCCGACGATCTTGCTCTCGAACTGGAATCCGGTTCCCGGCTCGCCCGGCTCAAACACGATCTTGACGCGCGCATACTGGCCCGAACCACCGGTCTGCTTCTTGTGCGTGTAGTCGATCTCGGCACGCTTCGTCAGCGTCTCGCGATAGGCCACCTGCGGCGCGCCGACATTGGCCTCGACCTTGAACTCGCGGCGCATGCGGTCGACGATGATGTCGAGATGCAACTCGCCCATGCCCTTGATGACGGTCTGGCCGGATTCCTCGTCGACAGACACACGGAATGACGGATCTTCCTGAGCCAGACGATTGAGCGCGATGCCCATCTTTTCCTGGTCGGCCTTGGTCTTCGGCTCGACCGCAACCTCGATGACGGGCTCCGGGAACTCCATCCGCTCGAGAATGATCGGCTTGTTGGGATCGCAGAGCGTGTCGCCGGTGGTGGTGTTCTTCAGTCCCGCCACGGCAACGATATCGCCGGCATGAGCCTCCTTGATGTCTTCGCGATGGTTGGCATGCATCAGCAACATGCGGCCAATGCGCTCACGATTGTCTTTCGTCGAGTTCAGAACGCCCGTACCCGTCATCAGAACGCCGGAGTAAATACGGCAGAAGGTCAGCGAGCCGACAAACGGATCGTTCATGATCTTGAACGCCAACACCGACAGCGGCGCTTCGTCCGACGTCTTGCGCGTCGCAGGCTCCTCGGTGTTAGGATCGATGCCTTCGACGCTGTCGACGTCGACAGGCGACGGCAGATAGTCGACCACCGCATCGAGCATGGGCTGCACGCCCTTGTTCTTGAAAGCACTACCGCAAAGCACCGGAACGAAGCTGCGCGCAATCGTGCCCTTGCGGATCAGCCTCTTGAGTGTCGCCTCGTCAGGCTCGGTACCGTCGAGGTAAGCTTCCATCGCGGTATCGTCCATCTCGACGGCACCCTCAACGAGCTTCGCGCGATATTCGTCAGCCTGCTCTTTCAGATCGGCGCGGATGTCGCGATACTCGAATTCGGCACCCAGCGACTCGTCCTTCCAGATGATTTCCTTCATTCGGATCAGGTCGATCAGGCCTTCGAATTCGGCCTCAGAACCGATCGGCAGCTGCAGCACGAGCGGAGTTGCGCCGAGGCGTGTCACGATCATGTCGACGCAGCGATAGAAGTTCGCGCCCATGCGGTCCATCTTGTTGACGAAGCACATGCGGGGCACGCGATATTTGTCGGCCTGGCGCCACACGGTTTCCGATTGCGGCTCGACGCCGGCAACCGAGTCGAACACCGTTACCGCACCGTCGAGAACACGCAGCGAACGCTCGACTTCGATCGTGAAGTCCACATGGCCCGGCGTGTCGATGATGTTGATACGCTTGTCATTCCAGAAACAGGTCGTCGCGGCCGACGTGATCGTGATGCCGCGCTCCTGCTCCTGCTCCATCCAGTCCATCGTGGCGGCGCCGTCATGCACTTCGCCGATCTTGTGGCTGACGCCCGTGTAATAAAGGATGCGCTCGGTCGTCGTCGTCTTACCGGCATCGATGTGAGCCATGATGCCGATATTGCGGTAATCTTCGAGCTTTGTTTTGCGTGCCATGACGGTCTGCCTTTGGGAGTCTTGAACGCTTTACCAGCGGTAGTGCGAGAAGGCGCGGTTGGCTTCCGCCATACGATGCGTGTCTTCACGCTTCTTGACGGCCGACCCGCGATTGTTGGCCGCATCGAGCAGCTCGCCGGAAAGGCGTGCAACCATCGTGGTTTCATTACGCGCACGAGCAGCGGCAATGATCCAGCGAATGGCAAGAGCACGACGGCGCTCCGGACGCACTTCGACGGGCACCTGGTAGGTCGCACCGCCAACACGGCGCGAACGCACTTCGAGCGCAGGCATCACATTCTCAAGCGCTTCGTGGAAAGTGCGCAGCGGATCAACGCTGGCCTTCTGTTGCATCTGGTCGAACGCGCCATAAATGATGCTTTCTGCGGCCGACTTCTTGCCGTGATACATCAGACTGTTCATGAACTTCGCGAGAACAACGTCGCCATACTTGGCGTCCGGAATAACGTCTCGCTTTTCTGCGCGGTGGCGTCGGGACATCTCTCTGATCCTTACTTCGGACGCTTCGCGCCGTATTTCGAACGACGCTGGCGGCGATCTTTCACGCCCTGCGTATCGAGCACGCCGCGGATAATGTGATAACGAACGCCGGGAAGATCCTTCACGCGGCCGCCACGGATCAGGACCACCGAGTGCTCCTGCAGATTGTGGCCTTCGCCGGGAATATAGCTCGTCACTTCAAAGCCGTTCGTCAGACGAACGCGCGCAACTTTGCGCAAAGCCGAGTTCGGCTTCTTCGGCGTTGTCGTGTAGACGCGCGTGCATACGCCACGCTTCTGCGGACACGCCTGCATGGCCGGAACTTTGTTCCGCTTCACCAGCGGCTTGCGCGGGTTGCGGATGAGTTGGTTGACGGTGGGCATTCGCCTGCTCGATCCTGTCTGTCCAAACAAAAAACGCCGCGCCGCCCCGGATTTCTCCGGAATTGGCTGCGCGCGCTCAAGGACACCAAACCCTCAATCGGGTTTTGCGTCCAAATGCAGAGGATTCCGACCTTGCGCCCGGAATCGTGCGCCATTCCTCGTATTCTTTTCACTGACCCCAGTGTCTAGATCCGGCGAAAGGCCAATCCCATCAGGGACTTTCAGGCCCGGCGCCCGGGGAGCTCTACTACCTGGAGCGAAAGTGGGCGGAACCTACTCTGGGGTCCCTACCCCGTCAACCCCAATCCTTAAGAAATGCTAGGAAATCCGGCCCGTAGAGACGCTTCGCCTTCGAACCGGTCGTTCACGGCAATGATTTTCCATTGCGGGCTCGTCGGAAAGGTTCCGTGTTTCGCTGATAGGACGAATCGGGCGCAGTATTCAGCCGTTTTCTGAAGGGGAGACCGACATATGAACCACAAACACTGGCAAGCCGTCTTCTGGGTCGCAGCCGCCTATAATTTCCTCGCTGGACTGCCGCCGCTGCTGGCGCCCACCCTGTCTGCTGCCAATAGCGGCCTGCCGCCCCTCGACCCACAGCATGTGATTCTGGTGCAGATAATGGGACTCCTGATCTGCGTCTTCGGTATCGGCTATGCGATGGCCGCATCGGGAAGCCCGGCCGCACGGCAGATCGTCACGCTGGGGCTGATCGGCAAAGCCGGCGTCTGTCTGCTCGTCACCTGGCACCTGGCGGCGACCGGCGTTCCGACCTCGATGCTTTACGCGGCTGCCGGCGACTTCCTGTTCACCATCGCCTTCGTTCTATTTCTCGCCCGGGCAACCGGTCCGTCCAGTGTCAGCTGATCTCCAAATGCGAACAGGCCGCCCGGACAGTTGCCGGACGGCCTGTTCATCTCTACTTCAGCGCAACAACTGTCAGACGGCGTCTCCGGTTGCTTCGACGACTTCAGGCGTTACCACCGGGGTGGCCGCGGCCTGATCCTCGAGAATCTTCTCGTCACGCTTCTGCGCTTCACCACGCAGCCGCTGCAACATCCCGCCCGTGCCGGCCGGGATCAGCCGGCCCACGATGACGTTCTCCTTCAAGCCGACCAGTTGATCGACCTTGCCGGATACGGCAGCCTCGGTCAGGACACGGGTGGTCTCCTGGAATGACGCCGCCGAGATGAAGGACCGGGTCTGCAGGCTCGCCTTGGTGATACCCAGCAATACCGGGCTCGCCGACGCCGTCGCCTTGCCCTGAGCCTCGAGCTTCGCGTTCATTTCGTCAAACTCGGTCCGGTCCATCTGCTCGCCGGGCAGCGTGATCGAGTCGCCCGGATTGGTAATCTCCACTTTCTGCAGCATGTTGCGCACGATCACTTCGATATGCTTGTCGTTGATCGCCACGCCCTGCAGGCGGTAGACGTCCTGGACTTCATTGACGAGATAGGCCGCCAGCTCCTCGACACCGGAGATTGCCAGAATGTCATGGGGCGCCGGGTGACCGTCGAGAATGAATTCACCCTTCTCGATGATGTCGCCTTCCTGAACCGAGATGTGCTTGCCCTTCGGGATCAGATACTCAACGGGCTCAAGGCTCTCATCTGAAGGATGCACGATGATGCGTCGCTTGTTCTTGTAGTCGCGGCCGAATTCGACCCGGCCGGTGACCTCCGCGATGATCGCGTGATCCTTCGGACGTCGCGCCTCGAAGAGCTCCGCCACGCGCGGCAGACCGCCCGTGATGTCGCGGGTCTTGGCACCCTCTGTCGGGATACGCGCAAGAACGTCGCCTGCGTGAACTTCCGCACCGTTCTCGACCGACAGAATGGCGTCGACGGAAAGCAGGTACCGGGCGTCATTGCCGCTGGCCAGCTTCAGGATCTTGCCTTTGGCGTCCTTGACGATCACGGCCGGACGCAACTCGCTACCGCGCGGGCTGGCGCGCCAGTCGACAACGACACGGCTCGAAATGCCGGTCGCCTCGTCCGCCACTTCGCGGATCGACACGCCGTCCACCAGATCCTCGAATTCGACGGTGCCGTTGACCTCGGTGAGGATCGGCATCGTATAGGGATCCCACTCGGCGATACGCTCGCCGCGTGTGATGACCGAGCCGTCGTCAACCTTCAGTCGCGAGCCGTATGTCAGCTTGTGCGATGCACGCTCGCCGCCATGTTCGTCGATCACCTGCACCTGAACGTTCCGGCCCATGACGACGAGAACGCCGTTCGAGTCCCTCACAACATTCCGGTTGATGATCTTGATCGTGCCGGGGTGGTTGGACTCGATGAACGAGCTGTCCACCACCTGCGCAGTACCGCCAATATGGAAGGTGCGCATGGTAAGCTGCGTACCCGGTTCACCGATCGACTGGGCTGCGATGACCCCCACAGCCTCACCCATATTGACCGGCGTGCCCCGCGCCAGATCGCGACCATAGCAAGCCGCGCAGACACCATTGGCCGCCTCGCAGGTCAGAACCGAACGAATACGGATTGACTGGATATTTGCCTCTTCGATGATGTCCACATCCGCTTCATCAATCAGGTGGTTCTTCTTGATGATGACCTTGTCGGTCGCCGGATCCTTCACGTCTTCGGCCGTTGTACGGCCGAGAACCCGGGTACCGAGCGAAACGATGACATCACCAGCTTCGATCACGGCCTGGACGGTGATTCCGCCCGCGGTTCCGCAATCTTCCTCGGTGATGATCGAATCTTGCGCCACGTCGACAAGACGCCGCGTCAGGTAACCGGAGTTGGCCGTCTTCAACGCAGTGTCGGCAAGACCTTTACGCGCACCGTGTGTCGAGTTGAAGTACTCGAGAACGGTGAGGCCTTCCTTGAAGTTCGAGATGATCGGCGTCTCGATGATCTCGCCCGACGGCTTGGCCATCAGGCCGCGCATGCCGGCAAGCTGCTTCATCTGTGCGGGCGAACCGCGCGCGCCCGAATGCGCCATCATGTAGATCGAGTTGATCGGCTTCTCGCGCTTCGTCTCGGCATCGACCTGCACGGCCGAAATCTTCTGCATCATCACGTCGGCAACGCGATCTGTGCACTTCGCCCAGGCGTCGACAACCTTGTTGTACTTCTCGCCCTGTGTAATCAGGCCATCGATATACTGCTGTTCATACTCGGTCGTCAGCGAGCGAGTTTCCTCGACAAGCTTTGCCTTCTCTTCCGGGATGACCATGTCGTCCTTGCCGAACGAAATACCGGCGCGGAATGCCTGACGGAAGCCAAGCGCCATGATCTGGTCGCAGAAGATGACCGTCTCCTTCTGACCGCAATGGCGATAGACCACGTCGATCATCTTGGAGATGTCGCGCTTTGTCAGCAGGCGATTGACCAGATCGAAGGGCACATTCGGATGCTTCGGCAAAAGTTCGCCGACCAGCATCCGGCCCGGTGTCGTATCGACCACATGGGTCAGCGGATTGCCCTCCGCATCCTTCGTCGTGTAGCGCGCCTTGACCTTGGCGTGCAGCGTCACGGCCCTGGCCGCCAGCGCATGCTCGATCTCAGCAACACTGGAGAAGATCATGCCTTCGCCCGGCTCGTTCTGCTTCTCGATCGTTACATAGTAGAGGCCGAGAACGATGTCCTGCGACGGCACGATGATCGGCGAACCGTTGGCCGGATGCAGAATATTGTTGGTCGACATCATCAGCACGCGCGCCTCAAGCTGCGCTTCGAGCGACAACGGCACATGCACAGCCATCTGGTCGCCGTCAAAGTCGGCATTGAAGGCCGCACAGACCAGCGGGTGGAGCTGAATCGCCTTGCCTTCGATCAGCACGGGTTCAAAGGCCTGAATGCCGAGGCGATGCAGTGTCGGCGCGCGATTCAAGAGCACCGGATGCTCGCGGATCACCTGCTCGAGAATCTCCCAGACCTCGGGACGTTCCTTCTCGACCAGCTTCTTGGCCTGCTTGACGGTGGCACTGAGGCCCTTCGCTTCAAGACGCGAATAGATGAAGGGCTTGAAAAGTTCGAGCGCCATCTTCTTCGGCAGACCGCACTGGTGCAGCTTCAACTCCGGACCGACCACGATGACCGACCGGCCCGAATAGTCGACGCGCTTGCCCAGCAGATTCTGCCGGAAACGGCCCTGCTTGCCTTTCAGCATGTCGGCGAGCGACTTCAACGGCCGCTTGTTGGCGCCCGTGATCACGCGGCCGCGGCGTCCATTGTCGAACAGCGCATCGACAGATTCCTGCAGCATGCGCTTTTCGTTACGGATGATGATGTCCGGCGCCCGCAACTCCATCAGCCGCTTCAGACGGTTGTTGCGGTTGATGACGCGGCGGTAGAGATCGTTGAGATCCGACGTCGCAAAACGGCCGCCGTCGAGCGGCACGAGTGGCCGCAGTTCCGGCGGGATCACCGGCACAACGGTCATGATCATCCATTCCGGCTTGTTGCCGGACTCGATGAAGGCCTCTATCAGCTTGAGGCGCTTGGCAAGCTTCTTCGGTTTCAGTTCCGAAGTCGACTCGGCGATCTCGACGCGCAATTCGGCAGCTGTTTTCTCGAGATCGAGAGCTTCCAGAATCTCGCGGATGGCCTCGGCGCCGATCTTCGCGGTGAAGCTGTCCTCGCCATACTGGTCCTGAGCGTCAAGCAGTTCCTCTTCCGTCAGGAGCTGACGCTCCTTCAGCGACGTAAGGCCAGGCTCCAGCACGATGTAGTTCTCGAAATAGAGAACGCGCTCGAGATCCTTCAGCGTCATGTCGAGCAGCATGCCGATGCGGCTCGGCAGCGACTTCAGGAACCAGATATGCGCCACCGGTGCAGCGAGCTCGATATGGCCCATGCGCTCGCGACGCACTTTCGACAACGTCACTTCCACGCCGCACTTTTCGCAGATGATACCCTTGTATTTCATCCGCTTGTATTTGCCGCACAGGCATTCGTAGTCCTTGATCGGACCGAAGATGCGCGCGCAGAAAAGGCCGTCGCGCTCGGGCTTGAACGTCCGGTAATTGATCGTCTCGGGCTTCTTGATCTCGCCATAGGACCAGGAATGGATCCGCTCCGGGCTGGCAATCGAAATCTTGATCTGATCGAATGTCTGCGCCGGCGTCGTCGGATTGAAAAGGTTCATGACCTCTTGGTTCATGGACTTCTCCTGAGCTCGGGCCTCCAGGTCAACGGGGAGAAAGTTCGCGTCCGGTGGGGCCATCCGTCCGCATACCCCGTATATCAATCTCTGTGTTGCCTTCGTCGCCCCGAAGGGCGGAAGGCGGCGGCGCGGCCAGCAAAGGGCGCGCCGCCCCGGTTTCGCGTCAGTTCGCCGGCGGCGTCAACAATTCGACATTGAGGCCAAGCGACCGCATTTCCTTGACGAGAACGTTGAAGCTCTCCGGAATACCCGCCTCGAACGTATCGTCGCCGCGCACGATGGCTTCATAAACCTTGGTGCGGCCGGCGACGTCGTCGGACTTGACCGTCAGCATTTCCTGCAGCGTGTAAGCCGCGCCATAGGCTTCAAGTGCCCACACTTCCATTTCGCCGAAACGCTGACCGCCGAACTGCGCCTTGCCGCCCAGCGGCTGCTGGGTAACGAGCGAGTACGGGCCAATGGAACGTGCGTGGATCTTGTCGTCCACCAGATGGTGCAGCTTCAGCATGTAGATGTAGCCGACAGTCACCCTGCGATCGAAAGGCTCACCGGTCCGACCGTCATGAAGCGTGACCTGGCCGGAATGATCCATGCCGGCAAGGTCCAGCATCTCCACGATGTCCGGTTCATGCGCACCATCGAACACCGGCGTTGCAATCGGCACGCCATTTGTCAGATTGCCGGCCATCTCGACAAGCTGCTCGTCATCGAGTGAGGCAACCGTTGGATCGTCACCATAGATCTTCTTGACGAGATCCTTCAGCTCCTTCGGCTTGCTCTCGCGCCGATAGCTCTCAAGCGCCATCTCGATCTTCTTGCCGAGACCGGCACAAGCCCAACCCAGATGCGTTTCGAGAATCTGTCCGACATTCATGCGGCTCGGCACGCCGAGCGGATTGAGCACGATATCGACCGGCTGACCGTCGTCCAGATAGGGCATGTCTTCCATCGGCACGATGCGGCTGATGACGCCCTTGTTGCCATGGCGCCCGGCCATCTTGTCGCCCGTCTGCAGCTTGCGTTTCACGGCGACGAAGACCTTGACCATCTTCATCACACCGGGCGGCAGTTCGTCACCGCGCTGAAGCTTGTCGACCTTGTCGGCAAAGCGCGCCTCGAGGCGCTCCTTGCTTTCGTCGTACTGGCGCTTCAACGCCTCGACTTCGGCCTGCGCCTTCTCGTTCTTCAGCGCAATCTGCCACCATTGGCCGCGGCTCAGATCGTCGAGATTGCTCTGGGTCACCTTGCTGTCGACTTCCATGCCCTTCGGGCCGGAAGCGACCTGCTTGCCGAGAAGAATCTCCGACAGGCGCCCATAGACGTTACGGTCGAGAATGCCGAACTCGTCGTCGCGGTCCTTCGCAAGACGTTCGATTTCCTCGCGCTCGATCGCCATCGCGCGCTCATCCTTGTCGATGCCGTGGCGATTGAACACACGCACTTCAACGACCGTGCCCTGCACGCCGGGCGGCAGGCGCAGCGACGTGTCACGCACATCGGATGCCTTCTCGCCGAAAATGGCGCGCAGAAGCTTTTCTTCCGGCGTCATCGGGCTTTCGCCCTTCGGTGTGATCTTGCCGACCAGGATATCGCCCGGATTCACCTCGGCGCCGATATAGACGATACCGGCTTCATCGAGGTTCTTGAGAGCCTCTTCGCCGACATTCGGAATATCGCGGGTGATTTCCTCCGGCCCGAGCTTCGTGTCGCGGGCCATCACTTCGAATTCTTCGATGTGAATGGAGGTGAACACGTCGTCGCGCACGATGCGCTCGGAGATCAGGATCGAATCTTCGAAGTTGTAGCCGTTCCACGGCATGAACGCGACCAGCACGTTCCGGCCGAGCGCCAGATCGCCCAGCTCGGTCGAGGGGCCATCGGCAATGATATCGCCCTTCTTCACCTGATCGCCCACACGCACCAGCGGACGCTGGTTGATGCAGGTGTTCTGGTTGGAACGCTGGAACTTGCGCAGATTGTAGATATCGACGCCGGATTGCGACGGATCGACCTCTTCCGTCGCGCGAATGACGATACGTGTCGCATCCACCTGATCGACGATACCCGTACGGCGAGCGCCGATCGCGGCACCGCTATCCCGCGCAACCACTTCTTCCATGCCCGTGCCGACCAGCGGCGCTTCGGAACGGATCAGCGGCACGGCCTGACGCTGCATGTTCGAGCCCATCAGGGCTCGGTTGGCGTCGTCGTTCTCGAGGAACGGAATCAATGCCGCAGCAACCGAAACGATCTGCTTCGGCGACACGTCGACGAAATCGACCTGGTCCGGCGGCACCATTTCAAAATCGCCGTCGATACGGCAGTTGACCAGCTCGCCTTCGATCTCGCCCTTCTTGCTGATCGAAATATTGGCCTGCGCGACACGGTAACGCGCCTCTTCCATGGCCGACAGATACACGACTTCGTCGGTCATCTTGCCACCCTTGACGCGCCGGTACGGGCTCTCGATGAAACCGTACTTGTTGACGCGGGCAAAGGTTGCCAGAGAGTTGATCAGGCCGATATTCGGGCCTTCCGGCGTTTCGATCGGGCAGATGCGGCCATAATGCGTCGGATGCACGTCGCGCACCTCGAAACCGGCACGCTCGCGCGTCAGACCGCCGGGCCCAAGCGCCGAAAGACGGCGCTTGTGTGTGATCTCCGACAACGGATTGGTCTGGTCCATGAACTGCGACAACTGCGACGAACCGAAGAACTCGCGCACGGCCGCCGCAGCCGGCTTGGCGTTGATAAGGTCGTGCGGCATCACCGTGTCGATGTCGACCGACGACATGCGTTCCTTGATCGCACGTTCCATGCGCAGCAGGCCGACGCGATACTGATTTTCCATCAGTTCGCCCACCGAGCGCACGCGACGATTTCCGAGATTGTCGATGTCGTCGATCTCGCCCTTGCCGTCGCGCAGGCCGACAAGCGTCTTGATGACCGCCAGAATGTCTTCACGTCGCAGAACGCGCATGGTGTCCGGGCAATCGAGGTCGAGGCGCATGTTCATCTTCACACGGCCCACCGCGGAAAGATCGTAGCGCTCGGAGTCGAAAAACAGGCTCTGGAACAGCGCTTCGGCCGTATCCGCCGTCGGCGGTTCGCCGGGGCGCATCACGCGATAAATGTCGATCAGTGCCTGCTCGCGATTGGTGCACTTGTCGACCGCAAGCGTGTTGCGAATGAAGGCACCTGTATTCACGTGATCGATATCGAGCGTCGTGATCTCGGTGTGACCGGCCTCGACCAGCATCTCCAGCATTTCCGGCGTGATCTCGTCGCCAGCCTCGGCAAAAATCTCGCCGGTCTCCATGTTGACGATTTCGCGGGCGAGATAGCGGCCGTGAATATCCTCGTTCTGCACGAGGAGTTCCTTGAGGCCTTCCTCGGCGAGCTTCTTGGCGAGGCGCGGCGTCACCTTGCGACCGGCCTCGACGACCGTCTTGCCGCTCTTGGCGTCGATCAGATCGCGCTCGGGCTTCGCGCCGCGATAGCGGTCGGCATCGAAAGGCACGCGCCAGCCCTGCTTCACCTTGGTGAAGGTGACGCTCTTGTAGAAGGTGTCGAGAATTTCTTCCGAGTCGAGCCCAAGCGCATAAAGCAGCGTCGTCACCGGCAACTTGCGCCGGCGATCGATACGGACAAAGACGATATCCTTTGCGTCGAATTCGAAATCGAGCCAGGAGCCACGATAGGGAATAACGCGCGCGGCGAAGAGCAGCTTGCCGGACGAATGGGTCTTGCCCTTGTCGTGGTCGAAAAACACACCGGGGCTGCGGTGCATCTGCGAAACAATGACGCGCTCGGTGCCGTTGATGACGAACGTGCCGTTCTCTGTCATCAGCGGCATGTCGCCCATATAGACATCCTGCTCCTTGATGTCCTTGACCGACTTTGCGCCGGTATCTTCGTCCACTTCGAAGACGATCAGCCGCAGCGTCACCTTCAACGGCGCCGCATAGGTCATACCGCGCTGCTGGCACTCCTCGACGTCATACTTCGGCGTTTCGAATTCGTAATTCACGAATTCGAGCGTCGAGCTTTCGGAGAAGTCGCTGATCGGGAAGACCGACTTGAAGACGGCCTGGAGCCCCTGCTCATCGCGGCCACCGACCGGGTTTTGTACTTGCAGGAACTGGTCATAGGAATATTTCTGAACCTCGATCAGGTTCGGCATTTCCGCGACCTGCGGAATATGCCCGAAGATCTTACGAACCCGCTTTCGACCAGTGAAGGACTGCGTCATTTGTGCTCCTCGCAACGCTCTGCATTAGAACGGCGGCCGGGCTTCAGTCGGAAAAGGGGGCTGCCCGGTCTCAAGGCCCGCCTTCTCTCCAGGGGTATCCGGAGCCAGGGCTCCGTAGTGTCGGCGGGGGTGGAAAGCTCAAAAGCTTCCATCCCCGCCGCAACGAACTTACTTGAGTTCGACTTTGGCGCCGGCCTTCTCGAGCTGCGCCTTGATCTTGGCGGCCTCGTCCTTCGACGCGCCTTCCTTGACGGTCTTCGGAGCACCTTCGACGAGGTCCTTGGCTTCCTTGAGGCCAAGGCCCGTGATCGCACGGACTTCCTTGATCACTTCGATTTTCTTTTCGCCCGCGGCGGCAAGAACCACCTCGAACTCGGTCTGCTCCTCGGCAGCAGCGGCCGGAGCCGCACCAGCGGCCGCAACGGCCACCGGAGCCGCCGCCGAGACGCCCCACTTCTCTTCGAGCATCTTGGAAAGCTCGGCCGCCTCGAGGACGGTCAGGTTGGAAAGGTCTTCCACGATTTTTGCGAGATCGGTCATTTCAGTGTCTTTCTTTGGGGTTCGGTTGGTTTCGGTTCACCGCAGCGGTCACGCTGCTTCGCTCTTGGTGGCATAGGCATTCAGCACGCGCGCCAGTTGGCCGGCAGGCGCCTGCAGCACACCCGCGATGCGGGTGGCAGGCGTCTGGATCATGCCCACAATCTTCGCACGCAGCTCATCGAGAGACGGCAGATCGGCAAGCTGCTTCACCGCTTTCGCATCGAGAACTGTCTCGCCCATCGCGCCACCGAGGATCACCAGCTTCTGGTTCTCCTTGGCAAACTCGGTCGCAACCTTGGGGGCCGCAACCGGGTCGTTCGAATAGGCGATCGCTGTCGGACCCGCGAAGAGATCGTTGATCTCCTTCATCGGGGTGCCATCCAGAGCGAGCTTCGCAAGCCGGTTCTTCGTCACCTTGAACGAAGCGCCAGCCTTGTTCATCCGCGAACGCAGATCGGACATCTGGTTCACGGTGAGACCGCTGTAGTGGGCGACGACGACCACAGCGGCGGTCGAAAACACGCCGTTGAGTTCTGTCACGAGCTCTGACTTTTCAGCTCTGTCCACTTGCTCTCTCCGTGCGCATGAAACCCTCATGCACTCAGGGGCGACATCGCAACGGGCACATCGCCCGCTTCTCCGTCGCCGTTGGCATTTGCCGCTCGAAGCGGACGCGGGGCGGTCAAGCCACACGCCTCAATCGAACGGCGCTCACTTGCCTGTCGTCCCGGGTTCCAACCGATCCCATGAACCCGAAGGTCCGTGAAACCGTTCAAACTCCCGTCTATTGCCGGCCGCCTTCCTGTGGCGATTAAGCGTCGGTTCCCGAAGAAACCTCGGCGCCTGCAGTCTCGGACAGGTGAACGGACGATGGCGTAGCCACTCCGGCTCGCCGCCGAAGTGACCACACGTCCCGTCCGTACTTGCCGTCCGCACCCCTGAAACAGGGCCGCGAACGGAAACTCATCGTCGCCTCAGGCGACCGTAACGCTTTGCGGTTCGACCTTGACGCCAGGGCCCATGGTCGAGCTGATCGCAATCCGCTTTATATAGGTGCCCTTTGCACCTGCCGGCTTCGCCTTCTGCACCGCATCGACCAGCGCCCGGACATTGCCGAGAATCTGCTCTTCGCTGAAGCTCGCCTTGCCGACACCGGCATGGACGATACCCGCCTTCTCGACACGGAACTCGACCGCGCCGCCCTTGGCCGCCTTGACAGCTTCGGCAACATCCGGCGTCACCGTCCCGACCTTCGGGTTCGGCATCAGGCCGCGCGGACCAAGCACCTTACCGAGACGGCCGACAAGCGGCATCATGTCCGGCGTCGCAATGCAGCGATCGAAATCGATCTTGCCACCCTGCACGATCTCGGCGAGATCTTCGGCACCCACGATATCGGCACCAGCCGCCTTCGCCTGGTCCGCCTTGTCGCCCTTCGCGAAGACCGCGACGCGAACGCTGCGGCCCGAACCGTTCGGCAGCGCGACAACGCCGCGAACCATCTGGTCCGCATGGCGCGGGTCGACGCCGAGCGAGATCGCAACCTCGATCGTCTCGTCGAATTTCGCCGTTGCCCGCTCCTTCACAAGCTTTACGGCTTCGCCAAGACCATAGGCCTTCTTGTGATCAATACCCTCACGGGCCTTCGTAATACGCTTGCCTTCTGAATTGCTCATCGCGCTCACTCCACCACCTGAAGGCCCATGGAACGGGCGGAACCGGCAATAATCTTCGTCGCCTGATCGAGATCGTTTGCATTGAGATCGACGAACTTGGCTTCGGCGATCTCACGGCACTGAGCCAGCGTGACGCTTCCGGCGCTGGCGCGGCCGGGTGTCTTTGACCCCGATTGGATCTTCGCCGCTTTCTTCAGAAAGTAGGAAGCCGGCGGCGTCTTCATCGCGAATGTGAAGGAACGGTCCGAATAGGCCGTGATCACGACCGGAATCGGCATGCCCTGTTCCATCTTCTGCGTCGCGGCATTGAAAGCCTTGCAGAATTCCATGATGTTGAGACCGCGCTGTCCGAGCGCAGGACCGATCGGCGGCGACGGATTGGCCGCGCCTGCCGGCACTTGCAGCTTGATATAACCTTCGATTTTCTTCGCCATTTCATTCCCCTGCCGGACATTCCCGGCTCTTTGGGTTAGTGGTCAGCAGCGCACCCGACAATCATGTCGCGATGCGCCTCCCACAAGATTGCCAAGCGATGGAAGCCTAGAGCTTCTCCACTTGCGCGTACTCGAGCTCGACCGGAGTGGCCCGGCCGAAAATCGACACAGCCACCTTGAGCCGCGCCTTCTCTTCGTCGACTTCCTCGACGAATCCGTTGAACGAGGCAAAAGGTCCGTCCGCAACACGAACCTGTTCGCCGATCTCGAAAGTGATCGAGGGCTTCGGCCGCTCCACGCCTTCCTGCACCTGATGCAGGATGCGATCGACTTCGCCCTGGCTGATCGGCTGCGGCTTGTTGTCCGCACCGAGGAAGCCCGTCACCTTCGGTGTATTCTTGACGAGGTGATAGGCCTCGTCCGTCATTTCCATCTTCACCAGCACATAACCGGGGAAGAACTTGCGCTCGGCATTTATCTTGCGCCCGCGCCGCACCTCGACCACTTCTTCGGTCGGCACGAGTATTTCCTCGAACTGGTCCGAGAGTCCGTGCTGCTCGGCCTGCTCACGGAGCGACTCGGCAACCTTCTTCTCGAAATTCGAGTAGGCGTGAACGATGTACCAGCGTTTGGCCATATTTAAATCCGAAGAGGCACGGAGCCTCGTATCCTCAATTGCCGCCGAAACCGAGCACGAGCGAAACGACGTAGCTCAGCGCCGTGTCGGCCAGAAAGAAGAACACCATCGCCAGCGCCACCATGATGAACACCATTACCGTGGTAATGACGGTCTCGCGTCGCGTCGGCCAGGTGACCTTTTTGGTCTCAGCCCGCACTTCCTGAAGAAACTCGAGTGGATTGGTCTTCGCCATTTTTCCTACCAAATGCCTCTCGGCTTCACCGGAAATCCGATACCGCCATCTCGCCGGTCCCAACCTGCCTGCCCGATCAACCGAGGCATGGCAGGAGTGGAGGGGCTCGAACCCCCAACCCCCGGTTTTGGAGAC
>TARA_R110000824_G_scaffold92890_3_pt1 | contig 16079 bp, 16 predicted proteins | sample TARA_R110000824 | Tara Oceans TARA_R110000824 (sample SAMEA4397747) | marine metagenome | biome: Polar Biome; feature: [MES] marine water layer (ENVO:01000295) within the mesopelagic zone...; material: water (ENVO:00002006), including particulate matter (ENVO:01000060) such as......
TGGTGCTCCCGGTGCTCCACCCGGTGCTCCACCCGGTGCTTGTGTTGGGTCGAGTTTCTTGTAAGAGAATCTAATATCCCTCTCACCCTCTTCCATGAGTTCGGGCTTGTAACCAAGCATCATCATCCTCTGTGCTAAGTTAACTTCCATTTCATCTCTTCTCAGCCTAGTAATTTCATCTTCTTCTTCATTTGGATAAAGAGTTAACTTCCAATCTGTCACGTTCATTTGCTTTAGCAATCTAGGGAATAGAATCTCTGTATACACCTTCTGACCAAACTCAACAGCCCTGTTAGTTACGAGTATTTGCATACCCTCGTTGTTTAGACCGCCGCTCTTACCGTTGTCTATCATGAAGATATTACTAACTCCATAGAAGGCAGACATTCTAGCACGAATCTCATCTCTCACAGCCATATACTGCATTTCTTCAAGAGTGTCCATGAACTTGACCCAATTAACGCCCCCTCTTCCGGTAGAAGATTCAATCCCCACCTTTGGAATGTAATGAGGGTCACGTTCCATCTTCTCATCAACAGCCTTCCAAAAAGACTTCATTGACTCTAGATTGTCAGTAGTAACTGAGATGATTCCTTTTGGTGACCTTCTCTTCTGATAAGCAGTATAGATGTAATTATCCATAGCGGTGAGAGACATTGCTTGCCTCCACATGGTATTAACAGGACTCTTACCATACAATTTGGATGGGTTGTATTTGCTAATGTGTATGACCTCTCCTTCAACATAATACTGAGTTTTACCACTACCCGCCATATTCACATAATGAACATCTTGCAACTCATTTCCACAAACCTCACAGGTTTCTTCTTGACCGGGATATGCGAGTTTATCTCTATGAAGAATACACACTTTGTATCTCCCGCCTCTCACCCCTCTCTTATCAGAAACTAATCTCATGAATATGGGGTCACCACGTATGACTTCTTTTATTCTATAGAATGCTATTTCACTCGCTTCGGGGTCTACGTGATATTCCTTAATCATTATCAGGAAAGCATCATCAACGATATTCAAATCATTCTCTATCTCATAGAGTATGTGTAAGAAGGATTGTTCCATTGAGTTTTCTTGTTTCAACAACCACTTCGGATAAAGAATCTGTTCTACATCGGGCGGTCTTACAGGAGAGTCACACAACTTACAAGCATCAACACTATCACTATACTCTTCTCCACAAGACTCACAACAAAACTGAAACTTCTTCTCCCAATAGTAACCACGCCTAAACATCTCTTGTGTAAGTTTTGATATTATTGTCCTTAGAACTAAGTTCTCTTGAGCAACTGCATAAAGAGCAGGTATAGTAATACCTTGTGCCATTACGGGTTCTTGAATACCTGTCGTATAGAGAGGCATTGTGGGTTCAGGAGTTGTGCGTCTACGGAAGGGACTTGCTATACTAGTCAAGAAACGAGATATTCTACTTTCTTCATCTGCCATTACAATCCCTCCGCCCATTTTGCTACGCTATCGGCCCTTACTCCCCACTCTGCGAGTAAGGCATCAGACTTGGTTGTATCGTCACTCCAATTGCTGTATTTTACAAGTTTCTTCAATTCTTCTTTTCTCATACCATCTTTTTCCTCAATGAAGGCCAATACCGCTTTTGCTTGTGTTTTCTTCATTTGTAAATGTGGAAGAAGAGAAGTTAGCAACTTTCTAATATCCGCTTTAGAATAGAATTGTAAACGATGTTGACTTCTCTGATTATCTTTGTATACCTTTTGGTCTAATTGCAATATACCACAATCTAGAGTCTTTTGTAAATGCTCACAATGTATTCTACCTCTAGTTCCGGTAGCAATAAACCCCGCTCTAGGTTCTCCCCTACCTGTTATGCTAATGTAACCATCTGCATCTAGAAAACCAGCAGCGTATGAATACGGGTCTTTCAGTATTAACCCATGATTATCAGCCTTCACGAATGTCGAGCGTGTGTTGCCTGTTAGAATGTCCAACTCTTCACCATACATTGCTAGTAATTTTCCAAGTTTACCAATAGTCATACTCTTGGTTATCATCTTGTCCTCATGAAGAGTTTGAAAGATTGCCTTTGAAGTCATGGGACCATTTCTCATTAGTAAATCGGAACTCTTCATGAGAACTTCTGTGTCTTTCTCATTCAGTCTATCTATTTGGTGTAGAGTGCTTTTCCAAATCTTCTTTGCGTCTTTCTTCTGTTGCATGGCTTTTACCCACGCATCTTTATCATCTTGACTCCAAACACCCTCAAACTCATCAAGCATCTTTAGAATCTCATTCGATTGATTCCACTGTATACAGGCTCTTTGTAATGTTATTTGTCTTGAATCTCCAAACTTCCTAAGAGCCTTCATGTCTCTCTCACTGGGTGAAAAAGACTTCACCACATCTTTGTAGTCTCTCAACCAAGTGTGCATACCCAAAGTTGAATCAAACTCCAAAGATTTGATTGTGCGAATATCACCAATCAAATTATCAATATCGTCTTTCTGCCCTTTGTTCACTCTTCTATTCTTTCTAAGTCTCTTCACAATATCAGACGCAGAATAACCCACATGAGTCTCAAACCACCCCTCTCCTGTAGAAGAAAAGAGTTCTGACATATACATCACCAGTATGTAAAAGTAAAACTAATGTCATCATTTTCTATTGTAGTAGTATTGTATATTTCTTTCATGGAACCATCCACCCGCTGTTATTCTTTGCATTTGAATCAAACCAATTATCAAAGTTCTCCATCACATCGTCAAGTAGAACAACAGTTCCCTTGAACTCTTTAGTGGCCCAATTCGCAAGTGCTAGGCTCATAGCCAAGTCATCATTTACTCCAACGCTCTCCAATCGCCCATTCTTCTGCATACCAAAACGATTCAACTCCGTCTCCACCTTGTGTGTATACTCCCGACTTCTCTCATTACCATATGGTAATTTGATTTGCCCTTGTTCAAATGCGAGTAACAAGGACATGAAGAGAGACTCCTTTTTGGTTCTAGTGGTCATAAATACCTTAATTGGCATATCTGAGGCCATCTCTCTCATTTCTGCCTCAAGCATTCTTTGGAAATTGTTCCCTTCAAGTTCTATCAAATCGGGTTGAAACTTGTTATTCAGAATAACCATCATTCTCTTCTGAGCCAAAGACGACATTCCCCTTTGATGCACAACATGAACAATCTGTTTAATATCTTCATTTGGTAACATTCTCAGTGTGGTCATAGCAGTGAAGTCGGCATTTTTGTCAGATGAAATAGCAGGGTCGTGGCCTATGAAATGTTGACCCCATACACCATCAGGTTGTCCTTCTTCATCGAAATTGGTATCGGCTCTGTCTAACAAAACCAACTTTTTATCTCTAGCCTTTTCTAGAATCTCCATAGGGAACATACTCGCTACATCGTGTATTGGCTCACAAAGATACTCACGAGTGAATTGTATGGCGGGCATGGAAAGCCTTCTCTTTTCTAGAGATTCTAAGTTCCACCTTTCAGGCCAAAGTGCTTCCCCTTTTGCATTGATAGCGGGGTAAGTCTCAACCAAGAAAGTTTCCTTCTGTTCCAACTCAGCATACAAATCATTGTAACTAAACGGTGTGCCAACCATCATCAAACGAGAAGTGTGGTGAAGAACAGGCAATAGAACACCATAGAACCAATCGGCTGCTCTTTGCAACTCAGTGGCCGTAGTTCCCCAAAGAATATCATCACACACAACAACATCAGGGTGGAAACCACGAGTTGCTCCACCAACCGACTTTGCCATGATACGAGAACCATTAGTTAACTCAAAGTATGACTTAGCCCACGGTTTTCCGAAAGCAGGTTTCAAATCACGAAGAACGTCTATCCTGTCTATGTTATTCTTGATGAAACGCATGTGCTCAAGAGTCTGCTCCATAGAGTGAGAAAATACCATGATGTGAGTGCCCGGATTGAAAGCGGCCAACCACAAAGCATACGACATGAAATATACAGATTTACCGTGGTCGCGGGAAGCCTTAACGCAGTAGTATTGGTTTTCATCTAAACCCTTCCCCCAAGATTCGTGATGATGATTGTATAGAAAGCCCATAATATCTACAAAGAAATACCTAAATGACTTCTTGCACATCTCCTTGTCCATTTCTAGAACAAAGGAATCAACATTTTCTGACATCAGTAATAACTCCACGGCCTTCTAGATTTAACGACTTTCTTTTTGGCTTCTTCAGCAGTAAGACCTTCTTGTGCGCTCGCACCCATTATTTTTTCGCCTGTATCTACAGCGGCTTCCTCGACAGCACTAACAGAGCGTTCCCCATGCGCCATACCCGAAGATTTCACTCCTTCTTTTTGTGCTTCCTCTGCTGTTATTTGCTTTGATTCATTGTGCATAGGGTTAGTAAACTTACCATATTGATTTAGGGTTGTTTGCTGTGGGTCATTATTATCAGGGTCATTATTTGATTGTATTCCATAAGCGGCATCAACATTATCTTCACCCACTTTACCTGATGTGCTACCAGCAGTAGAGTCTCTCCAATTAGTCCATTTCTGCCCTAGATGTGCAAGTGCGGGGTCTAATTTTGCCCCTGCACTCAACGCTCCTGATTCCAACCCCGCTGAGTTAGCCGCACTTCTAGCCGCTATACCACCCATAGCGCCTCTACCAGCAGCCGAGAATAAATCTCCTTGGTCATCACTTGATAGAGAGTGGAGCATAGACCAAGCCGCAGGTAAGGCGGCAGCAGTGCCCCCCATGATTTTCTGACCTGTTGTTAAATTGTATTTGGGCGCAGAACTATGCGCCGCTTCAGCCTCTTCCTTAGTTCCATATTGGTTAGTTCCAATACCATAAGTCGCATTATCCCCTTCACCCGTTGTTGTAATATCAGGTCTTGCTCCTGTATAACCAGCATTTGGGTTATACTGACTACCTCCCGCCCATGATGGTAAATACTGATTGTATGGTATGTTGTTACCACTTGTAAGATTTATCTGAGGTTGAAAACCCTGACTACCCATAGTTGCTTGCACAGGGTCTTGTTTTCTAAGAACAAGGACATTACTCATCAAGACCACCTCCGAAAGATGCCTTAACCACCTTGATGATAGTGGGTGTGTAACCAAAAGATTTCGTGAGTCTCATCCAATCTCCCTTAGCATTGTGGATGAGTCTTACATCCTGTGGTGCTATGCCCAATTTCTTGGAGATGGAGGACACATCATTAGATGATTCTATAGATAGTTTTGAGTTATTCAAATGCTTCAAAACCTCATCATCGCTCATGGCATCTTTCATCTGAACATCTTCCAACGCCTTCACAATTCTATCCTGAGCGTCGGACATGTTGGTGTCTCCCTTCATGTATTCAGTTAGAAATCTTTGGTTTGGGTCAGAGTAAGCAGACCTGAACCTCTCTATGTTCTCCGGCGTGGTTATGTTGCCTCCACCTGCGGCTGCTATTCTCTGTAATTGCTCAGGAGTCATATTGGCTGCTGCTTGTCTCGCTTGTGTAATATCAGAGGGTCGCACCCCAACACTACTAGCCATGTTTACCGATGTGGGTGGTTGCATAACCGCTGTTTGTTGAGCGGGTTTAGCGAGTTGTGTTTGCCCCCCTGTCCGTGGGGTGGGTTGAGCAGTTATCGGATTAACAGTAGGCTGTATTGTGTTACCCGGTGCTCGACTTGCCGCATCCTCTAATCCGGGTGCACCATAAGTGGCTTGGTAAGGAATGTAATCGGCCATAGTGCCGCCTTGATATTTACCACCTGAAATCGAATGTGAAGTAACACCCTGCGTAGGGAGTTCCTCAGGAAGAGGCACTCTAGTCTGATGACCTTGCGCCTCGCCTAGATAGTCATGCAATGCTTCCAACACCCTCCTTCTCTCTGCTGTAGTCTCAGTGGGTTCATCTCGTAACCTAACTCCATGCTTTGCCGCCAACTCAGGAGGTAACTGCGAATCTCTAAGCATTGAGTTACCAACAACATTACCCATCTCAGGGTTAATTCCCGCCAGCATAGCCAATGCGTAGATATTACCAGCATGATGATGAGTAGTGTTTCTACCTGCTAATGTTCCAATTGTGCTTCTATATCCCCCAAAATCCATTTGTTCTAAACCTTCTTCATCGGGCACACCTGTGTGATGTTCCGTGTAAGCATCCATAAGTCTCTGATGAACTGAGCCTTTTGTGGTTCGACCAAACAATTTATTGAAAGCAGATGTGCCTTGTAGTTCTTTTAGCAACTCTTGTCTTAGTTGGGGGTGTGTAAGCCATTGCCCAAGAGGAACTCCTTTGAACATTGTATTCATTAAAGCGGGGTGTTGCAAAGGATTCATTGTCTGTTTTATTCTTCCTTGAGCAAGAGCCTCACCAGTGCGAGAGGAATCAAAGGTGTCTAAGATTTCATTCATTGCAACAGCAAAAGCACCTTTCTCTTGTCCAGCGCCATGATGCGCCTGTGTCTTCAATCTGAAGAAGTCATTGGGTAATTTATGCGCTGCACCCGAATGAGCACTAATATCTTCTAGCGTTCTATCAACACTATGTCCCATACCCTTGATATTATCTATCAACTGTTCATTACCAGCATGTCCTTTTCCGCCTTTGAAATGCCCTTGAGGAAAAGTATGACCGTTATGGACATGATGGCCCTCTTTTGGATGCAAGGCATAAGAAAGCAAGTTTCGACTAATATGAGGGTATTTCAAAAAATGAGTTAATTTACCCCCTATGAGTTCAGGGTTTATGCCATTCTCCACTGCTATATCTCTGAGATGTTTTTGATAAGGAACGGATAGAGAGTCAATAAATGTGCCATAAGGATTAGTGTCCTTGTGAGAGTTTGTATACCCGGTAACTAATTTCTTTTCTCCATTATGGTCTATGTAGTGCACTCTATTTCCTTCTTCATTCTTACCTTGATAATCACTGATTGCCGTTTGTCTCCAACGGGGGTCGCCAAAGCCGGGTAAATGGTTATCTGATTCTTCTCCATAATCAGCATTGGTGCGCCTGATTGCCTCTTCTATGTGCTCTATAGCATCCCCTTCAATACCCGCTTTTTTCAGTAGTTTGTCGTAATGATGAGCAACGCCATCTATACCATGATAGTGCTTTCCGCCATACTCATCAACCCAAACAGGAATCCCCTTAGCACCGACTTTTTCCAATTCAAACTTACCCTTGATTAGATTACCAACACCGGGCATACCCGTTCCTTCTTCGCCGTGTCCACCTGTATGAGCAAAAGGAGGTGCGTGTAAATTGGGAACTATAGGGTCAGGGGATTGAAAAGCCTCAATCGGCGGGTGTCTTTGAACGTGATATTGTCCATCCCAAAACATTACGTTTCCATCACTTTTCTTTATGGTGATGTGGTGCAATTTGATGAAGTTCATGGGGTTGGGCCTCCACGATTCTGAGGTTGCACCGCTACCCGTGGGTCATTACCAGCATCCTCAGTTCCGCCTTCATTCCTTGAAGTATTATCGAAACTAGCGGAGTTGTATTTTGGCTTGTCTTCACCTGCCCCACTAGTGTCCTTTGCCCCCATGCCCTTAGATGTCGTGTCCTTAGTTTTCATGGCCCTTTTCATTTGTCTTATCAGACTTCTCAATTCTACTATATCGGCGTGACTCGGTGTTGCTTTCAATAGGTTGGTTACAGCCACCTTATCAGAACTCATCTGTATTTGAGAGGGGTCTTGCATAGGCATTCTAGGGGGCGGTGGGGGTGGTGCAGCAACAGCCATAGGCGTTGGCCCCATTCTATGAAGACCCATCTTACCTACTGATAAACCAGCAGAAGGGGTGCTTTGCCTCATTAAGTGTGGCCTAGTGTTAGCAGACGACATTCTTGGTGAATGGATTCTAGGTTTCATAACCCCCACACCTCCAAGTAACCGACCTCCGCCTGTTTGACCCGAGGTGTAACTTCTCTGTCCAAATCTTCTTTGTGAAGATGTTGGCGACCTTACTTGACCCAATCTACGCCTTGCTTCTTGTTGACCTTGATATTCCTTGTATTTACCCGGAAACTTAGACATGGGTTGTTTGACCGAAACACCCCTGTGTTCCATCTCAACTGCTTTTGGTGCATCCATCATGCCCGTGAGTCTTCCCCTCTTTACAGCCCTTCTTTGTGATTTGGCTCTACGACCTGTGGCCCCTTTTGGGCCGAGAGAGCCGCCCGGAGCGGTTTCAAATTGACCTGTGGATGGTCGCCATTTCTTCCTTCCCTCCTTCTTTCTCTGCTTCTCTCTACTCTTATTGTTTTCTTTGAGTAATTGAACTATGTCCATTTTCTCACCCATAGCAAACATATTACCAGCAGCAGCGCCCGGCCCCTTTGCTCCCATAGCAAGACTAGTCTCAAAACCGAGATTTCCGGGTGGGCCTGTTAATGAATGTAATTCTCTGTCAGCATCAACCTTTTCAGAGTCGTCTCTATCCTCGTCTTCATCTTCGGGTAAATCTTTAGGATTTATACGAATGTGTTTTATTTTTCTTTTCTTTTCTTTAGTCTCTTCTCTTTCACGAAGGTTCTTGTCATACTTTTCATCACGGACTTTTCCATCCTCCAAACCATAAGTGTCCTCTTCATGGTTATTTCGATACATATGAGAGGATTCTGAACGAGGTGCATACATCCTCGTATCGGAGCCTGTTCCGGTCATACCGGACTTGATGATGGCTACCCGCCGCTCAGTCATAGTCCAACCCCGCATATGCTTTTATTTCATTGTTGAGTTTATTAGAGAGTCTATGATAGAAGTCTATAACGAAATTAGGACTTACAAAACATCTAGCCATAGTATCACAAAGATACTCAAAATTGGATAATTCCCTTCTTAGTTTAGCACGAATGTCGAATACAACCTTAGGGTCATCAGTATGTTGTAACTCGGCGGTCAAATCAACAACTCTGATTATGCAATCCACATTCTCTAACCTATTGTGATAAGATTTGAAATGATGATAATTAAACTTCTCAATAACATTCACACAATAATCTAAGAATAAAGGTAAGTCACTATCATGAAGAGGATTATCAGAATTGTAATGCCTATGACCCGGATGAGTTATCTGCATCAAATCCCCAATAGAAATCAAAGAGCATCCTCTCCATGCTCCAAAAGAGACTCTCTAATTCTCTTCCATGTCTCAGGAGACTCTTTTGACAATTCCACTTTCAAGACGTTTATCGTTTGATTTATCTGAGGGGTATCGCTCTTGGTGCCCCATTGGTCTTCCATTTTCATTAGGTCTTTGATTGATTCCCTAACCTCCTTATGGAGAGTAACAGCATCTCTTACAAAACCATCTTCATGAACACTAGTCTCATCGAGATAGTCGTTAAGTCTCTGATTCAGTCTCTCCACATTTGTTCTCAAGGTGGTCATTTCACCCCCAATTTGAATTGCAACCTCAGTTGCTGCCGAGCGTTGAACCAACGGTTGAAAGTGAAACTTCATGTGGTGGTAAACACTGTTTTCCGAAACCTCTAATTCTTCTGCTATGGCATCTGACTCTGTTCCATCAGCAAAGAAACGACTTTCATACTCCGCTCTTTTAGGGTCTGTGCAGAGTTTACAAGTGTGATTAGAAGTGAGATGAAACTCACCCATGTGATTCCTATAATGCCTTTCAGCAGTATTGGTTCTCCAACTCATTTCTTTATCTATTTGCTTAGGGTTCATATCGCCATTTAACAGGGCTTCTTCGTAGATTTCTCTTTCAGAAGACATGCAAAAAGAGCATGAGCGTTTGCTAACAGCATCCCCCATACAATGAACGATGCGATGTGCCTTTGATAATTCTATCTAGTAATTCGTGCATATACGGTGGTTAAAAGAACAAAAGAAACAAATATACCAATCATATACATAGAAGTTTCAGATGCTGTTAATTCTCCGCCTTTGAAAAAGAGAATTAGGAGTCCTATTATCATAGCACTAATTAATTGCACCATGACCATATCTATGATTACACTTCTCTTTGGAGAGAAGAAGTGCATTGATACTTCTGCTAATTCTTTTGGTATGTATTCAGTTGGCGTTACTCTCATTGTCTCAACCCCTTAATCCAAAGAAACTGCGAGCGGTTGTTCCTACTGCGTTACCTGCATTTTCTAAGAATGACTCATTTGTTAAAGCACTTGTAAGTGCTGTTTGCATGAAACTCTGTTCGGAGATAGCAATTATCCTATCTCTCTCTTGTAAAGCAGATGTTACTGCCTGTTGTGATATATTCTGAAGAGTGTTCAACTGTGCAATGATGTTTTCAGCAGAAAGAGTCTGTAAATCACTAGGTAGCGAAGATAAATCCATTTTCATGTTTCCGTCATCATCTATATTGAAAGTTGAGTTCTTGAGGACATTAAGTAGAGAGAAAGCAGTAATGTTAGAAATCATTTCCACAAATATAGGCATACTCTGTCCAATGAAGAATCTATCAATAGGCTGTATAGTGTTCATCATGGCAGCGAGTATTTCTGTTTCAGAGGGTGGGGTCATAGGCGCTTGAGCATATGCCGGATTAAACCCGGCACCCGCCATCATACCATTCATTAGAGGATTTACCGCTTGACCTTGAACGCCAAAAGAATTAGCAGCATAAGGACTAACAGCGGGCGCTGTAGAAGTTAACCCTAAACCCGTAAAACCGTTAGTTTGATTGGGTTGAGATGATATTCCTAGAGTCATTGTTGAGACACCTCTTGTGTTACCGGAACAGGTGCCGGTGTTTGAGTCTGTTGGTTAGGGACACCAACATTAGCACTGTTTAACATAGCAGAGAAAGCAGGTGTAGGTTGTGAAGCCTCTAATATCTCTTTTTGAAACATTCTCATGTCAAATTGTATCATTGTAATGTCATTATTTCCGGTATCAGGATTTGGTATGTGCCAAATGTTAATTCCTTTCGATTTATTTGAATCCTTTAAAATCTCTTCAAAGAAAGATTGGTATTTGTCAACCATCATGTGAGTAGGTTGTGTAGAGCCCGCGATGGCTGCTACAGGAACTGTAACCAAACTTACGCCTTTTTTCATCCTATCGCGGAAACGAGAAGGATTCAATTCGTCTTCCTTCTCTTGGTCTGATTCCCACCTACAAAGCAAATGATAGAGATGTAAATGTTCAGGACAATATGTGCCCTTCATCCTCCTACCACTAGTCACTTTATCTTGCGCCAAGAAAGCCTCGACTTCACCTGTAATTGGGTTATTCCAATACATCTCCCAAAGACTTCTCCCTGTTTCATCATCGGTTATCCTCTGATATAGATTATCGGTTTTTATCAATTCAGCACAATCACAACCATCCACCACACAAAGATTAGTTTGTTTGTTGTAAATGTATTTCCTCCCAAAAATCCTAGCCGGGCTTAACCAAAATCTCTTCGCCGGGCTTAACAAACGATATGCTTGTTTTATGTCCTGTTTCCTAGCCTTCCTAGCATCAGGATGTGTGCTGGGATAGAAGTTAACCTTAGGAACTTCAAGATTCTTAGTCTGAGCAAGTGCTTGCATTTGTTGTTGTGCTACAGCCTGTTCCATCAAAGCAGCATAGTTCAAGTTACGATTTCCTTGTTGAGATAACGCCATCATAGCGGCTTCATTAACAGACGCTAGGGACTGATTGGGTTGTAATGTATTAGCCGTTATTGAGCGATACATATTGTCGGGTATATCTAACACCATGACTATCGCTCCGGCCTTACCTTGATATACAATTCCCCATTTTCGCCGGTTTCCAACCTCCAAAGCAACTTTTTACCCGCTTTCAGTCGAAATTGCTCAACTATCCAAGAAGGAACTGTGGTTCTCAAACTCTTAGAACCGCCTCCTGTTCCTACTAAGGATGTTTTATTCCTACTCATTGTTTTCACCTACGATGTTAAAAGTTCAATTAAAGTAGGCTCTACATTCCAACCTATTCTAGTAGCCATGAAAGACCTCTTGGTGGGTATACCTGCTTTCTGCAAACGAATCAAATCATCTCTAAAGGGGTCGAATATCTTGTGTTCGCCTATTCTACCTTGGGGCCACAACCTAGCGGCTGTATCATCGAAGTATCTATCTGCTTTATTGGCTACAAGCATAATTACCTTAGGTCTATATTTTCTACCTCTCCACCAACTTCTTAGATTTCTATATCGGTATTGCCTTCCCACCACATTATCAACAAGAAACTTAAATCCGGCAACTTGTTCGACACCTTCTCCCCCGCCTCTGAATGCTCTATCATCAAACATATACACAACCGCCTCTACCTGTCTAGCAACTGCGTCATCCATCCAAAGATTCCAAAATCTCTCTTGGCCTCCTATGTCAGAAGAATGAACCAATCTTCTCTCCCCTTGCCATTTCACCCTCTTCCTAGTGGGTTTAGGGAGTAAGTATCTATTGAGTAATTTAGTGTGTGTGGTTCTTTCATCTTCAGGTATGTCTTCCATTTCACCCGGAGTAGTCATGTATCTATCTAGTGTGGTTTTACCAACCATACTAGTCCCATAGACTCCTACTTTTCTAGGTCGCCAAGCATTGTATACATTCTGCCCCCAAAGAGCAGCCCCTACCAATACACTACCTGTCATGGACATTGACTTCAACTCACTAAGTCAGTCATCCAATATCCTAAGTCTGCGACTTTACCAAAAAACCATTCTACTGTCCAACCCCATAGAGTGAAATCTGAGTGGGATTCAAGAGCACTAACAGCCAATGCTGTTAAACATGCCACTATTAGCGTTCTTACCCAACCTATTGTCCACTCGTATGTGTTATCAAAGGTATTAGCCAAGTGCATGGCTCGTAGCGTTTCTTCCACCGAGTCGTCTTTTGGAGTCTTGAATATCCTACCCATGCTCAATTCTCCCGAGACTTGTATCTTAAGTCAGGGGTGCCATCCTTTTTCAAACGTGCCCCATTATTGTTTATTTCATCGGCCATATAGTGAAGTTCTTGATTTGCCGCAACCTCATTTTGCATTGCCCAATCGTAAGCCGCTTGTGAATCCGCGCCTAAAGTTCTAGGTGGAACTATCTGCTGGTGTGATAAAGAATCCAAACCTAAACTCATGGCACCTGATGGTGTGCTGTGTTGTCTCGACTCGGGAGGTTGTGGTGTTTGAGTTGATGTGGGTTGAAAGTGTGTTTGATTGGGGTTATCTCTGAAAGTAGCCAAATCCCTTTCTAATTGCATTTCTTGAACTCTCAATTGAAGTTCCATTCTTCTTTGTTCATGGTCACCCTGCATACCACGAAGCCTCATCTCATACTCTTTCTGACGATTTTGCATACTGACTCTCTGCTGCATTGACCTCTCAAAGAACATCTTGAATATGTAAAAGGCAACAACTTGAACTGCTAAAGCAGCCATAGAGTAAGTCATGCCGTTAACCCAAGAGTCTTCGGTTTGACCTGCCGGTAGCCAAATGCCGGAGTCAAATACTCCTACTGCTACTCCAATGAGTGCTGACTGTGCTAAAATCAGTCCTGTTAGTCTTAATTCCGAGTTATCTATTTCTCCATCACCATTCCAATCCATGTAATGACCTCTCATTAGACCGCACAGGGGGTTAGTATTTGAAATATGGGATATATTTCCAATGTTTCATTATTCTTTCTATATACAATAAATACATATATATTATTAGTAATAAAGATAATAATGAATAATTAGAATAATAGCCCCACCAAAAACTTCAACCACTTCGGCAAAAGAAACAAGAAAGCGTCAGTAATCAAGATTATTCCTCTCACACTGGAACAAGATACTCTCTTGGTATTTTTTGGTCAAATCGAAGCCTTGTGTTATCTGAATACTCTGACCCTATCGGCTGTATTGGTTGTTGAGGCACGCCTTGTCTTATCCCATACACTCTACCTGCTTGGTTTCTATCTGACCCCCTCATACTAGCATACTGCCTAGCCATTTCCAAATCTTGACTTGCATACACACCCCTTCTATTATCATATCCATCATACCACGGCTCTGCGGGTTTTAGCCCCTCAGTGTTGATTTTTGCTGCTGGTCCGACTGTTGTGCCGTGATACCATTCTACATCGCCGTGCGGAGAAGGGAAATCAGCATGATATTCTCCTAGAGTGCTTTGCCGAGTATCTTGTTTCAACAAAGCCCACGCTTGGTCGAAGGGATTCATTCCAAATCCTCCCTCACAGGCCAATTAGGTGTATCTCTACTATCAGTTGGTTTTCCAGCCCACAATTTTGGCGATATAGAGCCAACTTGAGCACCGGGTTGAAGTGTCCCACCATATTTATCTCTCGCTATTTTTGCGGCTAAATCATACATGGCACTCATATATCCTCTCCTTTGATATTCAGGATAAGTTTCGGAATCTTCCGGTTGCATCATAGGTCTTCCTTGATGCTCATATCCACTATGCTCAATGTTAGTATATGCTCTATTAGGTATTTCAATACGATTTATACCTCTATCATCTTCTTCTGCATTTATGGATAAACGCTCTTCACTTATAGGGTCAATAAATTGAGCACTATATTTGTCACCCGTTTGTTTTAATGAACCCGGAACAATTGGCATCTTGAGCAAGTCCCACGCTTGGTCGAAGGGCTTCATTTCTTCACCTTAACTCTGCGAAGTGTGCCTTTACCCTTGAAGTGTCTAGCCCGATTATCGTGTTCGTTCTCCAAAGTGAGTTTACCACCCTGCGTATGACTCACATCTTTGTGATTACCTGAACCGTAGATGCCCCTGCGTCTGCGCTCTCGGTTCAAATCAACCCGATATTTGATTCGCTTCGGGCTAGACTGATATTTTGTATCATATTCCAACTTGTGTTTACGTGCTGCTGGTGAAAGGTTACGCCCCTTCAACAGTTGGAATGCTATGCCCATTGGTTCGCCTGTGTTTATGAGTCTCCCATCTTCATCGAAAAGACCTTTTGAAGCATCTACCATAGCATCACTCAACTTTTCATGAAAAACAGGTTCTTGCTCTACAGGTTCAGGCTCAGGGTCTTTTTCAGGTAATTCCATTGCTTGGTTGTAATTCGCTATATCCCCCAACACATTCATGAATCTTTCATGTTCCAAAGCACTAAGTAAACTAGTGCCCGGTGGTAGACTCGTTGCATCTAGTTGTCTACGAGTAAGCCCTCTAGATTCAGGTTCACCTGTGGACACTCTAACATTTCTTCCTTCTTTTGTAGCCTTAGTGGGCACATGCCTTCTTTGATTCTGACTATTCTTGACTTTAACAGTTTGAGAGGTTGGTAACCAATTACCCCAACGAACCAATTCTTCTTTAGGAACATTGGTATGATTTCCATAGGAGTTTAGCATCCTCTCCATAGCCTCTTGTTCATCTCTCTGTGCATGGGTTAGTGTTCTCTCTAAACCAATTGAGTTTGATGTTCTCCTATTCAACATCTGTTGTCTTTTAGATGGTTTTACCAACACTTTCTCCCCACGAGTTATGGGTGAAAGGTTTCTGTGTTGACTACTCACACCCCTCCAACCGTGTTTACGGCCTTTGAGCAACTGATAGGCTATATCCATTGGTTTGCCTGAGAGTTTGATAGAACCAGCACGAACCATATCCATTAGTTCCTCTGTAGTAGATGGCCTTCTTTTATTTTCTCTCCATTTGTCTAATCCAACATTCCCTTCAGGAACTTCTAACCTTTCCAACAGTTTACGGGCTTTCGCATCCCTCTCATATCCTCGTGATGGTCTATCGTGTTGTATATCATCGGCCACTCGTGCTATTCCATGAGCATCCATATCGGGCGGCATAGGTATTCTATAGAGGTCTTCGGGGTCAGATTGACCATAGTTGAATCCTTCATTGGCTACCTTCAAACCACCTGTTTCTCTTCCTGTGCGGTTAAAATTAGGGCTTTGAGCATAACCGACTAACGAATGATTTGTAACACGGGGGTCAAAAGTAAAATCAGGATTTCTAAACGAATGTAAGTCTGCTGGCATAAACCAACTCCCCGCTATTCGTGGCCCCCCGTAATCCATTTCCTTGAACCCGGGTAAAGGCACTATGCCCCCCATTGGGTCTTCATCGTGCATTGCTTGTATTTGCTCTTCGT
>TARA_R110000824_G_scaffold51717_4_pt1 | contig 16059 bp, 10 predicted proteins | sample TARA_R110000824 | Tara Oceans TARA_R110000824 (sample SAMEA4397747) | marine metagenome | biome: Polar Biome; feature: [MES] marine water layer (ENVO:01000295) within the mesopelagic zone...; material: water (ENVO:00002006), including particulate matter (ENVO:01000060) such as......
GGACTAGGGAGGAGATCCCCTTTTGATATAAGCTTCTGCTCAAATTGAGGAGCAGATAGATATACATGCCTTGCAGTTGTATCTGCTTGCGTCACTGAGAACCGAGGGAAGATTCTATCCCCCTCAAGAGTTTTGCTGGTGTCTCTTCCTAATCCTCTCACCGTACAACTGAGTCTATACCAACTGCTTCCAACACTTTCTACACGACCTGTAACTACTGGGGAATACTCAGTCTCAACTGTCGGAGCAGTATCATCCCAAGAGAAAAATACTTCATTATTATAATATGTATCGGGTGCTGCCAAATCTACGACCGCTAACCTAAACTGCGTTAACGGAGTGGTAGAGGGCTTCTTAACATAGCAGCTTATTATAGAATAATAAGCTTCTCTATAAGTGCGTCTGTCGAGGTTGCCACGGGCATACAGATCTACGGTTGTCGAGGCTGTTCCTGGGCCACTAAGATCCGTAGATGAGACTCCTCCAAAAGGGTTTGCTCCTGCGTCCGTAGTGGACGAAAGAGTGCCCTGATTTCCAAACCAAAAATTTCCAGCGATATCGGTAGGATCTCCGTCAATGTTTGGACTACCACCAATATCCGCAGTGTAAGCAAGCAGGTTTGGATTCTGAGCTTCTAGATCCCAATTAGTAGGACCATTAAACCCAGTCCTATCGTAGTATCCTTCCTTGGGAAGAGTATATCTAAAGTTACGCCTTCTTAAAGCTCGTCTAGGAGCAGTAATGTTAGCAGTAGTAGTTGATTCAAGGGCATCCGTAATTCTATCTACATCGCCTCGTTTGAAAGTATTCAACCCTCCTCTTCCGCCCGTAGTTCCTGGGGCTACTGCACCCATAGCTGCTCCACTAAATTCAAAGTTTCCTAGGACAGAGGCACCAGTATATCCTGCTCTAGTATCATCTTTATCAAGCCCGATATAATTCCAAGTAGTTCCTGCTGCGTCATAAAAATCCGTAGTAGCCGTATTTAAGTTTACCTTCGTAATTGCATGAGCAGGAGAAAACATTCGTGCAATTCTAGAAGCTTCTATAGGAGCATAACGAGAATCCCCCTCCATAGTAGTTTTGGAGAAATCGAAAGTATTCGTATCAAAATCAACAAATAAATGAGAGGATTTTCCGTTCCATAAACCTAATACATTCTTCTGATAGTTAGACCCATTTAATATTACATCATTATAATTAGGAGGGTTCTGGGTAGAACTGAATAGCATTAAAAATCCATTAAGGCTTTCTATATTTTTTGTACTATTAAATGTACTACTTGCAATATAATCTTTTACTGAAGAAACAAAAGAAGTTTTAACTCCAAAACACTCTAATCTCTCCCCTAAAAGATCTAGAAGTCCTCCTGTGATAGAACAATCTTTATAGTATTTAATTTCCTCAAAAGGAGGAATAGGATAGTTAAATCTATTTCTATAATTAAAAGTAAAATTTATACTCCCTGTGGAAGATAAGTAAGTGGGGCTTTCATACTCTTTAGGGTGCGAAAGTCCAGACATATAAACACCTTCACCTAAAGGTCCTTTACTGTAGGCTGCATCCCAAGCAAGCTTTTCTCCCCTAGCAACTGCTCCTTGTTTTATATAATCATAATTAGGATCAGTCTTCTTGTGGATATGAAAAGGTAACATTTGATCGTCCACAATAACAGTATAGATATCCCCTAGCTTTCCATTCTTATCTAAGAAAAGTAATCTAAAAGGATCAAATATAGTATCATTAAAACCAAAATTTCTAGGATAAACTCTATACAAATCTAATAATATAGAGTCTGTAGCTAATTTTAAGTTCTCTTCTAAACTACTAGTATTATATACACCTACCCCTCCTTTTTGGGCCATATCGTAGGTCCAAGTGTTTAGGTTTTGGAAATACGGAGATTCAGTAGCTAAACTATACCAAATTAATTGCGGAAGATAAGATTCCCATAACTCAGATACGGCCCCAGAAACATCTAAAAGAGAGTTAACAATTAAATTATTGATAGCACTTTGAATAGCCTCAATAGTTCCAGACTTTTTATAAAGAGATACAACATGACGAAGTTGATTTCTCCACTTTGACGGGCTGGAGCCTATTAATCTCCATCCAACAAGCTCTGCTACATACTGAAGATATTCCTCTTTTACATTTTCAATATCATAAATTAGTCCTATATTTTCTACTTGATCTGCTATATCAGCAAAGCTATAACCCATACTAGTTAAAAATTTTCTGAATGGTCCTTTAGGAATTTGGTCTGTCAGGGTTATAGATGCATCTATATAAGAATCAAAAGTATCTTTAACCGTATAGTCTTCTTGATCAATATAAAGAGGAGAGTAAACTACATCTAACAGGGTTAAGAGGCTATCTAATTTTTGTGTACCGCTAGTATAAGTAGCAGGTATACCAGCAATAGGATCTAATATAGCATCAGCAGCCCCAGAAACAAAATCAGGAGGTATAAGTCCTAAATTAGAGAAAGTAGTACAGGTTTCGTAGTTTCTCCAAATAAATTCTTCAAATCCCTTTATCCCATCTACAGTTTTTAATGATTGTCCAGTATAGACTTTATCGAACGAACTTAAAACATATCCAGAAGGATCCCAAGCCAAACCTCCATCAGCAGAAGTATTTAAGAAATAAAACCACCCTAATTTATCTACTAAATAATTATGCACATTGGCTGGGTTAGTATTTCCCACTAAAGCAGATAGCGTACCCATATTTTGAACTAATGGGCCATTTATATTTCCATAGTCCGTAGGAAGAGTTCCTTTATCTCGTACTAACTGGATCATCGGAAGAAGAGTACCAGATAAATAAGTTCTAAAATCTCCACTAGTATTGTAATTAGAGAATTTAGTTTTAAGAGGTAAAAGAATATTACTTTCAAATAAAGAAGGAGTAATCCTCGTTAATTCATTTTGCTTAACAAAATATTGGGATATCCCAGATATACTATTCAAAGTTGAAGTTTGCGAATTAGTTACAGCCGAGATGGATAAAACGGTGGAGATTTTGTTCGCTGCTGCCAAATGAGTATTTATTACTTCAGATACTGGATTGAGTTCCAGACCACTAATGTTGAGGTCCTCTATTTGATATATCTCAGGAGTAATTTTATCAAGAAGTTCTACAAAATTACTTTTAAAGTATTTTCTAGCGTTTGGAGTGTATCTGCTTTGTCCCATTATTCAAGTAAATCTACATTAATTGTAAGATTATTTAATTGCATTATCTCATTAAAATCAATAGGAACATCTTGCGATAAATTATCAATCGTAGAAAATCTTACTTCATCAATCTCAAAGATAACCCTATTAAGATCTGCAATGATCACGGATTGTCCAAAAGATCTATTCTCTACATTTAAAAAATTCAAAATTTTATTTCTAACTTTCGCTACAATTTGACCTTGATTTTGCTCTTGTTCTTTATCAACTCTAATAGTAGTAACTAAATCAAAAGTCCTAATTAGCCCATCTACAATTACAATTTCATCTGTAGCCATCTTTTTCTTACCTATTTTTGTTAAAAGTTCAGTTTTAAAAGTAGGAGTAGCTTTTTGTAATTGTAAATCAGATGCTTTCTCTAAAATATAAATATCTAGCACATTCGCTGATGAATAAGCCTTACGGGTAATCGCTGTAGCTTTGCCGATTGTCCCCCAACTACTTATAAAAGTATTAGCAAATACTGTATAATCCTCTAAAGTTACTAATCTATCCTGTCGTCTAAAGGTTAGAGGAGCCCATTTTTTTGCATGCTCCGAAGTTTCTGCGTTAGATCCTCCCACAGCGACAGAAATATTAGTTATTGTTCCAGGAGAATCGCTTCCTCTCATAGTGGAATCTATATTAGTATTTATAGAGTTTTTTCCAATGTTCCCTCTTGAACCACCCCCTACTCTATAATTTATAAAATAAGAAGCATTATCATCTGGAGATACGCCAACAACCCCATCTCCAAATACAATAGTGGCTTTATAATTCTCATCGTATACTATTTCAAAAATTTTATCAGAGGATCCTGAAGCAAAATAAATATTATCTACTTCTATAAAAGCTCCGCTGGACTGTGAATTAGTTGTATTAATGAATACCTGCACACTACCCTCAACTACGGGGTTCTCAGTTAATGTTACAGTTTTTATTGCCTCTGTAGCCGCAAAACTACCACTATCGGTAACTAAAGTTCCTTCTTGTAACACTAAATTACTGTAAATTGTGCTAGTATCATTACTATTGTCAGATTCTCCTTCATACAAATTTATATTAGCATTAATATTAGCCTGTTCTACTAGACCATTAATTACTTTATACAAAGTATAAGAAAGTGCCGCTCCATCTTCTGGGGAGGTTATAGAAAGCACCCTATTGCCAGGAGTAATAATATATGGGAAGGTTGGGGTCGGAGGATCGTCGAAGGTTATTTGTGCGTCTGTGGCTGCGGAAAGAGGTCCACGCATCCTAACTCCAATGAGTTGTAGTAATTTTTTAACACTACCTCTCTGTTTTGCAGTAGCAAAAAAGTTTTCATTAGCTAACATATCCGCTTTCATTGAAAGAACCGCACCTTGATAGGCTATAAGCTCTATAAACATCATACCTAAATCAGATTCAACAAAATATTGATACTCTAGCGGATAAACCGCTTTAATATACTTAATTAAGCTATTTTTAAGTGCATAAAAGTCTGTGGCAGCAAAATCTATCAGATCTACTTTTTTACTCTCAGGCATATTAGCCAATTTCATAAAATCTGAACTAACAGTTCCAGAAAAACTCATTTTATAATTACTCCTACATCAAACACAGGTAAATCATCCTCTGTTAGCCTTATTAGTAAAGAAACTTTAAGAGAATTCCCTCCAGCAGGACCGAAATCTCCCAATGGAATTACAGAAATTTTAACGATTTTAGCTCCAACTATGTATCTATCAAAGGAGTGTAAAATTTCCATTTTTATAGCTTCGAAAGTATTTTCTTCTAAGGGTTGAAATAAATATTTTCTTAAATTACATCCATATTTAGGTAAAAGAATTCTCTCGCCTTTTTCTGTAAGTAACAATTGCTTTATCGTTGACCTAAACATCTGAATCCCAGAAGATTTATGTAAGAATCCTCCCGTTAGTTTATCTTTCCCTAAAGGAAAATTTAAACCATAAATTACCCTCTTATGTTCAGTAGTTTTCTGTACTACTGGTGAGGGTGGGGAATTTCCATATACATTTACTGTTTGGTTGGCTGCCATTAGATTATAATATTTTTAAAGAAGCCACTTTGGGCTTTATAATTTGTTGCTACTTCTTCTTTATTTAGGGGTCTGGAGTAAAATTTTAAGCTACCTATGTGCCCACGCAATGAACTAACAATACCCCCTCTATCTCCTCCTCCTAAAAAGTTACCATATTTGTACATACCATCAGTATATCCTCCACCTACAATCCAAGGAGTGTAAAAAGGATTAAGCCTAGGACCTCCATGTAGGGTAGTGGGACCATCTACTGTAGTACTAGAATATTCAAAGCTATTATTATTTTTAAATGATGGCAAGTTTATAGTTTTATATGGATCCACTCCAAACACATTACTAATAGAAGAAGTAGTTAATAAAGTTCCGTCTGCATAGAATTTTATTTCATTATTTTTGGGAGAAACCGTGACATCTATTAAAACAAATTGTGATGACACATTTCCTATAGCTGGGTTGGAAGCTAAATCAACCTTCATCTTAAAAAAATCAGGAATATTACCGCAAGGAGATCCAGAAGTGTTAATCCACGAAGCTCCTGAAGAATCTCTAGCCTGAGTGGGGGCTATAAAGAAACTTAGAGAGGAAGCAGGATCGTTATCGTAATTATTATTACTATACCCACTAGACTCTTGAGTAATTCTTCTATCCCGTGTAAATCCACAAACCAAACCCCTATTAAAATCTCCTCCTCTATTATTTTCTAGATAATCAAGATCAACAGGAACTCCTGTCTCGTCAACAGCGGAAACTCCTGCTTTTACTCCTACATTTTCGCAGGAAAGAACAGCCTTAGTTAACGAAGAAGTTGTGGAGCTTAACCATCCCAAATCCCCATCCATTATATTAGGAACATGCATCCAGAACTCCATACTAAATCCACTTGGCGAATAAGTTAGATCTCTATATTCTGGGGTGTCTGGAAGTTTAAAGAATGATCCCAAGGCAGATGCTGCGGCAGGATCAGTACTTTTGTTTTTTACAATCCCTCCCAAATAAGGAATACCTAAACCAGAGAAGAACACAGAAGAAGTATTCGTAGAAACTAGCTTCCCATTGTTATACATATCTGTAGTTGCATCGTTAGTAATAAAAAAATCAGTGGATGAAGGTAATACAACTTTCGTTTCTAAGAAATTATATATTGAAAAAAGGTCTGTTCCTACTATCTGATCAGTTAAGGATAGGACTGTTCCAGAACCACTTCCCGAAGGGGTATAAATAATACTCCCCTTCCCTATAGTTGGCACATTAAGATGAGAAAAAGTAAGGTTAGGGGGCTTTGGAGCAGCTTGAACAAAGATAGGATTAATTGGATAAACCATTCCACTAACTTCCCCCTCTTCAAAAATAAGAGCTTTTTGTTCTCTTAGCCCCACAACCAAATTGTACTCTTCTAAATAAGAAAAATCATTAATGGGGATATTTCCTGGAGTAAAAATAGGAGCGTCATAAGGACCAAAAACTTGAGGAGCTTTAATTGCAACCTCGATCTGCTTCTTTCTTCTATTTAATTTACTATTATGATTAGCAAGTTCAGAAATTATCAGTTGCCTTTCATTTTTCACTATGGAAGAATCTTCTCCATAAGTCCCAATAAAAGAAACTAAATCAGAAGACAGATCATATACATGCTTATTTCGTTGCTGTATAATAACACTTAAAAAATGATCTGCCTCATAATAAATTTCCATTCCTTTACTGTCATCAATTAAGGCTGGATCAAACATATTATTAGAAAATGCATTCAAAGATTCAAGAGAAACTGCGTCACCCTTGCCTCCAAGGTTCGGATCATAATCATATTTCCATCGGTCTCCAGGAGGAATAATCCCAGAAATAGCTAGATAAATAGAGCTTAATCCCCCCTCTTGGGAATCATAGTATAGACCATCTGAAGTTAAAATATATTGACCTTGTGTAGTAAGAGGTGGTCCGTAAGTTAGTCTAAATATCTCATCGTCATCTACACCAGGATCTATAAGAGGATACCTAGGGTAGGTAGTTCCTGAAAGATACTTATCGTATTCACTAGAATCTAATAACCTAGGCTCTAAAGAGGGGTCGTTTGCTCTATCTAGTAAAACACTATCAATATTATTTATGCTAACCTCACAACCTGATAAAAATATTGCTAGAGTAGCTAATTTAGACTTTTCTGCTGCATACACAGAATCTAAAAGTTCGTCAGATTCAGGTGGGGTCAAATCATCATTCCTGGGTCCACTTGAATTTCCCGATTGATATCGTTGTGATTGATGCCAGCCTTCAAGACAGCCTTTAACTGCATCAACTTCACTTTTAATATTGGTCCAATTTTGATATAGCTGCCCTCCTCCCGCAGAAATAGCCTGAAAACAACCAACAATACCCCCTATATTATTAAGAAGCTGGTTATTATCGGTATCATACCCCATGTACGAAGAAATAGACTTGTATTTAAATATGCCTTGATCAGTATCAAACTCTATTATGCCTGTATTTAGCATGAGCTTCTTAAAAATACCTCTAGTGATCTCATTAGCCTTATTTTTTCCTTGAGCTATGTTGCCTCGGCTCTCTCCTAGAAGATTCGTAGGTAAAATCTCTAATACATTTCTCGCTATACCGAGCATACAACTAGGGACACCATAAGACATCCCTATAGCATCAAACATACCTACTCCCTGCGCCCCTTGGACTTTTAAAAATGTTTCAAGATCAAATGATGCCATAAGTTACCTCTTTAGTATGTAGTAATTCCCTGATTTCCATAAGTATTTGTAGTATCCCCAATATTTGGGTTTGCTGGATTGGACTTTCCAGAATTTAAATGAATCTCATTCTTAGAATCAGCCGCTATATCTCCCACAGCGTTAAGACTAATCTTCCCACCAGATTGTATATTAATATCTCCAGCAGCTTTAATGTCGATTGTGCCTGTATGAGTACCTCCAGCATTAATGGCATTTATTCCAATTTTTCCTCCCTGAATATCAATATCTCCATTTGTTCTAAGTCTAATAGCCCCCTGTGTTCCATGAGTTTCTATCTCAATTATTTGATTAAATCCATCTTCTCGTAAGCACTCAATAAAAATTCTCCCATCTTCTTTCATAGAAAATACATTAACATCTTTATTTTTACTTTGAATATTAACATTTCCGTACAATTCTGAGGAGTCTGCGGGAGAACCGTTTGCACTGAAGTTAGGGCGGTTAATCCCAGTAGAATTATTCAGAATCTGTAATTCTCGACCATCTTTTACCACAATGTTAGTCTCTGACTCGTAATTAATTAAATTTTGTGGGCCTGTTGATTCCAGTTGGATCATATGTGCTGCCATACTTTGGTTTTCTGGAGCCTTGTCTGTAAGTGTAATAACGCTCTCACCGCTATCATCACTCGCAGCATTAATACGAATACAATCAAGGGCTGGGGTATCATTTAATGAAATACTCTTACCTTCAGATGAATATATTTCTGCTTTAATATTCGTTGCATCTTTCCTGCGTTGGTCGCTTAACAAAATACCATTTCCCGCCTCATCTTGATACGCTAAAACATTTGGGTATCCTGTGCCAGCCGCACTTTCTCCATAAATATCCATTACTCTTTGGGCTGGAGGAACATCGGCTGAAGCTTTATTAACTCCTGTGTTTGTAGCTTGTTGTTCTTGTCCGAATGTAGCTCCTAGATAGTACCATTCTCCTCCATCTCCAGGCTGAACTACTAGGATTTGAGTTCCCTCTCCAGGTATATTTCCTACAAAGCCCCCTAAAAACTCTCCCAAATAAGGAGTAGTTCCTTGAATCATTTTAGGTTCTTGCCCCTCCCCTGTTATCTTAGCCCAAAATGCATGATTTGTGTTGGCATCGAATCTATTAGTTACTTCTGCTAAAGATATTTTCATTTGTTATACTTCCTGCTCAGTTTCTTTTTCTGTCGGAGAAATACTTTTCGAGTTTCTTACTAACGAAAATTCTGACTCTGCTCCTCTAGAACTTATTGTATGTTTAAAAGATGTTATATTATACCAGCCGCTCATAAAAGAATTCAGTAAATCAGATTTTGGAACTTCCGTTTGAAGGATTGGTGCATCTTGAGCAAGCACCACGCACTCAGACATAAGCATTCTTCCTGTTCCAAAATGAAAAGATGGCAAAGTAGTGATATTTAGCGAAAATGTATCTCTATGCATAGCTTCGGAAAACTCGGCTAACGCTGTAATAGGATCTCCAGGTAAGTATTGGTCAAAGACAAAATTAACCATATTACCAGAATTTTTGTCAAGGTTTAAATATGTTTCTAGTAGTAGCGATGCGGTTGCGTGGGGCGTATCGTAAGTTGAAACTATAGTCTGCGCTAAAAGTCCACTCTCTATCTTTCCCGCTAATTCTTTGAGAATCTTGAATCTTTTTATTGGATCATTTCCATATGCTAGATCTCTCTGCTTAATAAATCCCATTATGGAGTCTCTATCCGGAAAATTAAAAGACGCATATTTATTTTCTAACATTCCTTTAACTGTAGAGGATGCTCTTCGACTAATATCTCTTCTATACCCAGCGTACAAATTTTTAAGATAAATTAAATTATTGTCAAGTTTTAATTTAGTAATATTTGGGTTTTTTGTATTGTACCTAAACACCGGGATTCCTGCTGAGTGAATCGCTTCCCTTTTATCCTTAGAAAAATTTTCCGTATGCTGAAAGTCTTCAGGAATATATGAAATATTTCCATAAGGTCCTGCGATAGGGTGCGGGGGGTATGTAATAGCGCGAACCTCTTCCGAATATGCTGCTCCACCAAGTAATATCTTATCTATTGGATGAAAAGGAGTTAGATTTAATAATGACATATTAGCCTCTTCTTGGAGTTTTATGTGCTTATCTTGATGAATACCATCTATCGTATCTGTGGTCCAATCATATCCCATCTCAAAAGAACGAGCCAGTTTTTCATAGTGATCCTGCGTCTTCACTCTTGTATAATCTAATTTCTCATGCTCCATACCGCCATACAAAAAATTGTGTATAAGTTGTATATCTCCAAAAATAATAGCACCATCTCCATCTTTATCAAAATCTATATTAGGTCCAGAAAATATAGGGTGTGTTTTTAAAAGATCATTACCCCAAAAATCTAATAATTTTGTATCACTTTCATAAAATATTTGAAGGTTGGAAGAATAAACTCCTTTAGAACCTCCTTTAAGACCCCTTATTATTTTTCGTAAAATACTCCAATAATCAATAAGCCCCTCGTCTGTTCTATGGGAAATTCCTGCGGTAAAATAATTCTTATCTATAAATTTTTCTACTCTGTCATTAAAACTAGAAGCTTCATCTTGCCTTATGTAATTTTGTAAAGCTCTAAAGAGCCCTGGAACATTTTGTGCTAACTTAGCATGTGAATTAAATGTCATTCCAAACTTATTAAGAATTGCATTAAAAACATAAAATAATTTACCTATCTTACTGTACCTATAATTACTCACTTGTCTAGCTAAGATTGTTGCAAAAAAATTAAGAACGCTTCCAGGGCTTGCAGTTAATGCCTTCGTGGATTTCGGTGCTTGTATCTCTAAATACTGTTCTTTAAGGAACTGTTGTAGGGTGTATGAGAGTGTATAGTTTAGATTTGGTAAAACAACGATCACATTAGTATTTCCTGTTGCTTTTATTATTAGGTCTCTTATAACATCTGTCAGTAATAAATGTAAATCAATTTGCTCTATAAAATCATGTACAAGATTTAATTCTGCTTTATCCAGGAATGTTTCATAATCTTGCTCAAAGCTTTCTACAGAGGAGTCCCCAAACTTAGTAAAATCCATAGTTTTGGCCCATTCGGGATAAAATATACCATCGTCGTTTGAAAAATTAATAGGAAAAGATCTCGCATCAATTTCCATTCCAAGCCCCTCTAAATTTAAATGCACAGATCTTTGATTAATATCTCGTCTACCTTCCGAGCTAAAAGAAAGAGGGGTAGCAGCAAAAGATAATGTAATCTGTCTTGGACCCTCTATAGCAATCTCTGCGCCCATCAAAATCATAGTATGGGGTCCTGACCATGCATCTAAGTTAGAGCCTACTCCATAAGATACATAAAAGCGTTTAGCTCCAGGGGCGATACTCTCTTCGTAGTTTTTGGCGAAGTCCAATTTGTAGTTCTCAATAAGATTACTTTTTCTAAGATTATCAATATCATTTCGTTGTCTAATAGCTGTAATGGGATCAGCTTTACTTTCTTTTTTTCTAGACACATAATTATAAAGATTACTTTCACTATTTTCTATTAAGAAGCGTTTCTCAAATTCTTTTTTAGGGTCAACTAATGTTAATTTCATTACATTACCCTCTTCTTTTCCTCCAAAGGAGTGTTCAAAATCTATAAAATTAGGATTAGATTTTGCATCAAACAGCAACGCACCTGAGGCAGAAATATTCTCTATCAAATCCTCTAATCTTGCTCCAGAGTTAAAGAGAGCTTGCATAACTGGCTTATCAAAAGCTACAATTACATGAGGAGTCGGAACATTCATAGTACTTTCGGAATGAGAATCCTCTCGGATACCATAAACCCTTCTCCTGGATCAGTTATATTATTAACTAACATCAGAAGCCACCAATATTTTGGACTTCCGTAAAAAATATTAGAAATTAAATCAGGTCTATGCTCATAACCATTTGGAACATAACCAACATCATAATCAAAGGATTCCTCTAAATTAAAAAGAATATTGTCAAAAACAGGGGAATTAACTATAGTAGTTACCACAGTATTTCTGTGTTTAACTTTGACTGCATCAAAAGAGTATGGACCTCGTTTGTCTCCTAAAAATACCATATTTATTGATTCTCCATAAATTGTATATAGCCTGGATCTACACTGTGATATTCACCTATCACGGACTCCCATCCAGCTAAATTATCCCGATTAATTATTTCATTAGGGTTAAAGGACTGGAAATCTCCTGTCCTAATCTCTTCAAGATTTAGCTTAATATTAAGTTTTCTAGGAAGAAGAGTATCTATATCATAACCTGCTCTTTCATCCCAGTCTAATCTATAATCAGTACAAATACAAGGCACACTTTGATAGAGAAGACCATGATTCAATCTTATTATTGGAGGACCATACAGAGGATTTCCTGCGTGATTTATTACACTTGATCTAATAATATTAACCCAGTACAAGATAACATCTATAAGCCTTAGTCTATCGTTACGACTCGCATCTAATCTTTTAGAAGTTCTTTTAGAGGTGGTAGGAATTGTTGGAGGTACTAAATCCTGAAATAGTTGGTCTCCTCCAAATAATTCTGCGGTTTTTTTCATTGCAGCATATGCTTGTGCTGTTTTTTTATTTTGGTCTCTAACCATTTGCTTAGTAACACCATACATAGCCTGTATATATTCTTTCTCGTCCTCTGTTAACCCTACCTGACTCATCAATGTGAATGCTGCTCCAATTAAAGCTTCATTATCTTCAAAATGAGCACCCCTATACTCCGCAGCCGTAGTATGAGCCTCCTTCATTGCAGCCGCAGGGCTTGTAAATCTCTTCCTTTCTTCCTCAGGTAAATTATTTTTTGGAAGAACAAACATATCGGGTGATATCTCAGGATGCTCCTCTAAAAGGTGAGGAAGAGTTATTCCAAATTCAAGAGTTATTTTTTTTGAATCGGCTCCTAGGTAAGTATACAAATTACTTGACCTAGCAAGAAGAGAATGTTTTTTGTATCTAGCTTTTTTTGATTCCGTAATTTTGGGATTTTCAAAAAAAGGCATTCTAACAACAAAATAATTTTCACCCTCACTAGGATTAGTGAAGTAGAAAGTAAGATTTGCTCTTTCGGGCAACTGACGGTCCATTATATACATATTTCCCATGATATTATTTTACTGTGGAAGCGGGGCTACGCCCCGTATTGGGTTGCCTCCTCCCGTTCCTGCTTTATCCTCCTCAAAAATGATTAGATCATCAAGGCGATCAACAATCAATCCAAATTCATTTGTGCCACGAATCCCTAAAATTTCATTAATGCTTGTCTGTAAAAGATGTTCAGTAAGACTTAAATATTCTGCCGCAGTAGCTCTAGGATCTAAAGTCTTATCGTTTATGGATGCTACAGAATCTTCAATACTAAACAAATAGTTATTATTGGCTCTCCACGCCTCTGAATTACCCTTTATAGTCCGTTGAACTTCTCTTAGTGAATTGGCAAGTGCTTCAACTTGAGTTGGAATGTCTTTTGACGCTGCATCAAACGCCGCAAGGTTTACACCAATTTTTCTCAGAAGAAAGTGCATAGATGACTCGTCCTGGGTGCCCCCCATCCCTGCCAGATCAGGCCCTCGCTGCCTTCCCTCAAAATCATACTCACCCATAACACCCCATATAGCCTGGAGCCTAGCGCGAGCCCCACGCATGAATGCATCGTAACTTGCCCCGATTCCAGTTGGATCCCCTACAAGCCGCCAAAAGTTTCTTACGAGATTAGTAGCGAAATCTTTTAGTATAATAGAAAACTGATATAATTTAGAGGTAACAACTACTAGTACGGGTACAAGAGCATTTAAAAATATATTTTTTAGTGTTAAGCCAACAGTCATAAATGTACTACTTATGTTAATACCAACATTAGTTAAACCCATTAAAAAACTATCAAAGGTAAGTTTAGACGGTTTTATAGCATCAAACCAGGCCGCTAGAGAAGATACCAGCCCTTGCATAAAACCACTCATAACCTTTGCAAATTTATTTATTAAAGGTTGGGCCTTTAATAGTGATCTTTTTATAGGGTTCATAACTTCTGCCCACATATTTTTTATAGTGTTTGCGAAATCTAGATTAACATCGGCATTAGTCTTCATCTCTCCTGTTAACCTTTGCATTGCTGGGATAAGTACTTTTGCACCAGAGTCTAACTGGCTGGTGAAGGCTCCAAATGATACGGAACTCTTTCCTACAAACCCCTTAAGTTGTGTTCCAGCAGTCACTATACCATCCCTTAGAATCTGAAATGTCAAATCTACATTTCCAGCGGCAGCCTCTAATCTAGATCTAATATCTCCGATTCCTAAAGTAGTTAGAGTTGCTAGTCCTTTTGTACCTGTGTTAACAATTAGGTTCATCATTTGCTTCATACTTCCTTCATCAAATGCTGACCCTAAAACTCCTTGAAGTTTGGTTATAGCCCGTGTCATGCTTTTTCCCATTCCAGCCACATTAAGAAAGACAAATTGTTCCTTTAAAGTATTAACTGCCTTTACTATTTTATCTGTGGAAATTGTATAAGTAGCTCCCGTAACCCTAACATCAGTAGCTAATGCATTTAAAGCTTCAACTTGCATCCCAGCAAAAAGCTGAAGAGTACCAAACTGTTTAGCAGTTGCTTCATATGCAGTACCAGTCAGCATTTGCTGATTTATTAACTTGGCAACTGCTCTGGTATTACCTCGCAAACCTGCATCAATCTGCATCACCCCAGTAGTAAATTGCTGCTCTATTGTCCCACGCAATTTACCGACTGCTGGACCCATTGTTTTTAAGCCACCTTCAAAACTCAATCCCAAAGCTGTGATAGCTTTTTCAGCTTTACCTGTAAATTGATAGCCTTCCTTAATAGCATTCGTCAGTTGATCCATAGCCCTTGCTAGGGGCTCAAGTGCGGCTAAAGCTGCTACTGCTGGTAATACCATTATTTATTTTCCTATGTTACTTCGGTAAAATTCTTTCTCAATCTAAATAAAGGTCCTACAATCTTACTCAAAATATAAGTCCTGTAGGAGTCCTCTGGGATTTGTGATCTAGTATTATATAGATTTTCTAAATCTTTTGTCGTAAAATTTGCTGTGACGGGGACTTTTACTACACTCAACAACAAATTTTGAGTTCCCGGAATCTTTATAATTGGCTTAACAATCATTGTAAGCCTCTGCTGCCTACTTCCTGGTCCTGTACCTATAGGGTATCTAAAGATTAGGAAATCTCCTAGAGTTCCGCAAGAATAGTTCTTAGGAACCATAGCAATATCGTCCTCAGTGTCTACACCAAGTTTTTTAAAGAAACTCAAGATTTCTGGTGAAAATAACCTCATAGTATTATATAATATAAATATATATAAACAAAGATTTTTACATACATGAATAATAGCACTTTAGATATCGACATAATAGATTTTCTTGATTTAATCAATGATACACTTAGTATTGGGTTTGTTAATAGATGGAGACATAAATACTCTGAAAAGTTTATAAAGCACTTTCAATTAAAGATATTAGACTCCTTAAATAAACAGAAGCCTATCAAGATAGAAATGCTTTTTAACTACCTAACTAAGAAATGTAAATATGCTCCAGAGCAGGTAACTAACTTTTTTAAGACTATTGATATAGAGATATATAGACCCTTTATTTACGGGACTTTGAAGAAGACTTCTTTTTAGCTTTAAGTTCTTCTATCTTCTTAGTGCATTGCATAGGGTCATTAAACTCAGGACATGCAGACTTGTAAGCGCACCAGTTACAGAATTCATTTCTTGTAGCTCTTAGCTCTTCCTTCTTCTTTTTGCGTATCTTCCATATTTCCTCTGTGATCTTCCTTACATGGTTATTGATCTGTGGGACTGAATACTGGACGAAAACGAAATTATCGGTAAGGGGGTAGTAATGGGCAGCAACCACATTTGAGATGGGAGTGTCGTATAACTTGCTAATAGCGTATACATAGCCTTTTAGTTGACTATCCTGATAAAGCTCAACTTTGCTTTTTTCCCTCTTAGAAGTCTTGTAGTCGATAATAAGG
>TARA_R110000824_G_scaffold282940_4_pt1 | contig 16043 bp, 20 predicted proteins | sample TARA_R110000824 | Tara Oceans TARA_R110000824 (sample SAMEA4397747) | marine metagenome | biome: Polar Biome; feature: [MES] marine water layer (ENVO:01000295) within the mesopelagic zone...; material: water (ENVO:00002006), including particulate matter (ENVO:01000060) such...
AGTATTTGATGGGCAAAGGGGTATATAGATTGTAGTACTTCTTCAAGGACATAATCTCCCTGAAATACAATTATTCCGAAAGCAATTTTCATTTAATTTTCATTTAATTTTATTATAAATTATATTTAATTTTGGTATTAAGTAAAGAATCAAAATAATCATCATAATATTTTTTAATTCTTACATGGGTGTTCTGGGGATTTTTCCATTCTCCATTTTTATCTACTGCATAGGTACCACTCTTATAATTTGGGGTGAAATGAGAAAAATGAATAAATATCATTTTTTGTCTCTTACTTTTCCATATAATATCTTCCCCATCATATTGATAAAGTGTAAAATTCCATGGTGCCCCATGACCTATTCCTTCATCAATAACTGATATGTTATCTTTTCCAAATAAAGGTTCAAATCCCTCCAAATATTTTTGATCACCATCTCCCCCCCCAGTTTTTCCATATCTTGAATACCACTTATTAGTTTTATCCATTACACAGTCTCTCCACCATTTAAGACATTTATAACCTATATCATTATTTTTAAAATATACAACCCCTACATTATAACCACCAACCGGTGCCCCAATCTTATTATGTCTATGTAACATTATACCTATACTTTTTTCATCAATTTCTTCAAAAATGTATTTGGGATCCTGATAAAAAATTATATCAGAATCTATATATAAAATATCTTTAACCTTATATATTCTTATAATATACTCTGTAAAATAAGATCCTAATGCAAAACAATAGGAACACCAGTCAGGACTATATTTAGTATTTTCTTTGAGTGTTTTAAAATCTTTTTCCTTTTCGAGGGAGGATATACCAATTGGTATTATATTTTTATTCTCTAAAGAAATAAGTTTGTTATATGTTTCATCATCCATACATAAATAATAAATGGTTAATTCTTCACTACTTTTTTCTAATAAAGAATCTATGAGTGCTAATCCCTTTATTAAATAATTTTTATCTGATAATGTACAATAAGTTCTCATTAGTTCATTTCTATATAACATATCCAAGTATAATCTTTTTTTTCACTAAAAAATAAAGAATATTTATTACTATCACCATTACTTAATAAAGGTTGAGGTGTAGGATAATTATTATCCCAGTTGTCGCCCCATCTAGTTTTTTCATCTTTAAAAATGGGTGGCATTTCTTGATATATTTTAACATTCTTTTCAAAAAATTCTCTATCTTCAGGATTGGGATTGAACCATGTCTTTTTATTATGTTTATCTATAACATACCGGCAATTTGCCAATATTTTTTTAGGAGTATAACAATCACCTTGTTGGTATGGATAATTGTCTTCAGTCATTACTTTTTTAAATCCTAATTTGTGGGCGTATTTTAATCTTTCCATAAAATTTTGATGATCATCAAAAAACAAAAAAGTGTCTTCTTTAGGTAAGTGAGACCAATCACTTAATAAAAAATCTTTAGTTTGATAGGTTACTCGTGGGCTCGTATATCCCCCTGATGTTCTACTGGCTGGCGCTGGGTCTATGGATATAATTTTACTTTCTGGTGACGCTTGCTCAAAAAACCATGTACCTAATCCTTTCCATACCCCACTCTCAACTATAAATTTAGGTTTTAATTGTTTAATTATAAACCAAGAAGGAAACATATGAGGAGATTTCATTCCTCCATCATTTTGTTTAATAGGTCTTTGGTTATAAAGGTCATTAAATTCATCAAGATAGGGTATCATATCTTTGTCTACCCATTTAGTTTTAAATTCTTTCATAAGTTATTTTATATTGTATAAATTTTTTATTATTTTTATATCTTCTTTATCTAATTTTTTTCTGGTATGTGGAGATGTTTGCCATGTAGGTATTAATCGACCTTTTTTAAATAAATGAGAAAAATCACTAACAGATGGTTTAGACCCCAAAATTAACCAATCATCTTTATTACTTAATTTGGACATATCAACCTCCCACTCCCATAAATTATTACACCCATTTAAATATTTTAAAAAATATGTTTTATTCCATAAAGAATTAGTTATAGATAATTTATGGTTCTCTCCGACTAAATTTTTATATAATATCATACTTCCATTTTTCAATTTTATAGTTTCTATAGTTTTATGTCTCCTATATGTGTTATCTAATGTTAACCCAATTCTACCTATTTTATTATTATTTTTTATTTTAGATAGAAGTATATCTAAAATTTCATAATTGTATGATTGTAAGAGAGGTTTATCATCAACCTCAATCATAAAAAATTCATCATTAATAGAATTAAAAAAAGAAAATAATTGTTTACATACGCTATTAGGTCCATCGTCTACACCAATAGATTTGAAATTATAGATTTGGGACTTTGTTATAGGTGGTTTGTATCCTAATATACATACTTCCCCTTTAGGGTGATACTTGGGATATATATGATCTACCATTTTTACTGTTTGGTTCACTAATTTATCTGATGTTAAAATATAAGTTTTCATATTTTTTTAAAGTATGATTCAGCAAATTGTTTGGTGGCTTGTTTATTCCCACGAGTTTGTTTATAAAATAAACAATCAAACCCACTTCCTATATCCAAATTAGTTGTTCCTGTTTCTGCAGCTATAACTTTATTAATGAGTACTGGCGACATTAAACCTACACTATACATTATTATACTATCTTTAGTTAGACATGGAATTATTTTATTATAAATTTCTTCTATTTTGGAATAAGCATTTATTAATGGAACTTCTATAAAAAAATCTATACTTAAAACATCTTTTATTTTACTTATTCTTTGGGGTCCAACATAAATTTTATTTCTCTTAGTATTTTTTATTACTCGATAAAACTCTAATACATCACTTGTTTTTTCAGACCCCCAACCTAACATTAAAACTTCAAATGGGCGTATAAAATTAATTTTTTTATCTTTAATAAAAGAATTAAAAAATTTTAAATTATCACGCCCCATTTGGTTTATTGGTGGATTAGAAAAAAACCAGTCCCCTATATAAGAATTTTTATTTTCCATTAAAAATAAAAATGATTTTCTAGTATTTTCACCTAATGATTTACTATAGGGGTGAAGATCAATATTTCGGCCTTTTTGGAACCTCATAGATAGCATTTCACCATCACCAATCTTAACAAAATTAAAATTTTTATTCTCTAATATATTTTTTTTAAAAAAATCTAAATTATCTGATAAGTTATTATTCATTTTCTTTTTTTAAGATAACACTTTTTTAATTACTGGTGGCTTACGCCAAAACATTAGAATATTAGTCATAATACCCATCTTACCTTTAAATATAAAATAATTATTACAATTATCAACTACATAATTATATATATAACTTTCAATCCCCTTTCTTTCTCCAAATAATGGGTTTGGGTTGGGGAGGAAACTATTATAAAAATCATTTAGTAGTTTTCTAGTAAATGACATATAAAAAGTGTGAAAAGCTCGCCGCGAACTATCGTTCTCATAAATATCATTACTTCTTTTACCAATAAAATCATATGAATTATTTTCACAAAAATTAATAAATGTATCATTTTGAATAAAATATCTACCAGTTATTTTTATAAACTTTTCATTATCATTAAAATCCATAGATTGTAAAAAGGTATTGGTATGGTATACTTCATTTAATCCCTTATTTTTGTAAAAATTTTTAACTTTACTATAATATATTTCTATATCTTTATCTAATTTAAGATATTCTATATCTTTACTCACACATTCTAAAATTATTATTCTTTTAAAACTATTTTTAAATTTCAAAACAGATTTTATACTTTTAATATAATCCTCTTTTCTTACTTCATAGTTTTCCTCTATATGTGCACTAGTAATTAAAAGTATCATTTTTTATAATTTTTTTATATCATATAATAACATACATTTATCTGTATAAAGAGGATATACTTCCATACAATTTTCATTTATGGTGTGTAATGGATTTTTAAAATTATAGGGTGATAATTCTAAATTTAAGGGTCTCCATGATCCATTCAAAATATCAGAGTTACATTTTTTTTCACCTATTTTTTTTTCAGTGAAAGAAGTAACTAAAAGATATTTACTCCCACTTTTTTTTATGTTGGCGATAAATTTAAAAATATTTTCATTACTTAAATGAACTAAGCAATCTCTATTAATTATCAAATCAACTTTAGGTAGTGCATCTACCGTAATATCCATGACTCTAAAATCTAAATTAAATATTTTTTTATTATTTTCTATTACATCAGGTATAATATCTACACCAGTATAAGATACCTTGGAAAGTTCCATTTCCTTCATCCAATTAAAATCCCCACAAGGTGCATCTAACAAAGTTTTTATATTATAATTTCCCAAAAGATTTTGTAATTCATTTCTCAGAATTTGGGTATTTTTTAATTCAGAACCAGTACCACTAACACTTTCAGAAGATTTCCAACAGTTCATCTTATGTTTTTGACTAAAAATATTTGTTAAATTCATAATTTTATTTTTTAATTATATTTTCCCAATAAGAAAACTTTAATTTTTCTATATTTTTATTTTTTTTAAAATAATTTAATTTTTCTAAAAGGAATTCTTCATTTAAATCTTTAAAATTGTCTACAATTAATACATTCATATTCTCATACATTGTTTGATGAAAATAACTATTTTCAACAATGGGTATTGCTCCAATATATAACATTTCCCAATTTCTATGACAATCGATACCGTTACCATCGGGGCACAAAACATAGTGAGATTGTAAGCAATCCTTTAGATAATGATCAAAATTACCCTGTTTTCCCCCTATTCTTATATGACACCAATTTTTTTTCTTAAAGAATGGAACTATCCAGGCTCTTTTAATTTTATTAGTATTAGAATTAAAATTAATATAACATAATTTGTTTTTTTCTAAATTTTTTTGTGTAAATTGATATATTTTATTATGTTTATAGGCAGAAGCCCCGTATAATATTTTAGACCAATGTTGTCTTTCTAAACCTATGGGTAAGCTAACTATATCTTCATTATTTATAGCATTTATATTTTGACCAAACCACTTAACTACACATTGAGGTCTATTTTTAACTTCTTTTTCAGTAAAAGTAGTGTCGCAGTTATGAGATAATAATTTAAATGGTGTTTTTATGTCTTTTATAAGAGTAAAAAATTTTCTTACTCTACTTCCATCTACATACACTATCGGTAATCTATCGGAATTAAAGTTATTTAAAAATGTAATTAATTTATTAATATTTAAAGGCAGTTCTTTAGTGTATTTATCACCAAACCCTATGTCGGCAATTGATTCAAATTTATTACCATCTATATATTCTTCTTTAGATATCATTATGATACAAATTGTTTTAAATTTTTAGCCCAAACATGTAAATTACATATCTTATATTTATTACCTTTATATATACAAAAAGGTTTTTTATAACCATCCGTATCTACTTCAAACGTTACATTAATATTTTTATTTAATATTTCCTTACCAATGTAAGTTATCTTATCAATATGATTTTTTTTACCTTGCAGGTCACCACCCAAAAATTGTCCATATGAGGCAGGATCAAAAATAAAATTTTTATTTTCTGATGGTAATAATGGTAGTTCAGTAATATAATTAAATTTATTTTTTACTTTGCGCATTATTGTCATTTCTGATGGGCAACATTTACTATAGTTTTTTCGTATATCTTTTATCCCTTCTTCACTGAAAAGTATTTTATCCATATCATTTATTAATTTTAAAAATAAATCTTTAGATTTAATATAACTAAAACCTGTGGTAATTCTTTTGTCGTCACCAATAGTGAAAAACAAATCTCCATTTTTATTGTCTAAAAACTCTTTTATTAAATCTAATTTTTCATAAATTAATATATCATTTTCAAAAAAGAAAAAATCACTAACATCGTTATATTTTTTTAAATATGTTTCTATTAGATAAAATCTAACATATGCAAAAATCCAAAATGATTTGTTGGGGTGTCCATGAAAAATATTTTTATTTTTATCTAATTTAATAATATTATGGTATTTGTCATCTTCAAATATATTTTCATAGACAAATTTAATATTATATTTATTAAATAAATCTTTTTTATTATCGTCACCAATAAAAATAACATTAACATGTGGATTAAATATTCTTAATTGTTTTAAACTATATTCAAAATAAGGTGGTAATTTTCCTATATGTGTTAATATTACTTTCATTTTTTTAAAAATATTGCGTCGCCCCATTCTGGCGAATATTTATAATTTTCACTATGTTTATAAAATCCCTGATCAAATAAAAACTTTTCTAATTCATCTAATAATACACAATCCTCATATAATTCTGTTTTATTTATTTCGGTGTTAATTATATCTATATTTTTAAGTGTTTTGATGGACCCTTTTAGCGCCATTAATTCGGCCCCTTGTATATCTAAGTTCATCATGTTATAATTTTTATTAGATAAATTACTGGATCTTAATATATTATCTATTAAATCGGTATTTACACTTATTGTTTTTACCTGACGAATATTAGGATATAATTGTTTGTGTCTTTTAAGTTTTAAAAGAGATGATGACATTTCTCCACCTCCCCTACCATTACTTGTGATATTAAAATCAAATACCCCCTTTTGATCAGAAACTGCAACATTTAAAAATATTAAATCACAAATATCACTTTTGATCGTAACTAGACTATCAAATATTGTAGGATTAGCTTCAATCATCAAAACATCTTTAAAACCACATTTTTCATAGGTAACTAACTCTTGACCGATATGTGCGCCAATATGAATCACGCCTTTTGGTTCAATTTTTTCTTTTTTAATTATTTCGTAAAAATCTATAATCATCTATCATTTATTTTTATAACTCAATTTTTTTATATCTTTTTTCATCATCCACAAAAAGATCTACATTTCTTTGTGGATTAGTATACCATATAGCCCCTTTGGATTGGGTAGTGACAGTGGGGAAATAAATAATATCGGCTTGACTAATAAAAGCGGCCCACCAACAAAATGTAGATTGGGACATAATAATTTTTTTAGCGTTGGCTAAAAATAAAAATCCATTCTCTGATGATGTATTTTTAATTTTACACCCATATTTCCCTATCAATATTTTTATAAAAGAATGGGTATGATCATCAGTTATAATCCATGCATTCTCATAATTTTCTTTTTTTAGAATATCACTATAAAATTTTATAGGTGTTATATAAGGATATTCTTTTAATCGTAAATGCAATACTATGTCTTTTTCTCCAGGCCTTTCTTTTATATTAAAAATATTATTATGTGACCATATTTCTTTTTTTATAAAATTTTTATATTTTTTATAAAATGAGTAGTTTTGAAAATACCCATCTAAAACTATTTGGGATTCATTATTTTTAACAAATGACCAATCAAAAATATGTTTATTAAATTTTTTAATGGGTTGTCTGATATTTTTACCTTCTATAATTTTAGGTAATTTAATGCCGTTAAATAATAAAATATTTTTTTTTAAATCTACAGTATTTACCTGTTTAACACCATAACTACCGGTTAAACCATATCCTTTTTCTTTGGCAATACACCTACCTAAAAAATACTGAAATAAATTATTTCCAGCTTGTCCATTATAAACTACTGATACCATGGGTTAATTTATTATTTTTTAAAAACATTTCTTCTCCACTTATTATTTTTTCATTGTTAAAATCATAACCAAAATAATCTATATCAATTTTAAACGCTTCCTCTACCATTTTTCTAGTTTTATCTGTATAATACGTTGTATAGTTTTGGTGGTTAGTTTTATTCAAATGTGGTAATTGAGAATCTAAATTAAGAACCTCACAAATTTTATTAAAATCGGAATTTAAATATTCATATTTACCAATAAAATCTATATTAATGGGGCTAGTAAGGTCTGCATTCTCACTTAAAAACATGTACTGGGGTTTACAATCCTCATTAACTCTCCAATCTAAATACTCTTCAAAATTCATATTTTTTATTATATTGTATTGCCAATGGGCTTTATCTCTTAACATAAAAAAATAAAGTGAAACTTGCCAATCCCAAGGATTTCTAACAAAAGAAAATTTAAAATATTCCTTTAATAAAAATTCACCTTTATACCCATTAAAAAGTTGATCTTTTACTAAGGCTGGTTTAATGTGTGGTACTGTGTTTATGGGGGCTTTATATTTTTCTAAAGATTTGCGGATAGAAGTGCCCGCCACTTTATATAAATGAAAAAATATAAATTTTTTAGTATGTGATACAATCATAATTTTTTTATTTTTTATTTAATATTATTTGACTTCATATTGATACTTTTTAAAATCATCATCTAGCTCTGTAAGATTAATATTTTTTTTAGGTTCAAATAACAGTAAAGTATCTTGTTGATTGATCCTATTTATATATTTGTTAATGGGGGAATAATGTTTTCTTTGACAATCATGTAACATAATATTTATTTTAAGATTATTTTGTGTAGCATATTTAACAACGCTTAATACACAAGCTACCCTAAATCTTCCATCTACTAATACTAAATCGGGATCAATAGAAAAATCAATATCAAATATAGCATTTGGGTAATTACACCAGCTACCCTTCTTTTTGAGTGTGCTGGGGGTACCAAATTTTCCTACTGGACCAACATCAATAAACTTACATTTATATCTATTTTTATCATTAATAGATTTATTAATCTTATTAATCCATTCTCTTGATGACTCAATAGAATATATGGGAATTTGAGTTGATTCATGCGCAATGACAGTGCTTGCCCCAATACCATATTCAAGATAACATTTAGAATTTTTGAGTTGTGTTTTAAATGTATCTATCTCTCTAGGGTGCATCATAATTTTTATTTTTTATTATTATACTTATTAAAAATAGAAAAATAAATAATATTACTTTTCCAATAGATTATATTTTTTTAAAATATTACAGGTAGTTTTAAAACTACCCTTAACTGAGCAATTTTCTTCATACCACCTTATTCCATTATTACTTAATTCCGCCCATTGATTAGGGGAAATATTTTTAATTATTTCTTTAATCTCTTCTGGACGATCAACTTTAATATAATGTTTGTTTTCTATTAAAGGATTATAATAAGTAACATCAACACCTGGAGTAAAAATAGGTACTACCCCCAATCCCAATAATTCTATTTCTCTATTACATTTAGGACCATAACCCGGTAAGCATAATCCATATTTACTTTTTAATAATAATTTTAAATATTCTTCTTGAGAATATTTATATGAAATAGTAGGATATCCTTGAGAAACTGGCATTTCAAATTTCTCAATAGATTCCGACCAATTTAATGGAGTTCTTTTTTTTAACTGTATAGGATTTTCCACTTTACCTAAAAAAATAGATTCTATATTTCTAGATTCCCAACCCTTACGTTGTTTTTTAATATCTTCTATTAATCTTGGCCTTCTTGCCCAAAATATCCATGAAGAAGAATTAGGGATAAGAGGAACCGTATTACCGAATAGTACAAAATTAAATTTTTGTCCTCTAAAATAGTCTAGTGTGGGTCTATCATATAATAATATATCTTCATAATTATTTAACCATACATTTCTAACATTTTTATACTCTATATCGCATAATCCTTTTTCTTTCCACATAACCACCAATTCTCTAAAAGTATCACCATTATGATTTTCATGTGTGGGTATTATGATTTTCATTTCCTTAAAAATGTAACTTCTTGATGATTTTGGGTGGCGTTAATAATTTTATATCCATTATTAATTAATTTATTAATACATTCTAATGTATTATTATAGTTTTTATGGTTGAGTATATGATGGTGGAACTCAATACATATTTGTTTTATGCCGATACACTCATCAATAACATTGTATTCTGCACCTTCAATATCTAATTTAATTAAGGTAGGAGAATAGGTTTCGATTAATTCTCTTAAAGATATTGATTCAACTTCATGACACTCTGTTAAACTTACCGCTTGATGATCGTTGTATATGGACTCACTAACGTGTTGGGGATTATTATTTTTATATAATTTAATTATTTTACCAGATTCATTACTAATAGCCTTTTTAATTAATTCCATTTTATGAGTTAATCTAGTACTCATAAAATTATGACTTTTTTCTGTTGGGTCTACTAATATTATTTTAATATCTTTTAGTTTTAATAACTCTTCATCAAAAGATATATCCTCACCAACACCACCAGAAATTATAGTTTCTCCATCTTCTACACTATCTAAATCTATTGACCAACCACCATATTTTGTACCTAAATATTTTATATTCATTTTTTAATTTTATCTTTAATATAATTTAATAATTTAATTTTATTATCATACCCTACTGTCCAATTAGCGTGATGTAAAATAATATTAGGTGGTAAGTTAAATGGTTGACCAGTCCATTGTTTAGGGCCGGCGGAGGAACTTGCAACCGTAAAATATCGTTTAGGTAATTTACCAATTTTAGTATTATGTAATTTTCTATTATAAAAATTATTGATAATGATTTGATCGGAAAGTCCTGACCTTAATTTCCCATTACTCATATTATTTTCTAAAACTGATAATATTTGTTTAAAAAAATTAAGTATGGTTTTATTTTGTTTACAAATAAAAAATCCAGCACATAAACAAATTACATCATCTTGAAATTTTATATCATAGTCTCCTAATTCATTAAATAAGTCATCTTTTATATTTTGAAAAAATTGTATGTCGCAATCAGCGTATACTAATTTATCATCAGATTGAGTATCGATATTATTTATAATATGTTTTATTTTTAATAACATAGTTTCTTCAAATCCACTACTACCAAATGCACCATTGGGGGATAATTGATCCACATGTAGCGTATGAAGTTTAAAATCATCTTTTAAAAATTCATTAAATGATTCTAAAAAATATTTTTCATAAAATTCTTTATGCGAATCACTATAAAAGGTTAATAATTTTATTTTATTATTCATTTTAAATATTTAATTATTCCATTATCGTTATAAACATATCTTTTTTTAGATAATATATTTATATCTCCTGTAGGTACCATATAGATATATTCCCCCATAATAATATTACTTTTATTATATGTTCTGTATCCTGTTAAATGTAAATGTTTGGTTATAATTTGTTTTGAGGGATTAGATACCTTATATCCGTTTTGTTCCATTATATATGGTATTCTATTATCACAACCAAGTCTTCCTAAATAAAAATCACTATTTTTTGATATAATAGGTGCTTTGTAAATCCAAGTATCTTGAGTACCAAAATGATTTGGTGGATAGGTGGTTGTGCCATTTTTTTGTATATCATATCTTGTTAAACACAAAAAAAAATTTTCTATTTTAATATCTCTAATATATTTAATACTTTCTTCTATTATTATATCTGCATTTGCAATAATAGAAATTTCATCTTTTAAATATTCATTAGAATAATCAAAAAAATCTTTATATGTCATTCTATTTGTATTTTCTATAGAAATAATTTTATCATTTTCTTCTATTAATTTATTAACAAAATCAATATTATTGTTAAAAATGTGTATCTCATCTATTTCTACATTTTTTATATTTTCTTTAAGACAAGTAATATATTCTTTTTCTCGATCACTATTATTAGATTTAAAAGATTCTATAAGAAGATTTATCTTCATATCACACTTTTATATTCTTTTATTATTTCTAAACCAACATTCTCGGATTTAAATTTATCAATATCTACTGGAACTTCGTGTCTTTCTTTTTTCAAAATATTACCTTTATTATCTATATCATAAATCCACCCAGGTTTACCACAGAACCATCCCTCAATAGTTGTTCTCCCCATAAGCACACTAGCAGTTTCATCACATTCCCTAACATATTTCTCAACATTCCAAGTGGTTGGGAAATATTTAACGTGTTCATCGGTTATTTCATTAATAAAATTATCTCTATTATCCCCCACCAACCATAATTCTTTATTATTTTCTTTAGTATACTGTATAAGATCTAATATAGTATCTTTTCTAAGATAATCTATTGATCCCACAAATAATGTTACTGGCTTTATTGGGTTATCGTAATGTTTAAATCTATTACTATCAATTGGGTTGTAGATTACAGAAACTTTTTCTTTTAAGATATCCCACCCCTCACATATAAAATCAGCAATTGATTCTCTAATGGTGATATATTTTTTAATGTTTTCATGTATTACCGGCTCTTCTAATTGAGGTATAACTTCAGAATGTACCGTATTAATTGCAGGTATATTTGGGTATAATTTTAATAGATGTTCTGTGATAGGTTTATGGTTTAAATGTAAAATATCATATTTAACATCTTTCATTTTATATATTTGACCTGGTTGTGATGTAACAACCCCATTAGGTGTATTTAATGCCCATTTACCATCACCTAATTTATAACCTGGCGGCTCTCTTAAAGAAAAACACTTAACCCCAAATTTTTCTATTCTTTTAACCATAACATCGTTTAGTTGGGAGACGATATGAACCTCACAATTTTGTTTAGTTAATTCTTTAGCTAATTCATACACATATAATACAGATCCAGTAAGATTATTGAAATATAAACACCCTATTAATACTTTAAGTTTATTTTGTCTATTAAATTCTTTTTTAACTTTAATGGGTAAATCAGATTTATATTTTTCTGCAAACTCTATTCTATTTTGCTCCCATCCTTTATCAATCATTCCTATTGAAAGGTGTGTAACATCAATATCTGAAGTAACGCCTATTTTAACCCCACTATTATAATTTCTAAAACAAAAATCTACATCATAAAAATGAAATCCCTTAACTGATTCATCAAAATTAACTTTAATTTTAGTTCTATCTACCACAAAAAATAACCCATCTATTATAACAGTATTATCAATAAACCCTATTTTTTTATCTGAATATTTAGATAACCATTTTTTTCCTTCATTTTGGTGATAAACTTGACCATACATATGTAATGGGTTTTCCCACCATTTACCTGAAGATGGCAATTCGCGAGACCCCGCAATACCAATAATCCCATACTCAGGATTTTTTTTGATTACTCTTAATAATTTTTTACCCCAACTTTTAGTTTCAAATATAATATCGTCATGACAAAAAATAATAGTGTCATTTTTAGATGCTTTTAATCCTCTATTATAAAGCTCAGTTAAAGAAAATTCTCCTTTATTAATATATTCTATAATTTCAATATTCTTACCCATGCCCGATGTTTTTCTTATATGTTCTCCATGAGAAGGCTTACTATTTATTGTTGAGTATATTACTGTTATCATTTTATTTATTTTCTACCTCCCAGTCTTCACCAAACTGTCCGATATTTGCTCTATGTTCATCGGTAGGGTCATATTTTCTGGTTACATAATAAGCTAAAATAGTTCCTGGTTCCAATGCTTTATAACCATGATATATACCGGGAGGTATCTCTAATACAAAGGGATTGCGATCTGATAGATATTTAAATTCACATCCATCTTCTTCTGTAGCCCAACCTACCTTTAGTGAACCTTTAAGACATATCCAATAATCAGTTTGTTTTTGGTGTTTGTGCCAGGCAACAATATGTTTTGTGGAGTTAATATAGCTAATATTAATTTGACCTTCTTTTATAGGAAAAACATTTAATAATCGTTGTGCTCTATCATCTTCATGATAAGTCATATTATTCTTTTCCAGTGCTTCCGAATCCGCCAGTACCTCTTTCAGTTTCATTTAAATTTTCTGTTTTAACTAAATTAGAAATATTTTGTCCAATTACATTAATTATTACTCCCTGAGCAATTCTTTCCCCAGGATTTATTGTATAGGGATCATTACTTAAATTAACCACAATAATACCAACCTCACCTCTATATCCCTCATCTACGGTTCCTGGAGTATTGAGTACGGAAATACCATGTTTTAAAGCCATTCCTGATCGAGGTCGAACTTGTAATTCGGTATTAGAAGAAAGTTCAAATCGTAATCCAGTTGGTATTAATTTTCTTTCTAATGAATTTAGAGTGATGGGAGAATCTAAAAATGCTCTCATATCAAAACCACTATCCCCTATTTTTGCGTATTCTGGGTCAGCATTATTAGATTTATTAGTGAATTTGGTTATTATTTTTAGACTATCACTATTAAAAGTGTTTGGTGTATTCTCATCACTACTAAGATTTTTTAATATATCTTCGTAATCTAATTCATTGCCACTGTTTTCTTCATTTAATTGTATTATTAGATTTTTTAAATCTTCTAATTCTTTAAGAGGATCCTCCATTTTGTATATGTTTTTCTTCTATTATTGCTAATTCATTAGCTTGTTTAAGTATAGTAGAGAGTGTGCCACCATACCATTTTGATTGTTTATCATCGTCAGGTTTATCATAATTTATAATTGCCTGATATTCCTCATCAGTTAATTCTACACCATATTTTAACGCATATAATGCGGAACGCTCTCCAATTTTTAAAGAAACCAATTTTTCATTATATTCATACATCTTTCCTTGATTTTTTCTATGCCATTCCGATTCATTGAATACATATAAAAATGTTTTCCCTATTTGATGAAGAAAACATACTTTAATTAAAGAGTTTTTTTCAACTTTCAATGGTGGTGCCAAAGTTTCATTAATACCTATGGCATATTTGGTGGTTTTAAGTATATGATCAATTAATCCACCAGGATATGCATTATGTAAAGAAGTCATTGTAGATGCTGGAGCAGTCATTATATCTTCTCCTAAAAAATCTCTTAATTCTTCAGTTAAGATATCATAATTAACACTAGTTTCTAAAAATTTTTTAACATTTTTCTCTATTTTTTCTTTTAAATCTATCATAATTATTAATTTGGTTTATACTAATATAAACAATTTAAATAACATTTTCAACTAATGAATCCTTTTTTTCTTTAATTAATTTAGTGTATAGATTTTTTCTTTCTTCACATACTGATTTCATATCATATCTACCATTTACTGTATTATAAAGATTTTCTCCCATAACCTTAATTAAATCTGGATTTTCAATTAACATTTTTAAATGCCTAAACCAAAATTTATTATTTTTATTAGTAGGTATTAAAATGGCATTACCAGTTAAATCTAATTCCCCACCTCTTTTATATATATTTTTAATATCAATTTGATATGCTCCGAAATCTTGGGCAATTAAAGCTTTCTTATGGAAGCCTGCCTCAATAACTTTTAATTGGGATTTAACTTTATTAAAAGGGCTTTCTTTTAATGGCGCAATAGAGATATCAAATAAATCATAATTAGATGCATAACTGGTTATGGGTTTGGTCCATACTCTTCTATACGGCTCATTATCAACACCTTCATAATCTTCTTCTTTAAAAGTATGTAAGAATTTTTTATACTTATCACTAATAACACTATAATTATCAGTAAAAATTTTTTCATAAGTATACCATACACTTTCTTTTGGTTTTATAGCTCTTTGTTTTTGTTTTCCAGTAGTTTTATCAATCATAGTTATATTTCCTCTAAGATCAAACCCACATAATACAAATTGAACTTTATCTAGAAGATTAACATTTTTTAATTTACGCACCACCCCTCCTAATATTTCTAAATCTTTTATATGAGAAGATCCTCCTAACCAACCTATTCGTATTCTCTCACTTTTTATTTTATTGCTTGTATATTGTTTCTCTTCAGGGTTTATGGCATTAGGTAAAACAAAAACATTATTATTCATCCGTTTAATTTCATCTGCAAATATTTTAGTAGTAGTTATAATATTTTTTGAGATGTGTATATTTCTAGCAATTTTTTTATCTAATCCTCCTTGTTTAATTAATTCCCAAGCAGGATGATTGGGTCCGGGAGACCAATGATCATCTATGTCCATTATAGTTACTATCCCTAATTTGTCGCATTTTTCTATCACTTGTTCCATATTATCATAATCTCCTAAAGTTCGATGATAATGAATTAAATCATATTGTTTTAAGTACCCATCATCATCTAATTGTGGTTCATAATCAATATCAATAT
>TARA_R110000824_G_scaffold218869_5_pt1 | contig 16036 bp, 34 predicted proteins | sample TARA_R110000824 | Tara Oceans TARA_R110000824 (sample SAMEA4397747) | marine metagenome | biome: Polar Biome; feature: [MES] marine water layer (ENVO:01000295) within the mesopelagic zone...; material: water (ENVO:00002006), including particulate matter (ENVO:01000060) such...
GCAAGCTCTTCTCGCGTATGAGGAACACTTTCGCCAAGATGAACTAGCTAGCTTTGTCAAGAACGCGCAAAACCGTGCGAAATTAAGCGCAGTTTATGACTTCGAAGCTGAACTTCAACGACGCGAAGAGTCAGACCTACCCAACCCGCAAGACCACGCGATGAATAGCGCGCTGTCTCAGGGCTTCACTATCGACGAGTCTTCCGACGGTAACACGCGTTGGAGTCACCTCAACGCGTAGACTGTAGCCGTCGATATACACAACCAACCCTAGACGGTCTATCCCTTTGGGATAGCTAGGTTCGAGTCCTAGCTAGGGTTCAATACGTCCTATCCCTTGGGATAGATACACCCTAGAACAACCTCTAGGAACGCGTAGAATAAAACACCCTAGGGTGAATAACACCCTAGAAAACTTAACAATGCTAGAATGTCCTATAGTGACGGCATAGAACACCCTAGCAAGAATAAAAACCATAGCCGTCGAAATGGAGTAAACACCCAAATGAGAGAGTTAACCGACAGTATAACCTTGTTTTGGAGAAGTCATTACAAGGGAATTGAAATAAGCAAAGATATAAATATCTTTGGCTTAAGATTCTGCTTTGATTTTCAAATCGGAATAAGACCAAACGCGAAGGACAATAGAGAACACCAACTTAGTTGGTTTGATTTTAGCCTACTCTTTAGAGTAGATAAGCAAGGTATAGATAGCGACGATAATCTATGTAAATCAGAGGGAATGAACCTCTTTGGAAAAGAGGGTTGTTTTACTTGGTTAAATCCTAAAATGAACTATTTCTTTATAAATGTTGAATATGGAGACCTTTGTAAAGAACACGAAGAGAAATTTTTAGAAATTTCTATTGGAGAAAAGAACGTAGTAACTATCTAAAACAACCAACAGGTAAGGTTTCTAGCTTTGAAACGTAAGTGAAAAAGCTAGTAACCTTAACCAAACAGGAGACAAAATGAACATAAAACAACAGATAAAAGATGCACTAGTTTTCATTTCAGGAGAAATGAGTGATTATGGCTACCAATTATGGACAAATTTCATGTATGGCAACTATGATGAATCAGATTATAGCCATTGCTTAGAAATGAAAATCGAAAACCGTAAGACACAAAAAACTTTTGTGATTAGCAACTATACAAGGCTTTTAGCCTTAGAGTTCGGTTGCTCTTATGGATATGCACAGAAAGTGATAGTCGGACTGTTCACGAAGGACAAGCTAGAATCCATAACAAATGAATTTATTAACGACCTAAATAACATGGAGCCTTATTAAACATGAAACTAATAGAACGCGTATTTGATTTCTTGTCTTCGGACGAGTTTGGCAATTTTATAATTGCTTTAGCAATAATTGGGTTGGCACTACAAATACTGAGAGCCGTCCTTTAATATTATTTCTAGCATTTGAGCTTTAGTGAAAATGCTAGAAATAATAAAACAATTAACCAACCGCCGAAATCGGCAAAGGAACCAAAATGTATAACCGAAAAGAACTTGATGCAATGGCTCATAGCAGAATTAAAAAGCTAGCGATTGCTAAAGCAAAGCAACGAAGCGAAAAGTCTAGTTGGATACAAGTAACCGCTAAAGGTCAATTAATTGACTATATAGTAGACGGTAGACTTCCAAAGGAAATTCCACCACTAGCCCCGACTCCAACCCCAACGCCTCAAGCTAAGCCCATTACAAATAGCGGTAGCTTAGAGGACATGCTAGCTGAGAAAGTAGCAGAAAAACTTGGTGGTAACATATCCGAGAGGGTAGAGACAATTGAGGGAGACTTGATTGAAACCTTTACCGAAGAAACCGAGAAACTATCTAAGAGAGTAGATAAAAAGATTGCAAGCCTTCAGCGACCAATTAAAGTCTACATTAACGACGTAGAAACCAAACCTGTGTCGGGAGTTAAGCATAAGCAGTTTCCGTTTGTGCTAGAATGCCTCAAGATATTCAAAAGAGTTTGGCTATGCGGTCCAAGTGGGACTGGTAAGTCCCATCTGATTGAACAATGCGCTAAAGCAATGGGATTTTCTACCGACCAAGGAAATTATGAGTACCTAAAAGGTTCGGCGGGTGTCACAGAGTCCCACATGACAGGTAGAATGACGTTTGACGGAACATTTATAGACGGTTCGGTGTCTAGGTCTTTTAGACCTATAGGTAGTTTTTTATGCCTTGATGAGTTTGACGGATTTGACTCCAATGCGGGCTTGGTGTTCAACAGCGTCTTCGATGACCAAGGGATTCTAGCTACTCCAAACGACAAGGATAACCCTTTTGTAAAAAAGCATGAGGATTTCCATGTAGCTATAGCGAGTAACACTTGGGGAGATGGAAACGACTTTGACTATGCGGGAAGAGGTCAATTAGACGGAGCCACTTTAGATAGAATGCAATCTGTCAAGGCTTATATCGACTATGATAAAAACGTTGAGAGAGCGCTAGCGGGAGATTTTACAGATATGGCGGAATCTCTTTGGAATCTTCGTGAGAGATGTAATAAAAACCATGTTCGACGAATTGTTAGCACACGTCTTTTTATTGACGGACAAAAATGGATGCTAGCAGGAAAATCAACCAATCAGTTTCTCGACATCATAACTACAGGTTGGACAAAAGAAGAGCTTGATAAAATCAACATTTCACAACTAAAAAGGGAGAGCAAATAATGACGAACATTTATAGTAAAATACTAGAACCTAAAATCATCAAAGATAAAAACGAGGGCATTCATGCGGTAATCCATATGCCTGACATGAGAACAATGCTTAATTGCATTTACGAAAATAAGTTATTTTGGGAAAATAACGGAGAACCCGAAAGTAGTCGAGAGTCGTGGACATACGGTAAAAACGTAGTCGGTAGAGAGAATCTCCAACGAGCATTAACAATTGGACAAACATCCGACAAGGTTATACGGCTATACCAAAAAATGCGCTCTAAAATGGATGTGGATGCTAGAATATCCAAATTTGTAGGCAAGGGCTTGTCTTGTAAACGAAAGCGCGTAATCAGAGATGACGGGGATGACCTAAGCATGGCTAGGTTAATGGGTGGGCAAGACCAATATTGGTCTACTACCGAGAGAAAATCTCAGCGTGCTAACATTCGACTAGGTATGAATATGGCAATTTCCCACTCTCATAAAGAAAACGACTTTGCAAGACTTGGAGCCACGCTAGCTTTGATTAGTGATGTACTCACTAAAATGGGTTATGCGGTAGAGGTCATAGCATACAATTTTGTTAAATACAACGGCGAGAACAATTGGAAACATTTTGGAATGTCCATACCAATTAAAATGCCTAACGAACCGCTAGACATACATAGATTAATGAGCGCGGGGCTTTCGGGCTTATTTAGAGATTACTGCTTTGGCTTAATGGACAAAAAATACAAGTTCTACAACGGAATGGGGTGGCAATGCGAAACGACCGACGCGTACAAAAAAGAACTAAATCTATTGCATGCAGTAGAGCAGCGATTTTGTAAAACAACGGAAGAGGCTATAGACGGATTAGCGGAAACTATTCAAAAACTAACAGATAAACCAATTTGGTTTAGGGGGTAATGATGATAGATATTAAAAATCACTGCGTTTCCTGTTATAAAGACACAAGTTGTGGAAGTGGTCTATTTGTAAATAGAATACCTGCTAGCGCAGAAAAATACGAGGGTTATATGTGTGTTAAATGTCAATACTACGAATGTGAATGTGACAGATGTGATAAACCCATACCCATAGATGCCGATATTTGGGTAGACGGATACATTAGAGTACATGAAGAGTGTTTAACCAAATCAGAACTTGAAAGTATTTATTAATTATTACTTGAAACTTTAGTGAAAGTAATAATTAATTAAATAAAAGGAAAAATACATGAACATATTTGCTCTTGACAAATGCCCTGTAAAATCAGCGCAATTACAACACGACAAACATGTCGTAAAAATGGTGCTAGAATCAGCACAAATGCTATGCTCAGCCTTCGATAGAGAAAAATTCAATGTACCATACAAATGGGCGCATTATAATCATCCATGTACAATTTGGTCTCGAACAAATCAATCTAATTTTGATTGGTTGGCTAATCATGGAATGGCTTTAGCAAAAGAATATACCCACAGATACAATAAAATCCATAAATCACAAGCCGTTATTGAATGGTGTATAGACAAAGTAAAGCAAATAAGCCTTCCCAAAGAAAAAATAACACTATTTTCTCAATGTATGCCCGATAAATATAAAAACGACAACCACATTCAAGCATACAGGGATTATTACATAGACACCAAGCTAAGCAGTAACCCGCGATGGACAAATAGACCAACCCCACCCATTTTCGAACCATATTTATTAATTAATGCTTGATACTTTAGTGAAAGCATTAATTAATTAAATAACAACAAAACGAGGCGACGATGAGAGAGTACATAAAAAAGTTAATTTCCAAAATCAATTTAGCGGTAGGTGGAAGTAGCCAAACAAAAGAAACCTTTCACGATTGTATGACTGTTGCAAGTAATGTGATATTGCACTCGATTGTTAAGGCTATTAAAAAATCTAGCCTAGATGAAGTCCCGATAGATATTCGGCTTAGAATTGCTAGCAATCTTACGGCAGATATAAATGAGGTATTAATGCCTATCCATAGCGCTATAGAGGGCGATGGAAAAAAGTGTCACTTTGATGGAACCGAGATAGCGAGAGAACTTAAAGCAATCCCAAATGATATGCAGATAGAGGTTGCTTCAACCACAAACGACGAGGGTGTCCAACGAATACGAACTTCCGTAGGTAAAAAAATAGAACTAGATGATTTCGTGCTAGAAAACGAAGATTTGTTAAGAGAAATGATTTTAAACGACGAAATAGGAAAAGCTTAAAATAAAAATGGGAAGTTTAGCAGACATTGGTGCCTGTGGTCTAGCATATAAAGGTCAGACCTTTATCTTCCCGCAAAGCAAACAACAAAACAAGGAGTCAATATGACACTACATGAAGTAACACTATCAGATACAACTAAAATCCTTATCACGAAAGATACCGTCAATGAAAAAACCTTTGGGCAAATACGAATATGGACAAAACCAAAGGACAAGGAAGACTTTATTCCGACAAGAAAAGGAATAGCGTTTGACCTTGGAATAACAGGTGATATTGTCCAAGGCTTGCTGACGCTAGAAGACCACAAAAGTGGTGAGGCTTAGGCTTTGAAGATTGTCTTGATAAAACGGCAGACCGCAGGGATGCGTTAATTCCATTAGCTAGCGATAAAAACACCTGACAAGTCGAAGAATAAACAAGGGGGGAGTGGGTAAATGGTTCCTCACTCCCCCACCTCAATTAAAAAAAGGAAAGTAAAATGAAACAAAATAATAAAATAACTGAAAACATTGCTCAAACATCGCTTGGTGAAGAACCAACAACAACTGATGAACATATGACAGGTGTGATAAAGTTAGATGATGAATATCATGCAAAAGCAAAGATAAATATGAAAAAAGTTGAGAAAGCATTAGGAATTTATAAAGGAAAGTAAAATGAAAAAGCCATTAATGACACTTGGATGCGAAGAAATAATAATCCCAATAGATAATTTATTGTTTGATATAATTGAAAAATTAGACAACGACTATGGTAACGGTGATAGCTTTGATGTTGAATCTTTTACAATTCAATCAGACGAGGAGGCAATAGCTTATAGCGTTGGATACATAAGAGCCTTAAGGCGTATAATTAAAAATCTTTCAAACGTAGAGGTGTAATTAGTTAAAAAAAGGAGATAATAGCAGTGAGATTAAACATAAAAAACAAAGACGATATTAGAAGTCTAACTAAAGAAAACAGAAAACTACACAAAAGCATAGGAAGTTTAAAGTATTCTTTATTGCAAGTGCGAGCAGAATTAAACGAAATAAAACATAATGGAAAAACAAAGATAGTACATTACACGATGGAAGAAAGCGAACAAAAGGTTAAAAATAGCCTTAAAATCATAAAAAAAACCTTAAACGAAGAGAGGGGATAATAGTAATGAAATTCACTGAAAGAGAGTTGAAATATATAATAGATGGATTGGGTAATATTATGCAGACATATTGGAATACGGATATAAATAATTATAAATATACAAAACGAAAGGAAGTTATGGAGTTGCGAAATAGGTTTTTAAAAAAAGCAGATGATGACACCGTGGAGATGGTGCTCAATGGTATGTGGGAAGCAATAGACCAACTAACAAAAAAAGGAGAAAAATAACAAATGACTATAACAATAACAGTAGACCCCTCAGAAAAGCAAAAAATACTTGACGTCCTAGAAGATGCGGAGACTGATGGGCATTTAGACTTTCCTTTTAATGTTCAAGAGGGGGCGAGTGTAAATTTTGGGAATGGGTACAATAAAAAAAACTCAATAGCGCTCATATGGAGCATTGATGATGTTAGACATGTATTGCAAGACTTAAAAACGCGTGGTTGGTTTATTAAAAAATACGGACATGTTGTAAAGCTTTCTGACGAAGATTGTATGGAGATACTTGAAGACGTTGAAAGGTATCACGATGCTAGCATGGGAGTTTCTTGGGACACAATAGAAATTTATATTGAAAAATTTTTATAGGTTAAATAATAAGCAGAATAAAAAGAGAAGGGGGGCGAATCACCAAACGCCCCCCAAAGACCAACGAGCTTTGTTGAAAAACGGAGAGAGAACCAACAGATAATGCTCGTTGTAGTCTAAATTTAACAAAAACACATGCTATGTAGCTAATACATTTTTAATATCTTTTAGCGTAGGATATATCTTGTTATCCGCGTCTTTTTTTGATAAGATAAATTTTTGCTCTTTTTTCTCCTTACCCCACTCAATAGAACTATCCATAACACCCAATGGTGAAAACTTATAGCTAACATTCGCGGGAACATCGTTCCAATTTCTTAACTCTAAGGCAAGTTTCTCTATCTCTTTAAATGCCCTACCTTTTCCTATTTTCCCCTTTCTAGCATAATGGCAAATCTGGGAAATGCCATCCGTTATCTGGTAAACCTTGCTAGCGGTATTTTTTAAATGAGCGCCTAAGTGGTCTCTTTGGTCTTTATAGTCTTTTTTAAGCATCTTCAATCTTCTTTTCTATCCTGTGCAGCCGCCATAACTGGCTGAGTTGTAGAGCTAGCATCATCAGCATTGTAAACTCCCAGTAGGGAAAGTATTCTGCGCTAAATAAAGCTTCCCAATAATATCTCATCTATTTCTCCTTTATGTGCGTAGCTGGTGGTGCTAGAAATTTTGCCAGCCCGTTTTTTATTTTCGTAAAAAATAAGTCCTCTTTTCCCCTGAAGTTACTTGATATATTTTTCTTTTTTCTAGGCATCACCTTCTCCTGTTATCCCTTTTATATATTTTGTATATAGCTCTATTAGCATGAGAATCATAAATAAACCCAAGCACCAAACCACAACAGTAAACCCTAATAAAAATAAATTAATTATCCAATTAGCTAAGTCCATTATTATCATATTTTCCCCTTTTTTTGATTATACAATAAAAGCGCACATGCGATGATGCTGTGCGGAGCCAATAGACCTCTATTTGTAGTAGTGAGTAGTCTATAATACATGTACGCTCTTATTTCTTTGAACAAATAAAACATTTTTTTCTTTTTCTTTTATATGTTGGAAAATCTTCATAGTGCAAAACATTATTACTTCCACCTACTTTGATTGTCTCCCAACATCTATTACAATCCTCGCAATACTTAATACTCTTATCTGCTTTTTTACCATCAAAAAATCTATTTCTTTCATATTTTTTAGGGGCGTTATTTGTCATCCTTTTCACAACAAACGCCAACCTGTTATGAAAAGCACTTCTACGCCCCTAATGATTTTGAAAGACTCGACACTAAACTGTTAATGTCTTGGTTTTTATCGGAATCGGGTTTAGAGCTAGCTTTCTTCTCGGGTTTTTTATTTTTTTTATTTTTTTCAATTGCTATTTCTTGTAAAACCATGTTTCTAGATTCGTAATAGCTATCTCCACACTCACAAAGTTCATATTTTCCCGCTATATTTTCTTCTGTGGTTTTTTCGCTTCCGCACTCTTTGCACATCCAATTATATGTTGTTTTTTCAGTTAGCTTTTTAATTGTTTTATTTCCACTAATTAATTCATCGCTAAATCTTTCTTGATGTAACCATGTGCTAGCCATCGGGATAAATTCAGGCTCCGTACCCGAAGTTCTCCACTGCTTAATGTAACTGTTTAAGCCATCTAAAATATCATCTTTTTCAGTTCCCGATTTCCTAAGTTGAACATACTTGTCCTTTGCTCTTTTTTTATTATCTCTCCTAGGGTATTTTGACCAAAAATCCTCTTCAAACTCCTTATTTAAAGTTTTTGTTAAAGTCTTTTTATTTTCTACTTCCTTATCTACTTCTTTTTCTATTTCTTTATTAGAAGGCAATGGCGTGGCTATAGCCTCGCTATCGCTATGCCATCTTTTCAAGGCTCCCTTCTTACCATTCTTACTGTTTTTTTCCTGTCTTTTCCTTTGGCTATCTCTCTCCACTTCAAGTCTTGGATTATACAGCCTTCCTTTCTTCTCGGAAAAGCAGTGTTTTACCATTTCCCAATCTTCTTCAAAACCATCAGAGTTTTCGCAAAGCGTTTTTAAATGATTTATGTTTGCGGGTAAAGAGTCTTCAATCCATTGATGCAACAATAAGGTAAGATATATACCTCTTTGCCTCATAGTCATTAGCTTAACGTTTATATCAGATAAAAAGTCGCTTGCATACATTGGAAACGCGGGTGATTTTCCTGTTTTTCTTGGCATAGCCTCTCCTTTATTTATTTCTCAACATTATGTTTTTTATTTTTACGGAGTGATGTTCTCTTTTTGGAAATTTCATAGTTAAAAAAGCAACATCACCCCCAATAGAAGATATTTCTCCGCTTACAAAAATTGTATCGCCATCATCATTGATTGTTTTAGCGGTCACATAATCTCCTATTTTAAAAGAGTTCTTTGATTTCATTTTCTATCTCGTTTGTTCTGTTTCTGTGATATTCTAGCTCGTCTTTATTTCTCTCAGCTGCGCTTTCCCTGTATTCTTTTGAGTTTTCTAGCAAAGAATCTCTATCCACAATAAGTTCTACGAACTCCTTGTATGGTAAAACAGCATATATTTCACCTCTATCTTCCTTAACTACCTGCAAATCAACAACTTCGGGGTCGGGCTTAATCCAATTCGCTATTTTTTTCCTTACCTTTACCTGTATTCTCCATTTTTTTGCTCTTGAATCTATTATAACATCCACTTCTTTATTTTCTCCTAGCGCTCTACCATCGCTTCCATACGCTCGTTCTGAGGTTAAGCCAACATCTTTTGCTATATTGACAACCTCTCTTTCGAATCTATTTCCTTTTTGCTTGCTCCTACTCGGCATATCTAAGCCAATAGGAGAGAGTAATTCTCTCCCGCAGTTATTGGGTTTTTATATACATACCTAGCATATTGCACTTTTTTTAATGTCCTAGAGTTTTTGCCATTTATTCTTTCAGTTTCAATATTATGCCCATCTGCTCTAAGCCTCAATATAACATCAGCAACCCTCGTTATGTGGAAGTTTTGGATGGCTTCCCACGAAGTAATGCTTTTGTTCTTTTTTAAATATTCTAGTATTATGTTTTTTTGTGTCATACTAAAATGGGAGTTTTTCATTTGAGGTAGACGACAGGTCGTCTAGGAATTGGATTTTTTTATCTTTAGCTGATTCAGGGGGGGCGACAGGGAGATGCGGATTTAACTCAGCCTCTTGTTCCTGCGCATTTTTCAAAGAGTTTTCAGTAACCCTAGTTAGCTTTTCAGCGTTAGCCATTTGTCTCCATTTTTCATTATCTGATTTTTCAGACAACCAATTAACATAGTCTATAGGAAGGTCTTCCCACTTTGTCCCCTTGTGTTTGCCAAAAAGTATAAGTGACTTTCTTCCTACTTCCCAATCAACAGGTATATCGCTTTCCGATACATTGTCTTTAGCAATTTTATTACTTACGGCTTTCTTAGGCTCATCCTTTAAGGGCTTTACGTCGGTAGAATGCTCTCTATTATCCATAGAATCGGCGTCTTCTGTGTCGTCTATGGCAAATAATCCATTTAAAGCATACTTTCTAGCATAAGAAGATGTTGCTCCTGTAATTTGACTATCATCCATGCCTTTTTTTTGCACAGATTCTCTCGCCCATCCCGTTGTTTGTATAGATTCTGTTCCGTCGCTAAAAATAGCAGTTGCCTTGATATAATTAAAGTTATTAACACAAATTATCTCATCGCTAACAGTTACATAGCAACCACTTTCTTTTAAGAGGGATTTTAACCCCTCAAATATATCAGCAAGATTCCTGTAATTGTATTTGCCAAAATTATTTCTATGACCCTTCCCAACCTTTAGCTTGGTTTGAATTTGGTTTAGTTTGTGATTTATTTTGCTCATTCCCTCTCCTTGTTAGTTGTTATTTGTTTTTAGTGAAAATGTAGTTTCGGTTTTCTCGTTATACCCTTGCGGTGAATTTCCTGTTTCTTTTATGTAGCTAGCAATTGCTTTTTTATTTGGTCGCTCGGTTACAAGGGTTGGGATTTGATTATCATAAGAAAACTTTATAAGGTCTAAGTCTTCCCCAAACTCCTTTCTAGTTCTAGTCGTCATTTTAAGGGTTCCATTTGGAGTTTTTACTGTTTTTTTACCACTAGCTAATTTACTTGTCATAAAAGTTTCCAATAAATTAATTCTGTATGATATTTGTTTTTGGACAGAGTCTATTTTTCTGTCGTAAAACTCCCTAGATTCTTCTTGTGTTTTTTTAATTTCAGATATTTCCCTTTCTAACTGTGAGACCTTCCATAAAACTTGGTCTGCATGAGTGTCTGTTAGGCTATCCTCTCCCTCTCCATTTAACTCGTCAATTATAAAGTTATTATTATTTTTCCACCCATGACCATAGTCTTCTCGGGCTACTCTATTTTGAATTAAATTATCTTCCATCTCTCTCTTCTCCTTTAAAAGCTAGGTGTTTTTCGTTACTTTTTGGAGCAATGACATTAAAGCCTAAGTTTTCCGCCATTCTATTAATAGTGATATAGAGTTTTTTAATGTCCTCTCTTGTTGTTTTTTCCGTCCTCTCTATTCTCATTTGCAATAGCTTTTCATCTTGTTGCATTTGTTGCTCCTTGAGTGACTATTTGGTTAAAGTAACCACATTGATTCGTGTTTGCTATGCAGTCTTTTTCAGCAAACTTTCTATCAATTTTAATCTTTATCTTGCCATTAACCCTTGTAAACATTACTCCTAGGCATTTACCATTGGTGTAGTTGGCACATTCTTTCCTTGCTAGTGATTCGGCTTTTTTCATTGCTCCCTTTTAATTATTAGTTCTTTCACTAAAGTTACAGAACTAATAATTAAAGAGTAGCTAAGGGTTTGTATTTTGATTTTTCTACAAAGTCCAAAAGCTCGGACTTCATTATAATGTAGTTTTTTGCAGGCTTATACGCTTTAATTTTGCCCTCTTGAATAAACCTCCAAATTGTTTTTCTTGAAAGTCGTAACTCTTCAGCTACTTGAGATACTGTTAAAAAGTCTTGCAAGGATTAACCTCCGATAAATATTAAATAAAAACTTATGTCTTGTTAAATAACATTAGCGGAAGTTAGGGTAATTAAGACTTAAATCAAATGTTTAATTTCTTTTTAAGTTTAGATATGATTTGTTTTCTTGCTTTTATTTCTCCGTCATTATATAAAGTTACCCCATTATGTATGCTGTGTGGAGAAATTTGAAACAACCCATTTCCATCTTGATAATTTACAATTGCAAACCCCTGCTGCCAATCATTCCTCGCGCTAAACGCTGGAACTATATTTGGCTCTATTCTAGCAACTGTTCCGGGCGAATACGCAACATACGTCCTAATACCCTTTCTAGGATGAACTGTTTTTTGAGCCATTTCATGTCTATGGATGTGTCCTACAATTTCTGAATTTCTAGCTTGAGATAAAATTGCCTTTACGGTGTCTGCGTTCCCTTTTCTAGCAATTGTTCCGTGTGAAACCCGCAAATTATCATTTAACCAATACTCACCTGCTGGGTAGGGTCCGCAATATTCTACATCTAAATCATCTAGAGCTAGCAAAGTAGGAACTGTCATTTGAACTTTTCGAGGTTCGTTTGCTGGTTTTAAATTATACGCTGCAATAATATTTCTAGCAATTGCCTTACTCATTCTTAGCTCATGGTTTCCCTCTATGTAAACCATTTTATCGCAATGTTGCCTAAATTCTCTTGTCCACCAATGGAGTTCATTAATTGCTGGTTGAGTTGTAAAGAAAAACTCAGGAGAAACTAAAAACTTATCTGACCATTCTGGCAAATCTAGCATATCTCCTAAATATATTATTGTATCTGGCTTTTCTAGCTCAGCAACCTGCAATACGCAGTCTAGGGCGCTTCTATCGTGAAATGGGTCTAGCTCGCCAGAGTTTATATCTTTTCTGAATCCAAATTGAGCATCAGGTATAATTAGAGCTTTTTTAAGTTTTTTAGATGTTGTTTTTTTTATTTTTGGTTTTTTAAATGAAATAGGAGCTATTGGAACAACGTGGGGAAACTCAACCTCTATCGGTTTAATTCGAATAAGCCAAGCTTTTACTTGGAAAAGCGGGCGATGAACAATGGCATCTTTTGTTTTCATTGCCGTTTCCCACTTGTTTACCACATACCTGTCTACTTTCCAAACTTCGGCATCAACATCACAAGAACGAAGCAATTCTGCTAGGGTTTTTGGGTTTTCTTCCCCCCTATAGTCTAAAACGGCGTAATTGCCTATTACTTCAAAGTTTTCTCCAGTTTTATACCCAATGTTGTCTTCCATGCCAAAGTCTTCATGAGAGGCTTTATACGGCTTTTTATAAGCGGTTGACAAGTCCCTATCAGAAGGAATAGATAATTTATTTTTCCGTTTTAAATGTCTTATTTTTTCAGCAGTAAAAACATCGTTTGGGAACTCTCTAGATAGTATTGCGGCAACTTCCGCGTATGAATGTCCGTTTATTATTAATTCTGACACCCTACTTAATTTTTTTTCAGTCCAAAGTACGGGTTGTGATTTCATATTATATTAGATTTTATCCATATTTAATTACTATTTTTTTAAAATGACTAATTGTGCCAGCACCCTTTGCTGTGTTATACCATTTTTTCCAATAAAGAGCTTGTTCGTCTAATGATTCTGGCATAGGCTTAGGAACCCTCCAATAATGAAGCCTACATACAACGATTTGAGCTAGAATGTTTGTGGTAAGTATTTCCTTCCATTCTTCTTCTTTTGGGCTTGTAAAATAACTCCAATCTAAATGGCATGTGTTAGCAACTTTTTTTAAAAGGTCTTTTCTATATTTTAAATAATCATTGCACAAAGAAACAGCAACCCAAGGTTCACATTGAAAAAAGCCCCTAGCAATGTTGCTTCCACCCTTTTGCATAATATATTGATACTTAGACTCAACTAGACCAGTCCTATAAACTAGCATTACTGCATCGTCGCTGTAATACTTTGAACCCATTTTTTTTAAAGTGCTTTTTATAACACTAAGGACTTGTAAAGAATCAAGCATTTTTTATAGGTCTTTTACAAATTCTTTTATTTTTGCAACAAGCTTATCGTCTTCTTTACTCGGGGTAACTTTTGCTATTAATTCTAAAACTTTAATAATAAAACCCTTTACTCCAAGTTTTTTTACTTGAGATTTTATATATCTTTTAATCATTTTGATTCCTTTTTTACCATTTTAGTTAAACCTTGTATTACAACATCTAAAAGAATGTCGTCTTTATCGCTAGGAGACATCTTAACAATTTTTTCAGCAACCATAAATGCGAGCAATACCCATTCCCAATTTGCTTGTAACCACTCCATATTACTTGTCCTTTATTTTTCTTATTAATAAAAATATTGAAAGCAATGCTACTACAATTTGTAAAACATCATTAAAATGTCCTAAATGCAAAGCATAATTTGTAAAGCTTATTCCCGCTATTCTTAAAGTGTCCATTATTTACCGTTTCCATTCATTCGACTCATTATACCATCCATCCTTGATAATTGTTTTTCTAAATCCGACATAGCCTCTAGTTGAGCTTCATATCGCCTATCTCTTACAGAGTCAGATTCATTCCACCTTTTAATTAATTGAATAATCATGCCCTCCATATTTTCTATGGTTTCGCTTTGACCTCTGTTTTCTATTTCTAAATTTCTTAATGATTCTTGTTGAGCTTCAGATTTTTTTGACATTGAAATGACTAAATATACAAACATAACACCCACTATGCCTATCATTCCAGCTTCTCCGTATATTGCCATAAAATCCATTATTTATTTTTTTTCTTTTTAGCAAAAGGGTTTAAGTTAATTTCCCGTTCATAAAATTTTACTTTTTCTGCCAACTCTTCTCGCTCAGACCTTTCTTCCACGATGTGTTTATCAAGTAAACTCCCAATTGTCTTGTCTGCAATAACAATTTGATTTTCAAGGTCTCTAATTCGTGTTTCAATTTGCCAATACCCATAAACCATAACTCCGATAAGAACGCATCCTTGCAAAAGCCATTTAAAGTTAATAGTGATAGCCATGGAATCCCCAATGACTTCTGTTTTATATGAGCGCGCTCCGCTATTTTCACTCATTTTATCCTTACATTTTCCCAAATTCCATGCCTATAGCACCAATTGTCTCCATGATAAATTTTATCACTATACCAATGACTAACTGAATCACTGGATACAATTTCTATAAAAACTGTATTTCTAGAAGTGTCTTGAGGGGTTAGCTCATATCCGGCTACAGACCAACCAGAAGAGCAACTACTTACAATAAGTGTAATAAATAGGAATATTGTAACTCGTGCTAACAACTTTAAAATCTCCATTAGATAGTTTTTTAATTGTGAAATCCATTATTTAGAGCCAAAAACTTTAGAAAAAAAACCTTTTTTCTTTTTACTTCCTTTTTTAATAATTTTTTTACCTTTCTTCTTTTTCTTTTTAACCTCTGCTACAATAACTGTACCGTCTTTCTCAACAATTTCTACGGGCGTAGAGTAAGTTATTGACATAAATAAAAATGTTGATAATATTGTTTTAATCATGGCGTGTCCTTTGTTTTTTTAATTTTCTTTTTCATTATACGTCATCAAGTATGGCGGCGACTATACATTGCACGTTTCCGCTACCAGCGCTAGCACCGTTTGCGACTCCAGTAATAGCATGTAATTTAGCAGCAGTACAATTAACGGGTCTGCAATACCAACTCATTCCAGCTGGTATTTCTAGACTATCTTCTCCATCATGCGCAGCTGCGCTAGCGCTTCCAAATCTTAAATAAACGCTTTCAGAAGTCGTGCTAGAACCATCTGTTGTTCCAGTATTTTTAATAAAAAGAAATTTAACCTTATCTCCAGTCCCTGACGATGCTTTTGCTGATGTTAGTACAGTACCAGCGCTTTTTTCAATTCCATCGAGGGCTACAATTAAATCATTTGTGCCACTATTTGTGACATTTACAAGTTTTACAACCCAACCCTCAGTTCCATCGGCTGGCGTATATGAAAATGTTTCGTTAGAATATGTTTTTCTATATTCTTCGGGAAGAACGTTTGCTGTTAATGTTATCGAGCCTGAATCTGCCATAATTTTATCCTTTGTTTAAATGTATCGAATGACCTTCGTTTTTTGTAATAATTCTAGATAAAAGCTCAGATTTGCTTTCAGAGCTAGCATAAGCTATGTTTCTTTTATTATAAAAATTTTTTATTTCTTCTTTAGTATTACTATCTGTTGGGTAATCTGATTGGGTTGTAGCCACGCCGTTAATCATGTGATGCGTACCTATTATTAACCTACCATGTCCATCACCATGTTTCTTTGCACATTCATCAACATAGTATTCTTCAGC
>TARA_R110000824_G_scaffold53444_1_pt1 | contig 16035 bp, 16 predicted proteins | sample TARA_R110000824 | Tara Oceans TARA_R110000824 (sample SAMEA4397747) | marine metagenome | biome: Polar Biome; feature: [MES] marine water layer (ENVO:01000295) within the mesopelagic zone...; material: water (ENVO:00002006), including particulate matter (ENVO:01000060) such as......
ATGCTGACCGAGACCAAGCCGCCACCGCCTATGGACGTTCCTCCACTTCCAAACGATAGTCTTAGATCCAGCAGGTCAGTTAGATCTAAGGCGATGGAGGCCTGCTCCTACTGCCTCGGCGCTCCGCAAGACTCGCTGACCACGCCGTGCGGCCACGCCTTCTGCGCGGCCTGCGTTGAGGCCCAGGCCGTCGCGGCGGAGCCTGGCAGCACCGTGCGCTGCCCAAACTGCCGCACCGACTTCACGACGCTCGTGGCAACGCGCTTCCCGCAGCAGTTTTGGACGGAGCAGCCGCGCGAGGCGGATGACGGCGAGGGCGCGGAGTGGACGGAGCAGCAGGACCACCTCGCGGAGCTCGAGGCGCTCGGCGAGCTCCACCTCGCGGAGCTCGAGGCGGTCGGGTAGCGGTTCAACTCAAAAATTTGATTGTTTTTAGACTGACTACCCCATACTAAACATACAAAATGGACGTTCCTCAACTTCCAAACGATATATTGTTGAAAATCCTTCATATCAAGGGTCAGAATGAAAAACAAATAGCACACGACAAGCACAAACAGAAGTTTCAATCCACCATTGAATATTTGACGGACAACAGAATGGGTTGGATTAATCGCCCAAAGAAGTGGGAGGGCAAGGTTCGGCGGATCTTCCCCCACCACAGGGACGGGGGCAAATACAAACCTTTCCCAGAGTGGGTTGCCCGTATTTGGTAATCAACCCTGAACTTTCAAAATTATTGATTATAGATTAGTATCTTATTTTATTTTATTTTTTATCAAATTATCAAATTATCAAATTATCAAATTATCAAATTATTTTTAAAAATTTGATTGTTATAAATTAATCTTTGATAAAGTAAATGATACCGCGGATAATACACCAAATCTATTTTGACTTTGGTCGGGGGAGTTATAGAAATATTCCCGATTACTGTTGGAACCACGATAAAACAGGAGTGTTCTGTAAAGAAAATAAAATTGAATTAAAATTTTGGAACGAAGAAGAAGTTGAGGAACTAATTGAAACTGATTATCCTGAATTTTGGGATACCTATAAGGCGTTCCCACACAAGATAATGAAAGTAGATTTCGCAAAATATATAATTCTCCATAAGTTTGGTGGTATCTATCTTGATATGGATGTTAAACCTATGTTGTCGGTAGAAGACTTGTTTCAACGCGAATACTTCTTTGTTCGTTGGAATAATTCTGATCTCCCTTACAATGCCGTTATGGGAAGTTCAATTGGTCTTCCACTATTTCACGAAATTTTATTACATAGTTGTGAAAGTTATGAAGAAAAGAAAGATATGCCGATTTATCAGAAATGGTTTGGAAGATTTGTTTATCAAACGACGGGACATCATATGATAAACAGAGTTTTGAAAAATAATAAGATACTTTCAGATCAATTCTTAAATATTATGTTTATTAATAATCCTTCTAAGAACCTCTGCGTTTTCCCAGGAACAGGGAATGAAAGTATCTTTTCAGACGCTAATACTTCGGCGTGGTATTCTAAAAATGAGGAGGCATAGGAGTGTCCTCACCAGGACCTATCTGCTTGAAGATAACCGCCTGATATTTCCTTTCTATTTCTTCCCATCCGTGATCTTTTAACCAAGGAATTGCTGTTTCACCTTTTCCCTTGTATTGGGAATAGCAATGATTTTTTTCAAGAACGTCGTCGATACAAATTAGAGAATGCGGTTTTCCTTTATCCGCTACTGCCTGAACCATTTCCAAATGAGATTTCCAGCAATTTTCATTTGTAATTTCGCAATCAAGAACTTCTTGATATCTTTGTTTTCTCTCGGAAGAATGGTGTTTGTGATCGTAATCAAATCCGTCAAGATATAAATAATCAAATACGGGAATTTGTTCTAAATAATCTTCCCCTCGCATAGTAATCGCTTTGTAGCGAGGATTATCGTGTTTCAACGCCTCTTTTTTAACATTTGCGGAACATTGCGGATCCATATCAACAGAAATTAAATTCATATCTTTCTTCGAACAAAGATCCATAAAGAATCCTGTCGAATTTTGACCTTCCATATGTTCTCTAACTGAACCAATTTCTATAATTGTTCGTCCTTTCGCAATTTTGGGAATGTATTCTTCTAAAAGTTTGTGTCCGTGAAACGCCATTTATAATTTTACAAGATAATTATTTTGAATTGATAATTTTAAATTTTCAAATCAATTCCAATATAATTCCTTTCTAATAATTCACATCGATCTCCTACAAAATTATTATGACATGTCATGTCTAAAATTGTATCCCCTTTATTTGAATAAGTTTTAATGAAATAATCAATTTGTTCGTCTGTCCGAGTTATTCCCGTTTTATCTTTACGAATTTTCCATTCTTTTAATGTTGTCGGATACTTACCCGTATGACCTCCAATTGCCTTTCCGCTTACATTTTTCCTATTACCCCAATAAGTTGTGTTTTGAGAACCAATTTGAGTTTTCCCTTTGGGATAAAATTCACTTCCAACCATTTGCGGATTATAAGTTCCTCTTTTTTTGTAATAGATAAAGATTTCTTCCATTTTTCTTAATGGTTGAAATTTCGCTTGAAGAAATCCAGTTGAATTATTTTTCGCCCAAGAATAATGGTATTTTGGTTTTTCATATCTTAATAATTCATAGGTGAATGGAATAGACGCATACAAACAGATAATCCCTGCGGGTTTCAAGATCCTCCACATTTCAGGGAATAATTCTTCCCAATTTAAACCTTGGTCCCACTCAGCTTGCGTTGTCCCAAATGGAGGATCAGTGTAAATAAAATCGATTGAATTATCTTCTAAATCTTTAATTTTATCGTGAATATCTCCCTCAATATACTTTCGCATTTATAGTAATGAATTTTAAAAAAATCATGATTGAAATTATTATCTTAAGAAAAGTAAATGGCGAATTGCATTTATAGTAATAAATTTAAAAATCAAGATCAATACTACACTCCGAAGGACGTTTGGGAAGTAGTCTCCCACTTATTTCCAAAAGATAAAGTTGTTTGGGAGGCATGCATGTTAGACGCTGTTAAATCAACTTCTCCTCAAATTTTAAATGAACTTGGTTGTAAAGAAGTTATCTATCATACAGAATTAGATTGTATTACTCAATTACCAACACAAGACTGGGATATGATTATTACAAACATTCCATTTTCTAATGTCTTGAAAAAACAGATCTTACAAAGATTTGTTGAATTAGATAAACCATTTCTGATTATACTGAATTCATTAAATATTTATACAAAATATATCAGAGAAATATTTGGAGATAATTTGAAACACCTTCAAGTTATTCAACCTTATGGAAAACTTCAATTCATAGAATTGTTGGAAGACCAATCACTCAAGAGAAAAGGTAATTGTTCTTTCTATTGTTGTTTTCTTGCTTACAAAATGAATTTAGATAATAAAGATCTTTGGTTATTAAAAGGAAAGAATCATTAATATTTTCTAATACATTATAAATGACTTGGATAGAACTATTTTGGTATTTTTGTGATTATATTGAAGAAAGAGATCTCAAAATGAGGAGGGGTATGCGACCGTATATATAGACACACTTTTTCAATTTTGTAAAAGTCTATGGGAAATCCCTCTCATGGGCATACTTTTACAAATCTCAGAAACTGTGTCTAAATATACGGTTAGGTATCCTCTTTATTTGAATGTATATTTTTGAGGAGGAATATATCCTTCTGCTTCCATTGCTATCTTTTGATCTGATTTCTTTTTGCTTTCTAATAATGTATTCAAAGGAGTCATATCAACATTCCTTTGTTTTTCAATTTTGTAAATAACTGAAGAAGTTAATCCGCAATTAGCGTAAGTTCCGTCAGGATCGTGAATTGAAGTTTTAATACTTGTAATTACTCTTTTATCCGTATTTGTAAATTTTAATTGACCTGTTTGTTCTGTATAATAATCTCCGTATCCATTGACTTTATCAACTAATCCGATAATAGGTTTTGAGCTGATCGATTGTGCGCGGGCGGGATGACCCGCCGCTTCACCTATATAATTATTTTTTCCAAGAATATCAGATCTAATCGTATAATAAGGACGAATAGATTTGGTTGGAAGTTCTTGAGCGGTTATTTTTGTAGAACTAATTCCGACTATATCTATTGCTGGGAGTATATTATGATATCCTCCATAAACAGTATGACTTGATGGAAGATTAATATTATAAACAGGATTATTCCACAAATTCATATTGTATTCTCTAATATCCCCTTCATTTACTTGTGCGTTTGTTGTCGGATATTGAACCTTTGAAACTTGTTGATTATCTATAATTCGGGTTTGTCTATTGGAAGCGTTGTAAGGTGAATGATTGAATTGTTCCCATCGATAACCCATTACTCCCATTAAATTAGTATTCCATTGATACTCAGGAACTACAAATTCTTCGATAAAAATACCACCCATCATATCATAGGGAGTCCAAGGAGTTAAATTCTGTGAAAACGCTTCAATTGCGGGGATAGTCCCCCCAGCGGCGAGTGTTAAAGTATAGGGAGCAACGTCAGGCGACCAATTTTGTTTGAGTAATTTCTTATTGATTTTATAACAAGAAGCATTTGAAGTCGGATTGACTTCTTCATCAACAGATCCACCAGCGAGGCGACCTGCTTCCCCAGTATTTCCTTCTACTTCTGATACGTGTAATTGAGAAATACTAAACCTATTTCCTCCTTCGTCATAACTGATTAAAGGTTGGTCCGCTCCTAAATAAATTTCTGATAACCATTTGGGTAAGTTTTCAGCGGAAGCACCATTCACCGAACTATGATGATAGACAGCATCACTATCTGAACCATTTGAAATTCCTATTCCATTTGAAAATCCATTCCAAAGACCAATACACGGATTACCATATGCGGAGAAATGCCAATCAAAACCCCACGCCCTTCCTCCGCGTCCCGTTGCCGCGATATGAGTATGACCCGCTCCTACTGAATAAAGATAATCGGGAACTTTATTTCCTAATGTTGTGAATTGAATTCCAATTTCGTATTCACCTGGGATCCCAGGAATATTCATTTTCCTCGCCCAACCATGTGCTAAGTTGTGATAATCAGCACCAAAATGGTAGTTGTCGGTCCAATTTACATCCGCCGCTTTTACGTCCGCCATTTCGGGATTATAATCAAAAAAGACAGGAAAAGAAGCCATAGATGCATTGACTAATCCCCCCGCCCACGCTCCATTTTCATAGAGGTCATATCCTAATGAATCAGTAGGTCTATGGAATTGATCGTCTAACAAATTGAAGTGAAAAAAGCGATTCGTTGTTCCAGAGCAATTTTCACCCGTCTGAACCTGTCCGTCAAAAAATTCAGGATAAGTTGATTGAATTCTAAAAAATTCGTCATATTTCGCTACATTTGCTTCCGTCCAATGAATTCCCAAAGGTAAGCATTGAGAATTCTGAGCGATATCATATCCCTGTGGAATTCTATTTCCCGCGGGTTTTCCGCCCGCGGTGTGCGATCCATTGACCGTTTTTCTTCCTTCAAGAAAGAAATCGGGGCGTTTTACTCCAATATGTTGATAACAAGATAAATACTTGTAAGCATTATCTACGTCTTCGGGGGTGACGGTCGTGCTATTTGCGTTTCGGAATGATCCATATGTAGTTAAATTCATTTTCCAAGGAGTTGCGCAATTATAAGTTTTATAGCAAGGAGTTTCAGTATAAGAAGTATAAGTAATTTCTTGGAGTGTTCCCGACGCAGAAGTCCCCAAAGTAAATTTCTTATTCTTGAAATTAGTTCGCTCATTGAGTTGTTTGGTTAAATCAAAGGCAACATCCTGAGGAGAATTAAAACCCTCTTTTGCTTCAAGTTTGACTAAATCTCTAACTTGGTGAAAATTTAATATAATCGCGGGATCTCTTTTTGCTGTATGAACTTGTTGGGTAAGTGGATCAGCCGAATTGGATAAAGGAGTTAATCCCGACATCGAACCATTGTCGCCAAATGTTATTGCTCCCGAACCATTAAAAAACATGTCTTCCGCTCGAAAGATTGTAAATCGTTGATTATTATTTTTGATTTGTCCCTTTTTAATCAGGGGAGACGGAGGAAGATAATTATTTCTGAATACTATTTCATAATCATCAGTGCAGAACTGACTAGGGTGTGGATCGCCACTCGTTAATTTTTGGGGTTTCAAAGTATTGGTGACGTTGCCCAAATTATTCGTCCAAGGTGATTCCGTAGTTGCGAAATAATTCCAATTTTTATTCGTCGCTATATTTTCAATAGCATGTCTCCTTGGGAGAGCCATTGTAAATTCTCCATTGGTAGTCTTGTAAGGACTAATCACCATATAAGTTTCTTTATCATTACCATTAATTATCACGGATCGAGGATCACAGAATTCCCACTGATAACCCGTTGGAATGGTAGGATCCTTCGCCGTTTTTTCATAGTTATTGATGGAGACATTCGTTATATCTCCCGTGACTCTGTCTTTTATTTCAATTTCACCCGCTTCAGCACCCAATTCGGAAATATAAGCAGAATGAAGTTCAATTTGATCTCCAATATCTAAAACTATTCCGTCTCCGAGATCATTTGTATATTCGGCGGGATTTCTATTATTATTGGTTCTGCCTTCAGCGGAACTTGTTCGCGAACATTCCAAAATGATTTGATCTGTATATCCGTTCATTTATACTATATCTTTTATAAAAATTTTATAGTAAAAGAAAAAAAAAGAGTGATTGAAATTTAAGCATAGACAACGGAGAAAACACCTTCCCGAAGAGTAGCCAGTCGGACTACCTGAAGATAAGCCCTAAGAGTAGCAGTATCGTCGTTAGTTGTGCGTTTATCATAGAGTTCAATACCCCGAGAATTAATCCGCTCGTTGCGATTGAGGCGATAAGCCGTCCAAAAGAATTGACCGTCCAGTGCGTCTCGATCTCCATATTCTTCATACTGACATCTACATTCGGCATCATCGTCATCCTGAGAACTGGTAATCCAAGCACCCTCCGCTGAATACCAATTACGGGGGAGGTGAGGCATTCTGCCTTCGGTGGAGAAAACATTATGGAAGTGTCTCGCGTAGTTAGAAACATCAATCGGATAAAGGAATAAATCATTGAACCTTAAATTCGTAGTGACCGTTCCCGCCGTTGTAGCACTCTGAGCGGGGGCCGTGGCGTTATAGATATTTAATAGATCCTGATTATTCGAACCCGAACCCGATAACCCAACAAATACCTTATTGACTATCCGACCAGCACCACCAAGATTTTGAATGATTCCCCCACCCGCCCCCTCCAGCGCCGCCGCGGTGACGGTCCGCTTGACGAACTGGTAATCAACATAAGTAAAAGACATGTTCTGATTTGCCTGTTTGTAGGCCATCATCATCTCTTGCGGGTAATAGATATAATCAGCGATTAGTTTTACTTGAGTTTGGTCTATGATAGCGTCTTTCTTAGGACCTTCATCATCGTCCTGTCCCGAAGTTTGGGAAATTCTGTAAGACTGGGCTATGCCGTCGGTTTCGTCCGCAGTTGCCATAGGAGTAAAAGTCAAAGTAATAGATACCTGTTCGTCAATCATATACAGAGGAAGTTGGTTCATTTTAAGGAACGGAAACAAGTCCGCTAACAGAATGGAGAAAACTGGTTGGTCTCCTTCTGTTCGCATCATATAGTTCTGCCAAATATAAGTGTATTTACTCGGTTGGGAAGAAGCATTGAGGGCAAGAGCCCCCTGGTCCAGTGAGTTCGCTGAATAATCTAAATCACGACCATTATCAATAGTAATAGAATTACTCTCGAAAACGGACTCGTTATTGGAGGCAGAATTGGAAGCATTCTGGTATTGCCCGTCGGTTCCAAATCGCGAGTTTAATTCTTGTTTGGCGGAGTTAGCAATACGAGACGAAAAAACCTGTTCCCGTTCTTTAGTTGTTTCGGGAGAAACAAAGTTGCTTTCGTATGCCATGAAATGGTTAAAATCTTCAATTTCCGAAATAGTTTTACCTCCGATAGCAAGGCGACATCTCTGAATTAGAGAATGAACTCCAATATTGGCGGGAAAGAAAACACTGGGACCATCATCATCCTCGCCGAAGAAAGAAGCATTACTTAATGAAAAAGTAATCCGTGAATTACTATGAAGAATACCCTTGTTAGCAAGAACGAAATGGCATTGCTGTTGAGAAAATGAAACGGGTTCAAGAATAGAAGTTTCAACGTCAATAGAAGTATCACACGGAACAGAGCCGATTTTTATGAGATCGGGAATTTGGTTTGAAGAAGGACCTGAAGGAACTACATCTTGGGAAGGATCGGCACTCATTATTATTTATAATGATTGCTATATATAAAAAAGATTTTAAAAATTTTAAAATTAAATCAAGTCTTTACTTGATAACCTGAATTCCGTTAGGAGTAGAAAGAACCGTCTGCTTGGAATGAACGAAAAGGAAAATAGAATTTGGTGAATCCGTAGTCAAGTCTAATTCCATTTGAACGCCAAACGGAACCGAGGAAAAGTCAATGCCCTCGTCGGAAATAGTATCATACGCAACACCTAAACCATACTGGGAACCACCTTCAATAAATTGTTTCGCCTCTAAGAAATTATTCGCCATGGACTGATACCGAGTATTTTGTGGGGTGACGGAAGACCTCCCAATCTTGGCGAACGCTAACACACTATCCATATAATTACGAACCAGTTGAGGATCAACTATGTTATCAGATAAATTTGTTTTTTGGAGAGTATCAACATTATACTGAAGAGGATATCTTTCACCCGCACGAGTGAAAACTAACTGCTTGACCTTAGCCATAGTTCCGTCGCTATTCGTAAATGGAAGGGATGCAAGTCCGTCCCGCGTTAGGTTATTAATATGACTGGCGGGAACTATATTCATAAAGACACCCAAAACCTTACTTAACGCAAGATTGAAATTGAGCGTCGCATTACCCGAATTAATCGTCTGATAGTAAGAAGTAATGGAATTATAGACGAAAGTATTGTTTGTCGCTCGAGTTAATTGACTTAACTGGTCGGGAGGCGGAACACGCGTTTCACAGATTAGACGAACATTGGCGAGTTCGTAATATGCTTCCAAAAGGTTGGTATCGGTGTTATCTGCCGAAAAGAGAACATTGCTATCGGGGGCCAACTGAATTTCAATACGAAGACCACCAACGCCCCACGTTCCCGAAAGAGGAATGGGTTCCTGACCTAAAAATAGACCCGAAACAAGCGGAATGCAAAAGGTATTCGGCGAAAGACCACCCGAGGCACTGGCCGCCTGAGGATTGACTACTGCTCCAAGATTCTGGAATTTCTGATTAGGGAAACGAAGTGCCTGATCCCAAGAATGTCCCCCAAAATCCTGCTGGGACTGGGTGACGGATAAATAGGAAGACATCATTCTGTTCCAGTGATTAATAGTTTCGATCGTCTGACCCGTTTTCTGAGAGAAAATATTCAATTGATCTATAACGGAATTAAATCCAAGTAATTCATTAATGTGAATTCCGTCTGCTTCTAATGGAACGATACCCGTCCCCGCTCCACCCGTTTTCTTAAAAACATTAAATTCACCTACAAAGCGAATAGAACCAGGAACGATAAATCTGTCCTGTTCTCCAAGAAGGAACTGAACGGTCGGCTGACCGTTAGCATACGACAGAGTGCCGTCCGAAGTTATATTTGAAGGAACAATTTCCTGGTGTGTGGTATATCCTGAACTCATTTTTATAATATGAATTAGTTAAAAAATTTGAAGATATTATTTTAAAAAACCGATTAAGTTTGGAGGGAAATCGCGTTGCCCTTGATTTCAATTCTACGAAGGTGTCCGCACCAGCACATCCAAAGTTTATTAAAGTCAGGAGCATTTTCTCCCGTGTATTCCAATTGGAGTTGGAAGTCCTTACCCCTCGCGTCATAGCAACCGTCTTGTAGCGACAAAGCGCGACCAATTACGAAATTTCTCTGAAACGCCAACATCGAATGAGGGCGAATGGATCCCATAACGAGAGCTTTTTCCAATTCCAGAAGTGGCTGCTGATCTATCGAAAAGAGGGAAGTAGTTCTATCACACTCTACCTTTCTATTCGGGTTCAATTTACCGTCATAAAATAACTGATATCTTTGTAAATCGTCCGTGATACCCGTATAACCCGTTCTGTTGGAATGATTTTGTAGGTGATGATAATCATCCTCATCAAAACCATCATCGTTATCCGTGCTCATAACATTGCGAGAATAATTCTCAATGGGAGTATCCGAGGCGGAAATCCTTTCGCCCGCAGGATAAACTGACGCGTCCGTTGGAACACACAGGAGACATTTCGCGCGGGATTCCGTTAATGGAATTCTCAGAGTGGCGACTAACTCAGAAGCAATCTGAGAAACCTTGTAATTACGCCACGAAAGGAAATCATAATTCATAGAACCACCCTCCTTCATCATAGAGGCAAGTTTGGAAGTATAACCCGAAGGCATGGTGACCTGCTGAGCTATAAATTCGCAATTCGTTATTTCATATGACGGTTTGAAATTAGCCGCCTTTTCGGCCGCAGTTGAATAAAGTGTGGTATTTTTATCAAAGGTGGTGGTCGGGCGATAAAAACCGTCCAACCAAACTCTTACGGCATTAATAGTTCCTCCAACATATTCAATTCCCGAAATAAAGGTTCGTAGCGAACCATTCGCAATAGACGGATTAATTACGCCCGAAGAAGCATTAATGAACTGAATTTCTTCACCGACCACAAAAGGGAAGTTAGAAATACCAACGTCCGTATTTACACCCATTAAATTATCACGGCGAACAAAGAAATTATCAAATCGGGAGGCATTCACGGCCACAGGATAACGAGGAGCGGAATTCGGAAGAGTATGACTAGAAGACAAAAAGAGAGGATTTCCCCATAGTTTTCTATTTCTCAAAGTGGTATCTAAACATTTAATTGATTTATCCACTCCCTCCAGTATAATTTCAACTATCAATCCGTCAGTCATACCAACGGGGAAAATTTTATCATTCTGGAAAATACCCGTATTGAGGGGAAGCAAACATTTTACAGTTTCAAATTCATCCCACTTAACTATATCGGAACTATCGTATGAAGCGGATTGAGGGGTCTCCCAATACGGATTAGTGCCTAAATTCTGAAGGGAGTCGTGGTCCTCCCCCGTGGTTGAACGAGTAGCAGGGTTGAATACATTCGCTCCCTCCGTTAACGCACGTTTCGCTTTCAGAGTATCATTTGTTTCATAATCATATTTGACCGCCGTGAGGCAGTTGTAGTCCTGAAATTCTTCTAACAGAATACGACCAGCACCACCCGAATAAACACGGAGATCCTTAATAAGAACCTGACCACCTAACCACTGATCTAACTGAAGACGGGTAATGGGATTGGGGGGATCTGCCGATTCCGCTCTTGGATCTTTCGATAGTTTCACATCAAACCGTAAATAACTTTCTTTGGGTTGGATAAATTCTAATCCAGCAGGAATTTGAAATTCAATCTTCTGACCAGGACTATAGTTTAGTCCGTGGGTCGCGGGAACGCTTACTTTCTTTTGCTCTACAGGCACTTTATCTTCGGCAGTCCAAAAACTCATTTTATACTTAATAGAATATTTAATTTATAAACGAAAAAAATTAAAAAGTTTAGCGAGCGGAAATGGACTTTGTAGGATCTTGAGCCATATTTGCTACAAATCCGAGGGTTTCATATTCGGGAGAAGACCATGCCGTTGGTTTGGAAGGTGTTTGGGTTTTCAAATCACTCTTCGCTTTAACTTCGTCTTCAACTGATCCCACAGTTGAGGTTGCCGCTCCCGCAAGATTGACCGCGGCCGCGACTGGAGCAAGTAATCCGCCCGTAAATGCGGCAGCAACATCTAAAAGACCGCCTCCAATAGTCAGAAGATCTCCCGCTATATCTGTTTTACTTTCCATTTTACCCGTATCAGCGTCTTTAAAAAAGTTTCCCGATTGAATTAAATTATCAATTCCTTTACCAACGTCAAGAACAGCACCAATGTTTCCCGCTGCCTTTGCTCCCGCAAAAGCAACCTTATCTCCAGCCCCCGCTAAACGAAGACCCTTCTGAGCAACACTTTCTACTCCCGTTAAATCACCCGTTATTCCCGCTGGTGCGTCTTTTACTATTTTCATTTCTCTGAGCGAGGACATACCTAACCCGTGGGAACTTCCAAGAGACATACCCGTAGAAGCCCAAGGTCTTCCTTTTGCTACACCTCCAACATAGCGACCAGCCGCTTCACCAGTTTGAACTACCCTCTGAATATTAGTAGCACCTTCGGCTGTATCTTTTTCGTCTGAAGTGGTGTCTTTTGACGTTAAATTTTGTTGGAGTTGATTAAAATTCGCGACTGCGGTTTTGTAGTTCGCCATACGAAGTTCTCGCGTATGTTCTGCCTGTGTGTGAAGTTCATTTTCATGAAGTCTTGCCTCCGAAATATTATACATATCCATTTTTATAGTATAGAATTAGTTAATAATTCTATACTGATAATTTAAAATTTCTATATATAATTGCCTCGTCTAATGTCGGAAAACATTTATCAAAATGTTTAATCTTACGACACCGATATTTTCCTTGGTGTAAAGAAATAAATTTTTCTCCTGTTTTACTATCTTTACGGACACCTATGTCCTCCATGTGCGAATTACAATTATGGCAAAGAATATTTCTAAAATAACCCGTAGAATGGTCGTGATCCATAGTTCTATGGTTCCCCCCCTTCTGCCCATCACATAATTCTACATTACATTTTTCACAATTGATCGCTGATTCCCATTTATCATATATACCAAAATAAGTTTCACCTTCTTTTAATTTTAATCCCTTGCGTCTCCACCGACATATAAGTTGTGATCTTTTATATTCCCACGGGTCAGCATAAGGCATAGTATTATTATATTATAGATTTTTTAAAACAATCAAATTTATTGAGGTTCTGGTTCGGGTTCTGATCCCTCAGTTGAAATAATTTCCTGACCTCGTGCGATTAAAGTTTCAAAATTATGATATGCTTCGGGTGGATTCGCCTGAAAATTCATGTGAAGAAAATCATATGAATTAGGAGTTGCTTTTTTGTAAATTTCTAACCAATTCTTCGCTCCTCCGAAATTATCCCCGTATTCTTCCGCCATTTTTCCTAATTCTTTTTCATTGGGAAAGGGACTACCAACTATTACATTTGTAGCATTCTGACGAATAATTGGAGAACATGCTCGGAAATTCTGACTACTGATAATCAATAATTTAATATTAAAATGACGAAAACGAGACGCTAAATGGTTTATGCTCGCCTCCCTACGGATTGATCCGAGGCAATCGTCAAGAATAACCCCAATTTCAGGTTGGTCTTCCTTGCTGTATGATTTCTGTTGAGCAAGTATTCCGTCGATAATCGCGTCATTATAAGTATCGTGAGTATCAAACGCTTTCGCTAAAAATCTACTGGTGACATCATTCGCAATCGTATTACTGATAATGGTTGTAGAGTGAAATCTTTCTTGTGCGTCATAGAAACCCATTTCTGCGTCCCCTAATAACAAATTAGAAATAATTGTAGATTTGCCCGTTCTGACGGGACTAATCATAAGTAAAAGAGAACCCCCTCCTGGTCCGTCAATTTGAGGAAGGTGTGGATGGACTTCAGGATGATCTGTTGGAACTTCCTCGGGCGGAATAACTGGGTGAATAATAGGCGTATTCATTGATTTATAATTAAGGAAATATTTTAAATGAATCCTATTAATATTAAATTTTTCTTGCTATTAAAGAGCATCCGATAACTTTGATAGTTTCCCATTCAGGATATTGAGGAAGAATTTCATCAACTCCCTCGCTAACGCCCTTCCAACTTTGATCGTTATAATTATCAAACACTATAATTCCTTTTGGAGAAACTTTACTCTGATAATTCTTAAAATCTCGCATAACGGCTTCTTTGGAGTGATCTCCATCAATGAATAAATAATCAATGTTATCGGGACATTGATCCACCACGTCGTCTGATTTACCCTTAATCAATAGATAATCGTGATTATAAGGATTATTAGTATCTAAATTTTTATTGACTACTCCAATATGATCGGATAGATCAACGCCTCTGTGTGGATCGTGAGATCGACCATAGTATCCTGTGAATGGATCAATTCCAACATACAAACATTTTTCTTCTTCCTTCATATGTTCTATAAGACTTCCTCCATAGAGAACGCCAATTTCAACATAAGTTTTACATTCTTCGAGGAACTCTTTTCGGAAACTAACCAATTTGTTAGACGAAGGAGATTTACAAATACACCCGATCATTTGTTTTTTGAAAGATTTTTTTTTGAAACAGATAATTTTAAATCCCATCTCCCATTCTTTCTCTGAAATAATTTACAGTAATTTGGATAAACTTTCGCCAATAATTCTTTATCCGCTTTTTCAGTTTCTATGTTTCTTCCGTCTCCGTCGCAACCGCCTTCTGAATAATTATTAGTCTTTGGAGCGATCCAATTATTTTTCAATATTTTTCCATTCATGATATAATGAAGGATGCAGTTTTCGAAGTCTTCCGCATAATTAGTTGATAGACGGATATTTTTTCTGATAAATCTAAACCGCAGACAGCCCAACATGTATCTTAAATCTGTGGTGAATTCGGCACATTGAGACATAAACATAACATTATCACACTGATAAGTTCCTCCGTATGAAATCCCCATGTGAAGCATTATCATCTTCATTTTATAGCAAAGTTGGAGGAAGTCTTCCACGGATTTTTTATTTTTATCAATCAAATCCAAAAGATCGTCATCGATTTCTACTATGAAATCTCCAACTTGAAAATATTCTGTGATATAATTATGAGTATTCCCTATTCCTTTGATATCAGAAATAACGTGAACTATTTCTTTAATTTTGAGATACTCTGTTAATTGAGGATCATCACTACGAAGAAAAGTGTAAATTTGTTGTTTGGGAACTTTGTGCTTCAAAAGATAATTAAGTGTTTTTTCTTGGAATTTTTGAGGGCGTTGAAACGAAGGAATTACAAATTTAATATCTTCAGTCATTTATATGAAAAGATATTTTAGTTTTTTTAATAAAATTTTAAAATCTGATATTTATTATAAAATGGGAAGAAGCAATAAGATAAAAGCAAGGAGAATTTTGAAACAAAAAAAACAAGATCTTTTAAAAAAGGCTCCTGAACCTGAACCTGAACCTGAGCCGTGTCCCTTTCCCGATCAATGTTGTTGCGATGATGGACCAATTAAATGTATTTATGTGATTCAGAGAGGAAAACGTAAGGGTCAAGAATGTGGTAAGAAATGTAAGGAAGGTCTTTATTGTTCCCTTCACACTGAAAAGGCAATTGAATATTAAAATTTTAATTCATAGTCTAATTTTAAATCTTTATTACTATAAATGGGTGAAAGACTAACCACAGGAGGATATTTTTGGGACGTATTACTTTTATCAACTTATAACAAACATTGGGAAGACTTTTATCTGAATATGATTAAAGTCTTACCTTGTGAAAAATGTATCAAAAATACCGAAGAACATTTATCATTTAATCCTGTTCCCAAGTTTAAAGATACAAATGAAAAAAATGAATACTTATGGAATATCAGATTAAAAAGAGGAGGACAACCGTGGAGGAATGAAGTCAAAGAAAAGGGTTATACATTAGAAACGTGGGTCAATCACTTAAATCAGCCATTTACCCGAATTTAAAATCAGGTGTGTTAAATAATAAAATTTTAGTATATAAATGGGTCGCGTAAAAAAAGGAGAATTATTACTTTCTGAAATTAGAAATCTTGCTCGTCAGCATAACAAATTATCTACCATTAAAGGAATTGATACTGCTACAAGAGCAAATTTACTCAAACAAATTGAAAAACTTGGATATGAAGTTAATCATGAAAAAAAAATGATTAAAAAGAGGTCTTCTACCCCTTTTGAA
>TARA_R110000824_G_scaffold163733_7_pt1 | contig 15990 bp, 5 predicted proteins | sample TARA_R110000824 | Tara Oceans TARA_R110000824 (sample SAMEA4397747) | marine metagenome | biome: Polar Biome; feature: [MES] marine water layer (ENVO:01000295) within the mesopelagic zone...; material: water (ENVO:00002006), including particulate matter (ENVO:01000060) such as......
GGTTGGCGTTGGCGTATTGTTGGGTGTCAGCGTCAGCGCCACATCATTGCCATCGCCCGCATCATATAGGACCGTAGGAGTCAGGAATGCGAGCTGGTTGGCAATCGTGCCGAACGTCCCCGTGATCGCATCCGTCAGATCATTGTCGAGGATGATATAGTTGAACGGATCGGACCCGGCGAAAGTACCGCCAAGCATGTCGAGCACCGAAAGCTTCGCACCACCCAGGCTGACGGTACCCATTACGGTCACCTTGTCACTATTGCCCTGATCGTCCACCTCGACCTCGAACGTCGAGTTCGCGTCCAGGGAAAGATTGCCGGTGATCGTCAGCGTGCCAATAGTCTGGCCAGCAGCCATCGCCACATTCTCACCCCCCGGGATAAGGGTCTCTGCCATTGGCGCATTTTCACCGCCGGGGATCATGCCATTTGCCATTGGCGCATTTTCACCGCCGGGGATCATGCCATTCACCATCGGCGCATTTTCGCCGCCAGGGATCATGCCATTCACCATCGGCGCATTTTCGCCCCCCATGATCATGCCCGGTAGCAAACCGGTCGAACCGGCAGGTTCGCCTTCTATAGCGCGTCTTGGTTGTACGCCCGCAACCTGCGCGTTCGGCGCAGAGGTGCCGGTAGTCGGTACCGGCGATGTCGCCGGCGCGACGGCCGCCATGGCCGGACGCATATCCGTTCGAGATGTCACGTCGGCCTGGCTGCCAGGTGCCAGCGTTCCGCCGACAATGGAGACATCGCCAAGCGATCCCGAGCCGCCCAGTCGCGCACCGGCGAGCACGTCGACGCTGAGTTCGGCAAATTCGGCGTCGACGATGAGTGTACCTTCGGCAACGACGCCGGTTGGCAGGGTAAACGCGTCGGCCAGCGATCCCTGGATAATCCAGGTACCCGCGCCCTGTTTGCGCAATGCTTCGAAATCGTCGTCGATACGGGTCAGACTGCTGAGTTCCAGGTCAATGATGCCGACCGTTCCCGCTTCGCCATCCAGCGCAAATGTATCGAAGCCGCTACCGCCAACCAAAAGCCCCGTGACGGAAAAGGTCGGGAGCAGGATGAGAGTGTCGTCGCCGCTGTCCAGATTGACGGCAATATCGCCCGCCGCATTGCGGGCGACTTCCCCGCCGATGGTCAGCGTCGTGTTGATCGGCAGGCTGCCGCCACCAGCATTGCCTTCGCTTATCGCTTCGTCATCGGCTGCGAATATCCGGGCACCTTCCTCGATCGTCACGGTAGCGGTTGCTGGATCGTTGCCGGTTCCATAAGCGCTGAGATAGATTCCGTAGCCGCCCCTGCCTGTCGCTTCGACGGTACCACCGGCAGTGACGATGATGTCGGCAACGGCGCCTGTGTCGAACTCCGCGCGGATCCCTGATGCATCGGCACCCGAGACGCTGACGGTGCCGCCAACGGTGATGTGACCTCCGCCATCATATCCACCAACATTCGAATTATAAAAGACCTCGATGCCGTTCGCCCCGATCCCGGAGGTCATTATCTTACCATCCATCAGGATTATGCCGGCGTTACCGGTTCCGGCATATTGGAGCGTGATTCCGGTCGAAAGATCGCCCGATGTCACGATGCTGCCGGTCTCCCGGACAGCAACGTCGAAGCTGTTGCCGACACCGAAGATTCCGGATGCGTTGCTCGCGGTCGTGGAAATCGAACCGGAATGGTCAATGCTGCCGCCCCGGAAAAAGATACCGTCATCGCCTTGATTGGTGTCGCTGGTAATTATCTGACTGCCCGCTTCGGTCGTGATCGCGGCATTGGGTCCGAGCCGAATGCCGGTAATCGTTCCTGTCAGGACGGCATCGGATTTTACCAGCAATAGCACGCCGCTGAACATGTCATCACCATATCCATAAGGATCGTTCTGGTTGGTAACCACGCCCGAGCAAACGGCATTCACGTCGCTCGCCGCAACCGGCGTGCAGCCGTTTTCCGATGGCGGAGGCGTGTTGTTGGGCGTCAGCGTCAGTCCCACATCATTGCCGTCGCCGCTCCCGTAATTTATTGTCGGTGTCAGAAAGGCGAGCTGGTTGGACAGCGTTCCGAAGGTCCCGGTTACAGCATCCGCCGCGTCATTCTCGATAATGATATAATTGAAGGGATCCGTGCCCGTGAAGTCGCCGATCTCGAGCACCGAAAGGGTCGCGCCGCCGAGGTTTACCGAGCCGTTGACGATGAGCTTGTCGCTCTGGCCAGAACTATCGACTTCAACCGCGAAAATGCTGGCTGCGTCGAACGACAGGTCACCGGTCCGCAATGTGCCAATGCTGTTGCCCGGTGCCAGCGTACTGCCGGTCACGGTGACGGTGCCAAGGGTGCCCGAGCCGCCAAGCCGGCCACCGGTTAACTGCACGGGCAGCAACGGGGTATTGGCATTGGCCAGCAGGGTACCATCTGAGATTGTGAACAGCTGATCCGCCAGTAAATTTTCACCAACCAACGCGACCGTGCTCGAACCGGTTTTTTCGAGCCTTTCGAAATTCTGGAATTTCGCGTCGGACTGGGTTCCTGTTAGCGCCGCTAACTGACCTATATCGAATGTGAAATCGGTACCGGAACCGACCGTAACTCCGCCGAATCGTAGGACATCCAGCGTTGAAGAGGTTGCCGATGGTCCGCGGGCGTCAACCTTGCCTATGATGGAATATCCGGCTTGCAATTCGACTATATCAGCGCCGTTGCCGAGCCTGATTGCCGTGTCGGTGTCGTTCGCTGCGGCGATCTCGCCAGCAACAACCAGATTGGTCGAGGTCCGGATATTCGTTCCGTCGGTAATCTTGATCACTGGCGCACCCGATGACGCTAGTCGACCATCGCTGCCAACGGTGATGTCTACGCTGGCCTCACCAGCACTGCTGGTTGTGATGTCGATTGCACTGCCGTCGCCGGTCGCGGCTGTTGCTATATTGCCGTTGACGGCGATGGCAACGGTCGAATCCGGTGCCAGAGAAATATCGATGCCGTCGGCATCATCACCCGTGACGGAGATGCTGCCATCTACCGAAATATTCGCAGCTACGGTCCCCGTGCTCCCGGACCGCGGCTGAATCTCGAGAGCAATGCCGATGCCGCTTGAAACGATCGTGCCGTCGACTTTGACGGATACTGTCTCGCTGATATCAGTACGAGCGAGGAGGTTGATCGCTCTGTCGCCCGAACCGGTCGTTTCGATGCGTGCACCGTCGGCAACGGTAACCATGCTGTTAACGGCATTTTCGATGGCAATAGCATGGGCGCCGAAATTGCCAGCGGAGGTCAGCAGCGCGCCCGTTTCAAGCAAGATAGCCGTATTGACCGGGCTGTTAACGTCGATCACCGCATTGCGGGAACTGGTACCGTTGATCGTGACGCCATCTTGCAGCGTCAGATTGAAATCTCCGGTTGAACTCGCATTGGCGCTATAGGCGACCGTTTCGCCATCGAGTGCCGATATGTTGCCTGCAAGGCTGACATCATAGCTTCCGCCTGACAGGAATATCGATTCCGCAGCGGTGCTGATGACCGACCCTGCTGCGGCTGTGATGACGGACAGGCTGTCCCCATTCTGCCGCAACCGGATTCCCTGCGATTCAAGATCGCCGGTAGAGCCCGATCTGGTGGTATCGATCAGCCCGAAAATATCGATGGTCGTCCCGAGAATATCGGCGGTGGTGATATCGATTGCGGCGAAACTATTGTCCCGCGCCATGCTGAACCGACCGGACGTGCCAACGGTTATCGTGTTGCCACCGGAGGTCCAGGCCACGCCCCTGCCACCGTCGGTAATGGTCCCATTGACGATCAGATCGAGATTGCCGCCTAGCGGATTGATCGCGCTTTCATTTCCGCCGCGCAGCATTCCCGTTTCGCCCACTGTCAGGGTCGATCTGGCGGTTCCGCCATCATCGGCAAAAGTAACGGCTGAGCCATTAAATGGTGAGGAAATCTGTCCATTCACGGTGACGGTTGAACCGCTGCCCACCAGAATTGAGTTGCCACCACTCCCGCCGCTCACCGTCGCATTTTCCGCGACGGTCACGTCCGCGCCGGTTCCGAGATTGATGCCGTTGCGCGAACCGCTGAGACTGGCGCCGGTATCGACAAGTAGCGTGACTCCGGTTTCCATACCCGTGCCAAAGCCATCCGGATCATTCTGATTGCTAATTGTCCCGATGCAAACGGAATCGACGCCATCGGCGGCGGCGGGCGTGCAGGCGTTGTCCGCTACGACATTGTTCGGTGTCAGTGTGAGCGCAACATCGTTTCCGTCGCCAGACGCATAGTCGACCGTCGGCGTCAGGAAGGCAAGCTGGTTGGTGATTGTGCCAAAACTGCCCGTCACCGCGTCTGCAGCATCATTGTCCATGATCAAATAGTTGAAAGGATCGCTTCCGGTAAAGCTGCCACCCTCCATGTCGAGAACGCTCAGGGTAGAGCCGCCAAGCGATATCGTTCCGTTGACAATCACCCGGTCGCTATTGCCCTGGTCATCGACTTCGACCTCGAAGACAGACGCGGCATCAAGCGCCAGAGCGCCTGTGGTCAGCGTTCCGATCGAATTGCCGGGTGCCAGCGTGCCCCGGCTAAAGTCGATTGCACCGGTCGTTCCTGTTCCCGTCAGTGTGCTGCGGGATACAACAATATCGATGCCGGAAAGGTTTCCGGCGATATTGAGAATGCCTTCCTCAACACGGATATCATTGGCGAAACTGTCGGTCGTGGTACCGGTCAACGTCCAGGTGCTGCTGCCGCGCTTCTCGAAATGCTCGAAATTGACAAAGCGGTCACTGGCATCGGTCATGCCGTCCATGTCGAAAAGACCGATATCGAAACTGGCATCTCCGTCGCCGCCAAGCACGAAATCATCGTCTCCGCTACCGCCGTCAATAATGCCCGAAATATCATAGCCAGCCTCAAGGATGAGGGCGTCCGAAGCATTGCCCATTTGCACCGAAACAGCGTTCATATCATCCGCATCGATCGTCCCGGCAACGGTGAGGGTCAGCTTGTGCCCCGTGCCTTCAATCGGGCCTTCGAAATCAGAGATGGCCAGGCCTTGTCGCGAGTAGAGGCGTGAGCCTTGCTCGAGTGTGATGAAGGTCTCGCTCGGCGTGGAATCGGCAATCTGATTTGGGCCTCTTCGCCGGAATGTTTCATTGCGCTCGGCGAGCGATATGGCGTGGCTGCCGCTGCCGGTAACAGAAATTTCTCCACCATTACCCAAGGTGATCGACTGGCGCAGTTCATTGCTTTCCATATCGACATATATGCCGTGTGCATTCGCTCCGCTCGTTGCGATGCTTCCATCAAGGGTAACGACCAGCGCATCGAGTACATCGGGGCTTTCAGGCGCAAAATCGGTCGAAATAATGCGGCTTTTATCTGCCTGAATCCCGTGCGCGAAATCGCCGGATGTCGTGATATTGCCGCCCACATCGATAATGGTGCTGCTACGGTTCTGCTGGCCTACGCGGCTGTAAATACCTCTGGCGGATTCCCCGCTCGTGGTGATGCTGCCGTCAGCGGTAATCAGCGTACGGCGCTCTTCCAACGCGCTGCCCCCTGAACCCGAAGGTCGTTGATGAACCTGAATCCCATGTCCAAGCTCGGCTGTGGTCTCGATCGATCCGGTAGGACGGACGGTGACCCGGATCGGGTCGGTCCCTGCTTCGGCTTGGCTTTTGTCTAAAACAAAAATCCCCTCCGAGTAAATGCCGGTATCGCCGTCCTGATCCGAAAAGATTCTTCCTGCCAGATCGACAGAGACGTTTGATCCGGCCAGCACGACTCCCTGGTTGACGAGCGCGCCCTGCTCGATCAGCACTGAAGCGAACTCGCCCAGCACAATGCCTTCGCCGTCATTGACCGGATTGATCGTGGCGCCGGATTCGACCGTCAGCGTAACATCGCGGAACAGCGCGTCGCCAAAGCCATTGTCGCCGGTCTGGGCGGTGACGGTCCCGCGACAGATCGCGACGATATTGTTGGCGCCATCAGGGGAACAAGCGTTCATGACATTGGGATCACCGATCGGGATGACAGAAAAAACGAGAGCGAGATCGTTACCATCACCACCGGACAGATCCGCTGCGATGTTCAGAAAAGCAAGATCCTCTTCGATATAGTTGACAGACCCTGCGATGGCATCGCTGCCGTCATTGTGGATAATGACCGTATTGAAGGGATCGCTGCTGTCGAGCAGGCTGGCGACCGGGCGAACAACAAGATTAAAGCGGTCGCCCAGATCGAGCGTGCCATTGACGAAAATCTGGTCGCGCTCGGAGGCCGATCCGACATCTACATAGAAAGCGGAATTGACCGGATCGAAAGTGAGGTTTCCGAAGGTGATTATCCCAAAATCGCCGTCGCCAATACCCGGACTCACCGAGCCACGGAGGGTCGTATCGACCAGCGTGCCGTTCCCGATCAAACCCTGAGATCCGCCCGTCCGGGTTTCGATTTCGATAGGTGCACCCAGAAGATTGGCATTGTCCAGCACAACCGTGTTGCTGCTTAGCCGGCTTTCACGATCGATCGTCGCAGAACCGCTAAGCCTGATCGTGTCGCCATTGATCGCAAAGCGTTCGAACCCGATATACTGGTCGCCAAGAAGATCTAGATTGAACGCTATCTCGCCGCTGTCGGGACCATCCAGGCTGAGGATATCCTGATCAAAGCTGCCGGCGATTACCTGGCCCTGGATGTCATAGCCAGCTTGCAGTCCGAAATTTACGAAAGTATCGCCAAATTGAACCGCGGTCCCGTTGCCGCCAATGATCGTGCCCGCAACATCGACAGTTCCGCCATTCTCGAAAACGATCGCCGTCCCATTGGTCGCTTCTACGGTCGCGCCGGCCTCGATCAAAATCGACTGCCTTGTTCCCAATGCAGCAATTGCGACACCTGTGGCATGGCTGCTGGTCACGGTTGCGCCGGACCGGATGTTCAACGATGAAAAGCTGATTGCACCGTCATTGTCGATGCTGATGGCCGCCGCGTCAGCTCCGGAAACGTCGATCGATCCGGCGATCTCGACTCGGTGGGCATCGCCGAGCATCAGGATGCCGGACGCCTTGTCGCCGCTGGACGTGATCGAGCCTTCGGCGCCGAGGGTGAGTTGGACGCGATCACCTGAACTATTGACCGTGCCGGTTGAGAAAGAAGATGCGGTCGATGTTATGCCACCGTCGATCTGGACGACAGTGTCGTCGCCGAGGAACGATAGGACACTGGGCGTCACGCCGCCTGTAATCGTCCCGCTTTCCTCAAGCGCAAAAATGCTGTTCGAACCGGAAATTGACACCGTGTCGACGGTGCCGTTCAGGGACAGGGTATTTCCAGCGCCCTGTATCCGGATTCCTCCGACGATTGCACTGCCGGCCTGAGTCGAGATGTCTGCACCGCCGCCAAGGGAAACCGTGGTCCGACCGCCCAGATTGCCGTTGCTGACAGTGGCCCCGGATTCAACGATCAGCGTGACATCGGTCGATCCCGGACCATCGCCGACGCCATTTTGATCGGGATTCGGCGCATCTGCGGTGCAGGTCACCGTAGTGCCCGGGACAGGATCGTTATCGGTGCAGCCGGCATGGGCTGGCGTTGCAAACAGGCTGGCGATACCGATGGCGGCCAGGCCGGTGCCCGTCTTGAGCTGAGCCCTGACCATTTTACGGTTTAAATACTGCATGCGCCATTTCCCTCGATTGCGAAGCCGAAAATTCGACCTTCAAAAGATAAGGCGCAAAAACCGCAAGAAACGGGTCAAGACTATTTAAGTTTTTCGAATTTTTGATGCGGTGAAATGCATCGCCGTCGTTTCAAATAGCCGCAATTTCAAATTTCAAACCGAACAGTCGCCGCTTCGAAAGCTACGCGACGAACAACGCGACCAATGTGGAACCGATGTTCCGAAGTTTATTGGCTGAATTTCAAGTTTTGCTGATGACAGATTGAGTGTCGAGAAGATTGCGCATTTGAAGTGTGGCCTGACTTGCGTTTATTCCGACCAGAAACCGGATTTCCTGCAATCCGTCGCGGAGCGCTATCGATGTTTCTTGATCCTCACAAAGGCAAGCCATGTGCCAGCCCTCAAATAAACGTTCGGACACATTGATCAGATCAATCAGCCGTACCTCAACATGCCGAAAATCGCAGCAAATGCGTTCGAATGTCTTTTCAACTTCATCAGGCGGACCTTCTAAAATTTGGATGAAGGCCCCATCCACGAAGACCAGGCTGCCGGTCAGGTCAGACAATCGGTTTTGTGCGGCAGAGCATTCCGCTATGTTACGCGCCGTTTGCTCGGGTTGTTCACTGGAATGATTCAGGTCAAGAGCGCTGGTATAGAGCAGCCGTGAAAATTGCCTGTCGGAAGTATATGCGTTCATGCTGCGGCCTTGCTTTTCTCGCGGTGGAACAGATCGCCAATCTTGGAGGCATTAACTGGTCGGCTGATCAAAAATCCCTGCAAATCATTACATCCGTGGTCGGTAATGAATGCCATCTGTTCGTCAGTTTCGATGCCTTCTGCTGTTATTTTCATCTGGAGGCTTTCCCCAAGCTGAGCGATAGCCCGAACAATTGAAGCGCTGCCAACATCTGTAGGCAGGCGTTGCACAAAAGATTTGTCTATTTTGATCCGGGTAATAGGAAAGCGGTGTAGATAGCTTAATGACGAATATCCTGTTCCGAAATCATCCAGCGAAATACGAATCCCATATTCTCTCAATTTGGTGAGTGTGCGCATGACAATCTCGTCGTTGCCCAGCAGCGCAGTTTCGGTGATTTCCAGTTCCAGTCGGGTTGCTGGCAAACCGGAAACCTCTAATGCCTGCATGACCGTCTGCGGCAATCGCGGATCGAGCAATTGCACGGGTGAAATATTGACTGCCAGGTCAAGATGTTTGGGCCACGAAGCGGCATCAAGGCAAGCTTGTTTAAGCACCCCAGCGCCTATTCGCGAAATCAGACCAAGTTCTTCTGCAATCGGAATAAATTCCGATGGTTCAACTTCTCCCCGGTCCGGGCAGGTCCATCGCAGCAACGCTTCCGCGCCGGTAAAGGCGCCAGTGGCAGAGTCTATAGTGGGTTGATAGGCGATTTTGAAGTCTTCCCGCATGCAGGCACGGCGGATATCAGCTTCGAGAAAACGGCGGCGTTGGATCATTTCCTGCATGGACGGTTCAAATAATCGATAGCCTCGCTCATCCGTCCGTTTTGCAGTATATAACGCAATGTCGGTATATTGTACCAGCGTTTCGGGGTCATTCCCATGATTGGGAGCGAGACTGACTCCAACGCTTGCTCCAAGTTCTGCGACTTGTCCTTGTATAATAAAAGGTCGACTAAGAATTTCGACAACCCGTCCTGCCAAGGCATGCGCTTCCTCTTCCGAGATGAGCCCATATGCAATTACAGCAAACTCGTCCCCGCCAATCCTTGCGACCATATCCCCGCGACGGACAGCGTGGCGCAAGCGCCAGGCGACTTTCTGAAGGACAATATCGCCAATCGGGTGGCCAAGTGTATCATTGATCGGCTTGAACCTGTCCAGATCAATCATAAGCAAGGCAAACGGGCGGCCATGATTGTCAAGTTTTTTGCATTCGACCTTCAAGGCTTCCGAGAAGGCACGGCGATTGGGCACTTCGGTCAATGCGTCGTGGAGTGCTATATATTGAAGCTGTTCTTGAGATTTTGTTCTTGTCCGCCGATCGACCAGATGAGTCGAAATGCCGGCGCCGATGATCATCAACGCAATCATTGCTACTACCGCCGCCAATTCTGTGAAGGCCTTGCTATCAGCACCTCCCTGCACGCCTGGAAGTGGGATCACGGTAAAGGCAGCCATGCCGGTGAAATGCAGGGTCACAATCGCCGCAGCAAACAATCCGGAAGGCAGTCCGATATTTTTCGACATGCCAATTTTTCTGACCTGGTCGATGACCAGCGAGGAAAGGATGACAGCCAGAAACAATGATGCAACCACATATTCCGGCAACCATCTGACTATACCATCGACCCGATACGCGAACATACCAACATAATGCATGGAAGCTATCGACAGGCCGATGATTCCACCGCCCGTGATAACGGCGATAAACCGGTTGCGCGAAGAGGCGATCAACAAGCCCACCGCAGTGCCGCCCACCGCGATCAGTGCCGACAGCACGGTTAAAGTTCCGTCAAGTGTTACAGGAACGCCAGGGCGATAGCCGAGCATGGCAATGAAGTGCGTTGCCCAAATCGCCGAACCTGCGGTAAAAGCGGAGAGAAAACACCACTGATACCGTGGCGCACCCGACTCAGAGAAAGTACGCTGAAACAGTTTCACCGACGTTAGAGAGCCGACCAAGCACATCACGGCAGCCAAGACTACAATCCAGAGATTATGTTCATGATAGAGGCAAGTCAGTACGCGCATTAAAACTCCTGGGGTCGCTACCAAAACTAAGAAGCGATCAATGGCCTTCGAAATTTACAGTATAAACTATCGCAAATAGTTAACGTCCGAAGTTGCCGGAGACTCTGAACCTGGACGAAAAAGAGGCGATATAAACCGGATATTGAACGAATCTTGCCTCCCCCTTTGACTGCAGGTCGGTAAAAAACATATTAATTCTAGTTCGGAACGCCTCGACAGCAATTCATCAACCAACTTCATGTTAGAGCAGCGATAGAGTAGTGATATTTGTAACGGCATTTCGGCCTGCAAATTAAGCTTGGGCGATTGGCCAGTGTTTTCACTTGGTTGATCTAGAAAAGCTGAGCTCCCAATTGAAAGCTACAGACCGATGGCTAAAGGACATTCAGTCCAAGTTCCCCAAGCAATTGCCCGGCCTGCGCCCTCGAAATCGTTGCGCCGCGGAACAAGGCCGCATCGATCAGCCGCAAGCCGCCAAGGTCAGCACCGCGCAGATCGGCTCCAGCAAAACGTGACCCTGTCATATTTGCATCGCGCAAGCTGCAATCTATTAGCACCGCCGAGCGGAAATCGGAGTTGCGCAGGTCTGCTTGGCTGAAATCGATTTTGTCCAGGGTCTGCTTTTGAAAACTATAGCCGGGCAATTTGGCACTGATGAGGAGCGTCTCCTCAAAACTTGTGCCGAGAGACTTGCTTTCTGACAGATCCGCGCCGGTCAGCTTGCAGCTCCGGAACGATGCAGACGCGAGGGTCGAACGACGCAACACGCTATTATTGAAATCGCTCGACTGGAATGAGGCCTCCGTCAAATCGGCACCAGTGAACATAGCGAAGGCGCCCCGGCAGGACCGCCATTCCGTGCCTTCGAGATTAGTCCCGGAAAAATCCGTGCGGCGTAAATTGCATCGCTCAAATTTCCATCCTGAGAGGTCGAGTTTGGCGAGATCGATGTCTTCCAGATCGCAATCGATCAGACATGCGGGGGAAAGGCCAGCCGCCATTCGCAATATGTCCTCTCGCGAAAGCGTCTGCTTGCGCACAGAATTATCAGCAAACAGGTCGTTCATCATGCCACTCGAATATTATGATATTTCAGAAACAGCTATGCTTGGAAAACCGGCGTGGTGCCAATCAATTCGGGCGGAGTGCGTTGGCGGTCAGGCGAGATATTCTCCGTCCCGCCAGACTGTCGTGGCGATGCTCAATCCCTTGCTGGTGCCAATCTGTCATCAATGTTCGGGGCGGCTGCCCTGTGGACAAGGTTTAAGGGGAGCTAGGCTTAAAAACCACTGTTGGCCGTTGCATCGCCGCTGTGTCATCACTTGTTCCTGCAATTCGAACATCGCCGCCGCCCGACCATGTTCCACGACTGGAGTGGCGGCGAAGCGCATGCGGGCTTGATCCTTGTCATGGGTCGGCCATGCGGGGCCCGTAGCGGCGGAGGGAACGCCGGTAGCAGCAAAGCTTGTCCAATAGTCGACCATCGCTGTCGCAAGGGCATGGTCAGCGGCATCGACAGCTACTGGCCAGTTAGACGGCAATTGTACATCACTGCCGACGTGGCCGAATGTGAAAGGCAATTCACCGGCGTGGAAACTGCACAGGTCGCGAGCACGGGCAGCAGCATAGCAATGATCGAAGATGAACGAATAGGCTGGCTGTCCCGCAGCGGCCTGTTGCCTGACGATCCGCCCGATTGCCCAGCCATAGACGGCGTCCCGCGTCGCAGCAAGCTGGCTTTCTGCGATGTCCGAAGCGGGATAGAGTTGCAGATAGGCAGGCGCAAGATCGCCAAAGCGTCTTGCGATTTCGGATTGATAGGCGGAAGGCTCTCTGGGCGCTGCGGGCATCAGCGCTCGTTGCGAACGGATTTCACCGCTGTTGAGGCCAGCCAGGATCGGGACCTTCGCTTGCTCGCCGCGATCAAAAATGTCGACGACCTGCGCGGGTAATATCTTGCCGTCGACCGTGCCTTGTGCCGGGAAGCGGGTTTTCCAGGCCTTCACCATCAAAGCGTCGGCGTCGAGCGCCCGCAAAACGCTGATATCTTCGCCGAGCGCTGAGCCAATCGTCTCGGCTGCGGGCATCCCGAATGCGCTTTCGTGAAGTCGCGGTACTGCCCGGATATTCGCACTCTGGATGATCGCTTTCGTAAACAGCCCGTGCGCGGGGGGACTTGAGAGCAGATAGGTGACGCTCAGAGCACCGGCCGATTCTCCCATTATGGTAACATTCTGCGTATCTCCGCCAAATGCGCCGATATTGTCTTTCACCCACGTCAGGGCTGCAATCTGGTCAAGCAGCCCATAATTGCCTGAAATACCTTCCGGTGATTCGGCGCTAAGGCCGGGGTGCGCCAGCCAGCCGAAGACGCCTAGCCGATAGTTGATCGAAACAAACACAATCCCGCGCTTGGCATATTCCCTTCCATCATACATCGGGCTGGCGCTTGATCCGCGTTGCAACGCACCACCGTGGATCCAGACGATTACGGGAACATCCTTGGCGTTTTTCGGCGCCCAGATGTTGAGTGTCAGGCAATCTTCACTCGTCGGCGCAAGTTCCTCGAAATAGACGCTGTTGGCGGGATATGGAGGTTGGATACAACTGGCGCCGAATGTGCTGGCGTCAAATATGCCCTGCCATGGGGCGGGCGTTGCAGGAGGGCGCCAGCGCCGCTCGCCTACTGGCGGCAAGGCATAGGCGATGCCCTTGAAGACGTTGATCTCCCCTTCGGAAACGCCTGATAATTGTCCTTGTGCGACTTGTGCTTCGGGTCTTGCATGGTGCTCAGCTTTGGCCGAGCTGGCGATTGCCAGCAGAAACATCATCGCAACCAGCCGCATCAATTTGCCTGTCATGCCAACCCTCTCCATTGCAGCGATGCTTGCCATCGTCAGCCTTCTTACTTACACTCACGCATGAGTGAATATCAAGCGCCTATCGTCCATTTCCGGCTTGCTTTCGGCTATGGAATAAGTCGCGCCAAGGGAGGGGAAAGCTGGGATGAATGGACCGACACGGCGCAATTTTTTGGCCGGATTAGGCGCAATGCCGTTAGCTGCGGCGGTAGCCGGTGCGACCGAAACCAGCAGCCCGAACGCGATCGCAGATGATCTCGCCACATATATTGGCTTCGGCAGCAAGCAGTCTGGCGGCAAAGGTGATACAGCCTGTGGTCACTGGCTTGCCTCGGAACTCGAAACAGCGGGGTTCGCAGTCGAAAGACCGAGCATATCTGTACCCTATTTCGATCCTGCGGATTGCCAGATCGTTGTCGGTGACGCCCACGCATCTCTTTGGCCGCACCCGATCGTCGTGCCAACTCCGCCGCAAGGCGTTCAAGGCCCAATGGTGCGGGTAGATAGTGAAGGAAGAGCCGACTCATCGCTTGCCGGAGCCATTGCGCTCGTCGATCTGCCTTACAACCGCTGGACCTCGGCACTGGCGAAGCCGATCGAGACCGCCTTTGCCAAGGGGGCAAAAGCAGTGGTTGTCATCACCAATGGTCCGACTGATAAAATAATCGCCCTTAATACCGACGGCCGGTCATCGATGTTTGCTGGTCCGGTCGGATTGCTCGCACCTGAAGATGCTGCCGCTTTCCTTGAGGCTGCGATAAAGCAGACCACTGCGACGGTTACGCTGACCGGAAAGGGCGGCCGGCGTCCAGCGTTTAATATTATCGGACGGATGGACCGGGGGAAGGGGCGATGGCTGGTCGTTTCTACACCGCGATCGGGTTGGTTCGGCTGCGCTGGGGAACGCGGCGGCGGGATCGCGGCATGGCTCGATCTTGCCCGCCGTGCGCCGCTGATGCTGCCTGACCATAATCTTGCCTTCCTGTGCAACAGCGGTCATGAATATGAATATCTCGGCGCTGAAGAAGCTCTGAAGGCCGTCGCGCCTAAACCCGCCGATACGCATTTCTGGCTCCACCTTGGTGCCAATCTTGCGGCGCGCGATTGGCATGAAGGCCTGTTCGGATTATCACCATTGCCGGGCACGGATTCACAGCGTTATCTGGTCGTAAGCCCGCCGCTACTGGCAACAGCGCAGCGCTTGTTCAAGGGACTGGCGGGGCTCGAAGGGCCCTATCCCAGCGACAAATTGTCGGCGGGCGAACTAACCGCTATCATTGCAGCAGGTTACCCGTCGGTCGCGGGTGTGTTCGGCGTTCACCGCTTTCATCACGTTGCTGACGATGACGAGCGATGTATTGACGCGTCAAGCGTTGCTGCGACAACTGCTGCATTCCGGAATCTGCTGCTTGAAGCCAGCAAAGCCTGAATCCCGACAGCTATAGGCGGTTCGCGCGAGCGAGTGCGCCGAAATGATAGGCGCTTGGCCGGGGCGTCCGTTTGAACGTCTTGCGGTCAACGGCTACCAGTCCAAAGGTGTGGCCATAGCCCGATGTCCATTCGAAATTATCGAGCAAGGACCAATAGAGATAGCTGCGGACAGCGATTCCTTCGTCGATACAGGCGCGGACACCGTCCAGCGCCTGGTCGATAAAGGCAATCCGGCGCTTGTCATCGTTCACCGCTACGCCGCTTTCGGTCACATAAATCGGCTTGCCGATGGTTCGATAGGCCCAGCGGATGGTATTGGCCAGCGCCTGGGGATAGAATTCATAGCCTGACATCGTGAGTTCGGCATCCGGCGGCGGCGCGACCAGTCCATTCTCGTCGAAAACCATCCGGGTATAGGTCTGCACGCCGAAAAAATCAGAGTGGCTACGGGCCACATCGATCCAGTCACCGTAGAGCTTCTGTTCATAATGCGCGACCAGCGATGGTGATCCTGCGGACTGAATTTCCTGGGTGGTCAATGTTATCCCCACGGGAAGATCCGGCCTTGCCGACTTGATTTCGTCATATGCCAGCCGGTGAGCCTGCTGCAGGACCGGAGTAGAAATAGCAGGATCGGAATAGGCCAGGCGCGAAAAGCGCGGCGATCCGGTGGCGCGAATCGCAGCCTGGTTGACCGCGCGGATCTGCTTTCGGGCTTCATCCGACTGTGGATATAGCGCAACCAGCAATCCGATGTTGGCTTCGTTGAACGTGGTCACAAGATGCATCAGTCCACCCAGTCTTTCGGCGACGGTGCGGCAGAAACGAGCGAATAATTGCGGGGCATCATTCATCTCAAAACCGCCACGCGCCGCAAACCAAAGCGGTGTGGTGAAATGGTTCAAGGTAACGACCGGCCGCAACCCGCGAGCGCGGCATGCTTCGAGCACGCGTTGGTAGTGGTCAAGAGCTGCATATGAAAAATAGCCTTCGCTAGGCTCGATCCGCGCCCATTCCAGGCCTAACCGGTAGCAGTTCAACCCCAGTTTCTGTGCGAGCGCGAAATCTTCGTCATAGCGATGATAGCTATCGCACGCATCGCCCGAACGGTCCTTGAACAGGGTCGGCTCGAGATTTTCTGCCAGCCAGGCATCGCTATTTGTGTTGTTGCCTTCGCTTTGATGAGCAGAAATCGCAGCGCCCCACAAAAAATCATCCGGCGCAGGGCGGCGTGCAGTTACCGAAGCTGTATTTGCCAAAAGGG
>TARA_R110000824_G_scaffold78951_4_pt1 | contig 15979 bp, 14 predicted proteins | sample TARA_R110000824 | Tara Oceans TARA_R110000824 (sample SAMEA4397747) | marine metagenome | biome: Polar Biome; feature: [MES] marine water layer (ENVO:01000295) within the mesopelagic zone...; material: water (ENVO:00002006), including particulate matter (ENVO:01000060) such as......
GTATAATTATGATGATCCAAGATAACTTTCAATTTTATCCAAGCGTTTTAATATACTGTCGAACATTAACATATTAGACTTGTCAGTAGTTGCCGGTAAACCAACACCGGTATCTGGCAGCTGCTCATTGAAAACACTTTCCAACTCTTCTTTAATAACTTGTTTTAATTGTGATTTGGTAATTTTCATCAACATGCTCCTTTGCAATCTACACACGTGCAACAGCCGCAGCAGCAGCAACAGTGGTTATTGTTAAAAAGGTTTGCTAGTTTGTGTAATAATTGTTTCATTGTCTTTCTCCTTAATTAAAAAGAACATTGTAAATAGTTTCTATAAATTGTTATTATAATATGACAGATATCAAAATTAAAAATCATCTTCCTAATTTACTTAACACATCTTTTGAAGCTTCAAATTCAGATCTTGTATCTGGCCTCATTGCTCTTTCTCCAGCTTGGCTTTCAGTTCTAAATGGACCAAGCACTCTCTCACCACTTTGTTTGTCGACAATAAAATAATATCCACGGTCTTTTATTATTTGAAAGCCAGTCAAATCTAAACCAGCTGCTAACTCGGCAGCGTCATCTTCGTCGGAATCTGGATCGCCTCCGCCGGCGCCATAAGACTTTATAGAACGAACCGGCATAGCCTTGCTAGATCTTGTCAAAAAGTTAACTTCTTTTAAAACTTCTTCCAATTCTTCTTTAATAATTTGTTTTAATTGTGATTTTGTAATTTTCATTAGTTCACCTCCTTAAATATTAATAATTTGGCGATCGCTGCTGAAAACTTTCGTATACATCTTCAAAAACGTCCTCCGCTTCTTGTTCAGATTTTGGATTTTTACTGGCAAGTCTTGCCTTAAGAACTGCTTTAAACTCTTCTTCGTCTGCCATTGGCGGTTCGTCTCCAAACTCTTCCATAGTTTTTTCGACTGTCCACTGAGTGTCTGCTTGTAACGCTCTTCTCACTGCTTCTGGATCGAGCTTATCGACATCGCCATCACCATCCGTATCAAAAGACTGCTGATTCAATCTTGGATCGTCTTTGGTAGTCCACGAGTGTTCACCCCCGCCGCTTGGATTTAACAACATGTGCGACGCTTTCGGCGCCCGTGGCGGCCATGGCTCTTTTTTAAATGGGTTCATCCTATCGAGCCAGCCCTCGTTTAAAACATTTTCCAACTCTTCTTTAATAATCTGTTTTAATTGTGATTTTGTGATTTTCATCTGTGCAAGCCTCTTCTAACAAATTCATACCAAGCAGCTTGAATTTCGTTTGGGTTTGGTAACATTCTTCCAAACGGATTCTCTTCAGATCCGTGGGCCATATCAACTGCTTGTATAAAAGCTTCTTCAGAAGTTATAGGATAACGATCACCTGTTGCTTCCTGCGCTGCCTTGATAATAAGTTGAACATCTTCTGAGTTTTCTCTTAAACGATAACTTTTTGCTGCTGTTTCCCGGGCTTGATCATGAAGCTTTTCCAACTCTTCTTGAATAATTCGTTTTAATTGTTGTTTGGAAATTTTCATAAACTTATGGTGTTTTAGCTTGTAGCTTTCTTAATAATGCAACCCGAGCGCGCCCCTCCGCTGATGATTTAGACAGGCCCACGTTGCCACGAAATTTGGCTTTACCCTCTGCTGAAACTCCGTCTTTTGTTGTGGCGGTTGCAATTATCCACATACGACCACCGCTTTCTTCGCGTCTAATCTTAGTCGTGACACCAGGGGGAAGAGTACCTTTTACTACTGTAGTTTTCGTTGTCCCCCGTCGCGGCTTCTGACCAGGCATTTTAGCCCGTGGAGCAGGTTCATCTTTTGGCATTTGTGGCATTTTAGCCCGTGGAGCAGGTTCATCTTTTGGCATTTGTGGCATTTTAGCCCGTGGAGCAGGTTCATCCCAGTCGCCGAACTCGTCCTCCATTTCATTCTCTGCTCCTCTCGCCTGGCGCGCCAGCCTCTGGCGCGGCGTTTCTTCATTAAGAACTGTCTCCAACTCTTCTTTAATAATTTGTTTTAGTTGTGATTTTGTGATTTTCATGGGCTGATGCCCTCCTTTATAAAGTAATTAGTTACATTGTATTTCTTAAGTAGCCTTTTAAGAGACGTTTTGTTAATCCCCAAAAAACTAGCCATCTCGCCTTTTGTTCTGGCAGCGGAATAAACGTATTTAAGAACACCTTCTTGTACAATATTTGGTATGCTGTTCCATATATTAACACCATACAATTTGTAATTGACAGATTTAGCTGCTAATTCCAATCGAAGACCAATGATTTCTTCTAGTGTTAAAGAAGAAAGCATGATTTCAAATTTTTCATTTATTTTGCCTTCTTCTTTAAGTTTGTTGGCGATACTATAATAATCTTGATCTATTTTTTTAAATCTTGATCTTTTGTTTTCCCACATTTATTGCTCCATCATAAGTATTTTTTCTAGATCAGAAACAAGATCCCCAGCATCGTCGATGTCGAGGTCAGGGATATTTTCTCCTGCCGCGGGAGCTTCAGTGGCCGGCGCAGGAGGAGCTTCAAATTGTTGCGCTGTTCCCGTTACCGCTGCTCCTGTAGGTTTTTCAGTTACAGTATTAGTAAAGGCCGGCGCTTCTCCATTTTCATCTGCAATTTCTTTTTCATAAGTTAACAACCACAAATCGATATTGTACAAAGCATATTCTTTAAATTCTTGCTTATCTTCTGGTCTCGGCAAAAGTTTTCTAGTATCTGCTAAGAGCTTTTCAATATTTGAATTATTAATTGTAGTAAACGCCCTACGCGCCCCGGTTGGATCTTCTGTTTCTATTGCTAATTTAGCAATATCTTCATCGTCCGGTTCAAGCTTTGGTCTTGGCTCGTCTTTAAATCTTTCGTTTTCTTTACCATCTGATGGCATAACTCTAGCCGGATCGTCAAGATTAATTGTTAATTTTTCATCTTCTTCTTGTTCGTTGACCGGTCCTTCACCAATCTGTACACCATCGATGTCTAGCCCTTCAAAAGTTTGAAATATAGAATTAAATTTTTGAAGAACATGTGCGCGATATGATTGTCTTTCTTCTGATCTTTTTAATTTACGTAAACCAGTTTGAAGAACAGGCAGAATTTGATTAAAAGCATCTGCCAAAGCATTTAATGCTGTTGAATCGTAAGGCGCGGGGTTTGTATCGGCATCGACGTCACCTTCTTTTAAAATATGACGAAGAACAGTCCGAAGTTTATCTTCTTCAACTAAATATTTTTGTGTTTCTTTTCTTTTTCTTACTTCTTTTATTTTAAGAGCTTTTCTTATTAGTCTTCTTAATTTGATTTCTTCAAGCAACTCTGTTTTCCTGTTCATCTTCTTCTCCCATGAGCCATGGATCTTTTCCTCCAGAATGACCAGCAACTGCTCCAGCGGCCATGCTAGACATTTCTGCCAAAGCGGTTATTTCTTCTGCTTCTTCTTCTGGAACTTCCTGTCTGCCTTTATTTAATTTAATATTTTTTACTATTTGATCGAATACAGTTGGTACAATAGCAGCAACAATATTTGCTTTTGTTTCGATTTCGAAACCTGGAACAAATGCCAAAACATTTGACAATGCAATTTTTATTTTTTCTCTAAGATCTTGTTCTTGTACAGTCGTTAGTTCTTGTTCAGTAATTAGTTCTTCTGCCACTCTTTTAGCTATATTGGTTGCAGTCGCCATTTTTTTATCCATAGGCATATTTGGATTATCTTTTGCGATCGCCTTTGCAACCTGTTCTCTTTTTTCTTTTTCAGCTTGAGTTAATTTCTTCTCAACCAAAAAAGATTGGGGGATCGCCAGTAAAAAATTTTCGTTGACTTTACCGCCTCCTTGAAAATTTAATATTTGTACAACGTCATCATAGAAGTTATCGTCAGGCAGCAGTTGTTTAAATAATTCCCAATCTTCTTCTGCAAAAGCTTTTCTCATTCTTGAAGCAGAAGCTGGTCCCCCGGCGACTTCAACAGCCGGCGATGGCGGATAAAAAACAATATTTGCGTTTGTTAATTTGTCATTTTTTGCAAAATAAGAAACAAACTGTTCTATTCTTTTTGCATCGTCAGCTTTATCGCTCGCGCCAATAGAAAAACTAGCATTAGGAAATTGATTAACAAAATTTTCGTTTTTAAGTAGTTCGTAACATGTTCGCAGAGGTGTAGGATCATCAGAAGGGATAAATTCGACCTTCTCAGAAAACCCTCCATATACTTTAAAAATTTCCTTACTTTGTTCTAAGGTGACCCCTTCCCTGGCCTTAGTACCGGTTATGACAAAAACCTTTCTAATATCGGGTTTTTTGTCATAATACTCGATCATTTCATGGTGCCCAACAGTCGGCGGTTTGAATCCTCCAGGTATAAGCACTATATACCTCGGTTCGACTTCTTCGTCTTCCGTCATATTAAAAGGCTCTGGAAAAAAACTTTCAAGCAGCTGCCCTTTTTTAAATTTTGCCTCGTTAAAAGCGGAACCTAAAAGACCGCCAACAATAAAATCACCAGTAAATTTGAATGGTGTTCCACCACAAATTTCTGGGTCTTTTACGACAACGCCTTCTTGTTCTCTTGCAGACCCAAACTCATCCGATTCTAAAGCATCTAAAACAGCATTGCCTAAAATTCTAGTTGAATGCATGACAACAACTGCATCAACCACCGATTCGACGTCTTCTGGTCCTTCTGCAATATCTGAAACAGCTGTTCCTTTCAGAACTTCAAGATAAATATTTTTAGCATATGGAGTTTGTACACGACTCATTTTAGGATAAATATTTCTCATTTTTTGAGAAATATTTACTTTTTTGTTCACAGGATTATCGTGTACATCAGCTAGCCAAGCTTTAAGAGGCTTTGTTGATCCCTCACCGGCCCCTAATTCTCCAGGCTCTTCAGGATCATTAGCAAAATTTTTGTATACTATAGTAAATTGATCATTTAAAGCATCCTCTAACAATATACTATTTTTTACATTAGCTGGGATGCTAGTATACACACGAAAGTCTCTTTCGTTTGCAAAAGTTTGAACTTTATCTTTTATTTGATCTAACAAACCTTGATCGGTTTCAACACCAATACCTTTGCGGCTTTTTGGGCCTTTTTGTACAAATCTGTTAATACCGTGGATAGCTATAAAATTAAAAGGATATTCTTTTACGTTAATTTTTTTAAGAACAAACTCTGTATTAAAATATAAACTAAAAGGTCCAGTATTTTGTGTCATCCCAAGCTGTTCCAATTCAGGTAAAATTTCTGGAACTGCTGCATTGAAGATATCGAGTAATATACGAGTAGCCTCAACCATTCCGTGTGGAGAACCATCTTTAGTTACGAAACGCTGATCAGCGTTATCAGCAGTCACTCCTTCAACATCTAAAGGCTTCATAGACCCACGATCTATTACAAACTCGTATCCCGACGGACTCCCAGGATTCTCTTTCAGTCGGAAACTAAGATTTACACCGTCTATTTTTAATGCTGCAGGATTTCTTTTGATTGCTTCAATTGATTTTTTAAAAAAATTAATTAAATCTTGACCAGAATTTACATCAGGGCAATCAAAAGGATGCCACATATGTCCACCAGCGCCACCCATAATCTACCCCTTATTTAGTCCATAATTTGACTAATCTTTCAAAGAGAAGCTGGTCTTTGTTTTTTCTAGTCCAATTTTCGTTTTTTGGTGCCTCACCAGCTTTTTCTTTACTTTTAAGGCTTTTGTTTATTCTCGCCCGGGCTTCTCTTTCCGTGCATCCGTCGTCGCAAAGAACTGTGTCCCCATCAATTTTCCAAACTTTTTTAACTTCGGAGTCACCTTCCATAGTGACGTCAGTGTTCTTTGCACCAGGACTGTCTGGTGAATCGACCACCATGCCGTCTTTTTCTTTTTTGTCTTCCTCGTCGTTTTCGTTTTCTTTTAGGCCTTCCATATACTTTTTGTGCCCGGCCGCCGATGGATCATTTCCATGAGCTTCCTTGCACGTGCCATCATGGCCTTTTCCTTCTTCAACAGGATCCTCTGTTAAATCTTTTGGGCCTTTTCCATCCACTGCGTAATCCGGTACCATTTTTCCGTCTGGTCCTTTGACCATTTTTTTTCCTTCTGCCATGACTTTATTCTCCTTTAAGTTGTCTTCAAAGTCTCTTAGTAACATCTGCCCTTTTAAATAGGCCTCTTCTTCCATTTTTCTCATATGTGGGTCTTTTTGAGCGTACCCTTCGCCAGCGTTAATCCCACCTTCGAACTCGCCCCTGCAATTTTGTGTGTGATGCACCAATTCGTGTGACATAGATCGCAAAATGTCTTTTACATGTCGTTTATCAACAAAAACTGTCACTTCCATCTTGTTTGGGTCATAATATGCTGTTTTTCCAAGTGGATTTTTTGCATTTTGAGGGTCTGAGAGCAAATTTATCCCAACTGGCTTGTCAAAACCTAATCTTTCTTGTGCATAAGGCAAAAATTGCTGAGATAACTTGTGAAAAACGTTTAAATCTGAAAATTGTTCAGGATTTCCGTTAATTTTGTACAAATTTTGCATTAACTACCTCCGGCACCGGCTGGTGCGGACTTGGAACGTTTGTAATTTGGTCTTTTGGTGTATGGCGCCACATTTTTTTGTTTCCCTAAGCTAATTAGGCTTCTTTTCAATCTAGAATGACGTTTTTTTACTCTTTTTTGATATTTTTCTTCTTCTTCGAGTTTGTTAAAACCTTTTTTACTACTAATTTTGTCCTGACTAATAAAAATTTTGAATTTTTTGTTATAATCGTTTTCTAGAGACATCATTTTATCATAAGATTTGTTTCTTGTATCATAAAGTGTCTTAATATGCCCTTTATTTCTTAAATATTTAAAAGTTAAATTCTCGTTTGAGTATTCTCCTTTGTCTTCTAAGCCAGATTGTCTAAATTTTTTGATTTTTTGTGTCAACTTTAAAGCCATAGCATGAGCTTTTTCGTAATCTTTCTCGTCATGTTCATCTTCAACACGATCGATCATATCAATAAAGGATTTAATTTTTCTTTTTACCATATCGGTGTCTACATCTGGCTCAACGCGTAGAGGTTCAGCAACCCATTCATTATTTTTTATTGAATATACACCCGTTGAGTGGTGATCTTCGTTGATATTTTGGACATAAAGTTCAACTTCATGACCTTTTACAAAAATATTATGAGTTTTATTCCACAGTGCTGTTTTTGCATTAAAAAACTCTCTTACTAAGTCAGAATCAGCATCGATACTTGCAAAATCAACTAACAAGTGCAAGTCTACATCAGAATATTTTGTCCAATTATAATTAGCTAGGCTGCCAGTAAAAGTTACGTCTTCTAAAATCACTTCTAAATGAAGCCCAACAAAAAATTCAGTTGCTATTTCAAGCAATTTATTAGAAATATTTGTTTTTAGTTGTTTTTCAGACCATATTCTTGGCTGCAAAGAATCATTGATTGTTAAAATATCACCCATATATTAAATATTACCTCATTTAGTAATTAGTTTTTAGTTTCTGTAACTAAAATTGTTTTTATATTATATACAGGAGCAAACAATGTCTACATTTATTGAAAAAATTTTTACCGTTATTTTTACTATCTTGATGGTATTTGCACTTTTACCATTCAAGCTTGTACAGTACGCTTTTCTTTCAGCCAACGAAATGGGTGAATATATGCATACTGATTATCATATTGATAGAGAAAAGGAAAGAGGAGTTGTCTTTACAAACTCTGATGAAGATTATACTCGTTACCGAAAGTATTAATTATCTAATTTTCCCTCTAATCTTCCGACGATTCTAAGAATTTCACTATTGTTGACTCTGATATTTTTAATATCTTGTCTTAAAATAGTGATTTCTTTTTCAATTTTTTCGAATCTAGGGTCGTTAGAAGATTGAACCCAAAAAATAATACCTGACACGCAAGCTACAACTGCAATAAAAAATGTGATCCAATCTTTAAAATTACCTATTTCTACAGGTTCATTCATTTTTGTTTTTCCTTGTATTGGGTTATATTATCTTCTATTTTTTTAAGTGAAGAAATAATTTCTTTTTGTTGTATTGTTACTTGATGAGGCCGATCTTTTATTTTGATTATTTTTTTTGATACGTCTGCTAACATAACTTTATTACAAAAAAGGCTAAAAAATAAAAATATGAATGAAAATAATAATAATTTTTTAAAAACCTTATTTTTGCAGTTTAACATGGAAACTCCTTTACATTTTTAAATAGTAATGATGAAAGATAATAAGACAACAATCCAACCAGGCGATCTGGTAACACTGTGTGGAATGAATGGAGTAGAAGAGAAACCTATTGGAATGGTTAAGAAAGTATTCTATAATAATAAAATTGAAATATTTTGGTTAAATGAAAATATAGCACAACGTTATGCGCTCAACAAATGGATTTATCATGGAAAACTAGAGGTGATTAGCAAAGCGAGTCAACAATCTTCTTAAGCTCTAAACCAGCACAATCTATTTTTTTTCTAGTTAAATGATAATGACAAACAACACCGTTAAATTTACCTTTAGCTGCACCGTTGTGTACACCAGTCATTAATTGGTTTTCTTCTTCTGGTACGGCTAGAGGAATATTGTAATGTTCACAAAGAACTTCTATCAATTTTTTGTAGGCTTCAATCTGAACTGTATAATATCCTAGGTGTGGTTTCAGTTTTCTCCCGTGCACGTAACTATCATTTAAAATTGGTCTCTCGGCAAAACCTTTCTTTTTATAAATCTTATTATATTTTGTGTAATAAGCATTACTAAAATCTACACCAATCGATTTATTATTGACACCGCCGGCATGCCAGCCTATGTCGTTAGTATCTAAATACTGGTATATTACGCCATCGTTATCAATACAAAAATGAGTAGATATATTTCTTGCTTCTAATACATACTTACATTTAGCGGCCGAAGTGCACACATCCCAATGAGTCACAATCATATTTGGTTTTCTAACACCTCTACTTTTTCGAAAAGCACCTGGTTTTATTAAATCAATTTTTGTATCCCAATTAATTGGAACATGCTTGCCGTTAATTAGTAAGAAATTTTCTGTTGTTTCTTCTTCTTGTTCGATTTCCCTGCTAGCCAACAGGCGCCTAAACGTCATTGGTCCAACAAAACCATCCGGTTTAAGATCGTGTTCTACTTGAAACTTTACTATTTGATCTAAAAGCTCTTCATCAAAATCAGTTAGATAAGGTGCGAACCAACTAGGGTGCCAACCGTGTTTTTTTGCTGATTTTTTATTATATGTTTTTTTAAACCAATTCATTTTTTACGACCTCCTTGTCTACTGCGTCGAATACTCTAAATAGAGTTGATAAGAGTTTTGATTCTTTCATAGCAACTTGAGGCTGCGCTGGAATATTATTCTTTCTTAATATATGTACCAGATCATCGATAAAACGATCCCGGGATCCTTTAAACGCTGCTCCTTGGTTACTATACATTGACACAACGTATTTGTTATCTATAACAAAAGAATAATGCATCTGGTTGTTATCCCAACCGCCTTTTCCGTATAAAGAAGCCACCGGAACGCCGGCTTTATTTAGTTTTTGTTTTAGATCTCCCATTTTTCTTGTTTCTCTATCTTTACCAAATTCTAGGCCGGCAACATCTCTTTTCATGTAGTTTTTTATTATTTCTGCTTCTTTCTCGATTCCTAAGCTAGCTAGTTTTTCTTTATCGTGCAAAAATCTCATAAATTGAAAAAATTGTTTTGATGTCTGCTTGTTTTTTGCCCACCCACCATAAATTATTTCTGTATTTGGATCCAAACCAAACATTGCAAGGTACTCTCTTGCGTCTTCAGGTGTAAGTTTTCCAATTTGTTTTTGTCTTTTACCTGACGGAAGAGACATTTTTGAACCGCGCTTAGTGTGTGTTCTCGGTCTTCGACGAGCAACTATTCGATTGATATTATTTGAATCTCTGTATCTTCCTGAATAAGCCAATAACCCGTCTAACTCCTGTTTAGTTAATTTTTTTTCTGGCTCGTCTTTATATTTTAACATTTGTATTAAAGCTACAATTGGTTTATTCATTGAAGCTCCGGCTGTTAAATATTCGTTTTCGTCTCTTTTTCCATACACCTCGCCACCAGACTCTAAATCTCCTAGGACATAAGAAATTCTACGTTCTGTGCTTGAAGGTCGTTTTTTAGGAGCAGGTATAGCAGTCGAACCCTCGCGTGCAGCATCGACATCGACAGACGCCACCTGAGCCGGTTCTTCAGCTGCAGCCACTTGGATGGGTTCGTCAGTTGCTAAGCGCCTTCTTGCATATGCTAGTGATTCCAAACCAATAGTTTTTTCAAACCTAAAATGTATATGATCCCAGTGATTTTTCCATCCTTGCAAAGGTGAACCAGCTCCAACTGCTTTATATTCTTCAGATTCTTTTCCATATTTTTTATTAGCGTATTTTCGTAAATGAAAGACGTGTTTTGGATTTAAGCCGGCTAATTTATATGATGGGCTGCTTTTATAATATTTAAGAAGACTTATTATCTTTTCCTCATCAAGCAAATTTGAATCTGTGATATTTTCGTTCCACTTGTTGGTTTTTCCACCCTTTAAAGGAAGATTAATATCAATGTCTGACCCATGTCGATGTGATTTATGATTAAATCTTATGTTTCTATTAGTTCCTTTAAAAGTAGTAGCTTGATCATAATTTTTTGCAGTTCCTCCCAAGGGAAAAGACATATCACCAACTAACCATTTACCATCTGCAACATTTGTCAGGCCTGCTAACCATGGATATATTTCAGGTGCTATATAGCCTTTTCTTGGATCCAATACAACAACACCACCGGTGGAATCAAACCTTTTCAAAAGCCCACCGCCGGCTGCTTTGATTTTCTCTTCTACGTTGGCAACATCTTGTAATAAAGCTTTTCTAATATATTGACCCGGGTCGATATCTTGTTCTTCAGCTTTCGCAATTATTTCTTGTAATTCACGATCGTTGTAACGATCACCGTATTGTAGTTTAAATCTTTTTATTCTTTTTTTAGTCTGAGAATCAGTTAACTTAGGTGCCTCTTTTTCTTCTTCGGGTTTTGTAGGAACAGCAACTTCTGCCGGCTCTTCTCTCGATAAATAACCTTCATCGCCAGGATTAAGATTAAGCCTTTTATTCAAATAAGCAAGGTTATAAGCATTTAATAATTCCGAATTATTTCTAATCAAAGCCTGTACAGTTCCAGGACCAGCTATTCCATCATCTTTCAAATCATTGTTAATTTGAAAATCAGTAATTTTTTCAATTAATTCTTTGTTAAACTCTTGTGCTCCAAAATCTGTAGGGTTCCATCCAATCTTTTCGGCATGTACTTTGTTTCTTTTAACTTTTCTTTCTAGCTTTGCAACTTCTATCCCAACATCAGCTCCACTCGGAGCGACCTGTTCTCCAGGTTCCAGTCCCGGCGCCGGCGGCCCATAATGCTCTAAACGATTCAAAAATGTTGCAACAGCACGATTGTAGTCCGTTCCTGCTGTACCAAATGCGTCTGTTCTTACTTTTCCACTATTCAGCCACGCGCTAGCCGCTCCGCCGCCCTGGTTATGTGCATAACCTAAAATCATCAGTCTTTTTTTAATGCTGGATTCTTTATATTTTGGATTCTTAAGCAGAGAAGAATGATTTCTTACTGTCATCGCCGCAAATAGTTTTTCTTGTAAAGTTGGATTTTTTCTAAATTCTACTCTAAACTTGTCACTTGGATTTCCATCAGTAGCTTTGTTATCCTCCAGAGCCGCATATTTAACATCTTTCTTTTCTAATCCTAATTCTTGCAGCTGCCAGTTTTTAATACCGGTCCGAGCCGCCCAATACATTTGATATCTTCCATCATATTTATGATGTCCAGTGCTTGGCTTAGATCCTCCACCAATAATATGATAATTATACGGTTTTTTCTCTCCAGCAGATTCTATAGACGCGATTGCTTCTCTAAAGGCATTCCATTGTTCTCTGTCAGCGCCCAGGTGCTTTTTAATAAAATCATATGGAATATCTATTTTTTTAATTGGTTTAGTTTTTCCTAGAATATTGCCTAGCTGTGCATAAGTTTTTGGTCCAACAAATCCGGTCACTTGAATTCCATGTTTTCTTTGGAATTGAACTATTTTATTTAATAGATTTTCATTAAAACCAGTGGCACCAAACATTTCTGGCTGCCAATGTATTCTACGATGATGAGTATGATTCAAATCTTCTGCTGTCGTAAATCTTTTTTCATATTCAGGTTCTTTCGGATCCGCCCATTGATCTTTTGGTTTTTTATAACGTCTTTCTTTCGCGCTCCAAATTTCTTCGGGAATGGGAGAATTACCTTGTGAAGATAATTTATTACGTTCTAAAAGTTGTTTTTTATCATCTTCGGAAAGGTTTGTTATTGCAACATCGGTCTTGTCACTTAAACCTAAATCAAGCGGGACTTCTGGCTCGTCGTCTAACAAAGGTGGTCCTACAGGGATATTCGCAACATCTACCTCACCTGTTGCATATATATTAAAAGCAGAATCTCTCAGGTTCTTTGCCATATCTGAACTTTTTGCTGCGTGGGTTGCATCTGGAAAGTCTTCTTTTTTATAACCATAAATGAGCGGATGAACTTTAATGCCTAAACTCTCAATAAAACGTTTTGATTGTTTAGACAGTTCTTCTCTTGCATCCGAGCTTCTTGTAGCGGATCTCATTGCTGCTAATCTTTCCTGTACTCTTTTTCGATAATCTGATTTTGTTTCATTTGTGTAATCCCAAGGCTTGGACATCCCCGGTCTACTTTTTTTTCTAAAACCTTTTCCTAAATAAATTAATCTTTTTTCGGCTGTTTTCAAATCATAGTCTATAGGGTCAGTTTTGTTTATTGGAGGAAGAAAAACTAATATATTTTCTTTTGGTACACCTAAAACATTAACTACGTGCTCGATAATCTCTTTTTTTGCTTTTTCAAAAAATGGACCTCTATCTCTATTAACCTCACCACTTACCATAAATTTTTCATATTTTCGCTTGTCATCTTTATAATTTTTACTTCTTTCTCCACCTCGGTACCGATTTGGATATTTTTCATAATGTAAATGCTTCCATCCCGGCACCGCCGCATTTCCACCTAGATGTAAATAAGCATGTGTAAATCCTTCAGGTGGAGCTTCTATTTGTTTGATATATGTTATTAATCCTGGCTTACTATCTCTAACATATTCATCTGCATTTGCCGAATGTCTTTTTACTACAGCTATACCACCAGCTTGTCGTATTTTACTTCCTATGCCAAACAACTTAGTTTGACTATGGCCAAACACCAAGGCTCGAATTTCTGTAGGATTAACTTTTTTAACATCCGGAAATAGTGCGTTCCTATCCGGTTCCGCTACTGCAGGATCCTCTTCAGGCGAAGTTAAATCATCCGGAATTCCGTCTGTGTTCTTATCTATTACTTCTTCAAATTCATTACCAATTTGTCGAAGAACTGCCGCTCCTGTTTGTTGATTAATTATCAGGTCATCGTCTCGTGAAACAAATAATTCTTCCGGTTGGTTTTCATATGCATACCCTTCTGCAGGAGTCCATGTCAATCTACCCGGTGCTGAAGGCGCAGCGACCATCATTTGAGGAAATTCTGGGTGAAGTTGGCCGGCCACGGAATCGCCGCTTGGTTCGCCATCTGATCCAAGATTAGCAATAATTGGTTTTTCTTCTGCTGGTTCTTTTGCTTTTTCTTCTTGGTACTTACTAATAGTGTTACGCTTGTCTTTTTCAGCCATCTGATTCCACTTTGTCAGAGCAGATTCTTTGCTGGGTTCACCAAACTCTATCGGAAACCACTCCGGCATCGCGACCGGCGGCTCAATCGCGATATCCGGATCAGCTATTAGTTGTTCTTTTGAAAATGTTTCCAGCTGTTTTTTTCTGGTCTCTTCAGGAGACAAACCATGCTGACCCATAGGCAGTTCAGGCTTGGGATCCACCGGTGCTACAACAACCGGTTCAGCCGGGGTTTCTTCAGGTGGAGGTTCTTCAACTGGTTTTGCTGCAGGCTTATCAGGCTCGGCGTGACCATGCGTTTGACGCAAGGCGGCAGGATCTTCAATTGGGGATATTGTTCCCCCCGAGCCGGCTTGGTGGGTTGCTGGAAACTCTTTACCATGTTCTGTTTTCCATCCAACCCATTGTGGATGATGAAAATGAAATATTTCTGTTTCTTGCTGTTCCTTAATCTCTTTTGTAGCTGTATGCCCGACAAATCCTGGTGGTGCTTTTTCTCCCGCATTGGAATGCCATGTAGCATCCGGATCGCTTACCCACTTTGGATCATCTTTTTTTCTTGCAGTTGTAGAATTATTGAATCTATAATAACCTGCCGAAGGTACTTGACCTTTTGGAACAGGCAGTGCTACTGTTTCATCCTCGCCAGTATCCGGCCCAGGGCCCGTCGGCCGAGGAGGAGGTTCCTCAACATCTGGTTCAGGTACAACCTCTTCTTCATCTGGTTCAATATCGACATCCGGTCCAGGTCCAGGCCCAGCCCCGGGAGCATCTTCGGCCCTTGCTTCGTCTGCTAAAGCTTGTGGTGTGCCCATCACAAGTGGTCCTTCTGAAAATGACCAATCTCCTATCAATAAATCAATTATTTTTTGCCTGGTCGCCGGCTCCCGGTCTTGCCATGCCCCAGGCTTGTCTGCTAAAACATTATCAACTTTTGCTTTTATATCTTCCGAAGCGTTGTTATAAGCTTTTGTTACCATTTTTGTAGTAATGGCTTTTGTTATGTCTTTTTCTGGGTCATTATTAAATAGATTAACAATATATTCTCTTTTTACTCTCGGGATATCCAACCAAGCTTCTATTTCTTTTGCTTCGTCACTTGGCCCACCGCCGACTGCACCTCCACCGCCAGGTTGATTTCCAACAGCGACTAACACAAGCTTTCCGTCCCATGGCTCATTATAAGAAGAATTAATTCTTTTTTCTTCTGGCACATTTCTTTTCTGTTGATCTTCGAAGATCTTCCGCAGAACTGTTTTCGCGATTCTCGGTGAGGCAACAGTTAAATGTCTAGCTAAAGTTTCAGCAGTTATCCCTGCCCGGCCATGATCTCCTGTTTCCCAGCCTTCAGGTCTTACAAATTCTGGAATACCAGGCGCATTTTGTAACAAAACCTTTTCTTTTGTTTCACTGTTGATAATAGAAAGAGGGTTTTCTTCGTCTCTAACATAACCAATATTTGGTCCCCAGACTAAGCGTGTTTTCTCACCTGGGCATGCATTGGTCTCCCCACAAGGTACAGACATTAATTCTTTGTATTTTGGATGTCTCATGCCCGGGCTATTTGGATATCCTTCCTCGTCTAAAGCTGTGCCAGGTATTAAAATACCTTGGAAGCTAGGATGGCTAGGTAATATTATACGCCCATCATTATTAATAACCAAGACAGTTTCTTCATCTTTTGTTATTTTTACCCCGCCTGCTCCTGGGCCCTTAGAAATCATTTCTGATTTATAATTTTCTGAGTTTGTCCATCCTGACCCACTAGAATTAACCATAAGTTCAGAGTGCTCTGGGTGGTATTGTCCAGGTATACTACCAGGGGCTGGCCTCCCGTCGCCAAGTACTTTTGCTTTAAAAAAATCTTTTACATCTGGATCTTCTATAGTAGCTGGATCTTTTCCATCTGTTTTAATTATGTTTTTCCAGATATCTAATCTTTCTTGAGGCCTTTTATTGCCCCAAGCCTGACGAGCATCGTCCGGCCTTTCATATCCATACTGAGATCCAAAGTTTGCCGGCATCGGTATTTCTATAACTGTCGGTTCCGCATAAGGATCTCCGCCTGTTGGCTCTTCGCCTGGAGGAACTTCTGGCGCCTCCGGAGCTTCTGGTGGGACCTCCGGAGCTTCTGGAGGTGTTTCTGGAGGTGTTTCTGGAGG
>TARA_R110000824_G_scaffold238121_6_pt1 | contig 15934 bp, 29 predicted proteins | sample TARA_R110000824 | Tara Oceans TARA_R110000824 (sample SAMEA4397747) | marine metagenome | biome: Polar Biome; feature: [MES] marine water layer (ENVO:01000295) within the mesopelagic zone...; material: water (ENVO:00002006), including particulate matter (ENVO:01000060) such...
ATATATATATATAATATATATATAATTAAAAATATGTCATGTCTTTAAGGGACATGACATATACAGAAAGATAATGAACGACTTAAAATATACAGTAAAACAATCTAATAAGGCTGGAAAGAGATGTGTGGAGATTACTCTAGATGCTAGGGTTAGGTCGTATGTAAGACAGACTAGAGGGTCTAGATACAGGACTGACAGCCACGGAAAGTATGTCAGGGAGTATAACGACAACCAAGGTATGTTACGGGATATATTCGTAATACTTATGCAAAAAGAAAAGATGGAACCTTTCGGGAAGGTTCCGCTTGGTTGTTCTATAATCGTTGAAGGCCCTACGTGTAACCGTCCTGATTTGAGTAACTACATCAAGGCTGTAGAAGATGCCGCTAACCATAGCTTATGGATAGATGACAGGTACGTGCAAGAGTTCGGAGAATGTCGAAAGGCCAAGGCTGATGAGGATAAGCTATATATTAAAATATGGGAATTATAGGAAAGGGGATACAATTCTAGTATGAAACAAAATACTTGTTTGATAGGATGGAGTAAGAAGTATTACATGGGGTTAACAGAGCAACAGCACATGGCTAATGATATGTGGTTTATATCTTGCTTGGAGTTACTTACAGATACTGGAGTTTTAGGAGTTCCAAGTATTGGACGGGTATTTAATAAACAAGGCGAGGAAGTAACGACTGACCCTAATATTGACTAGTTGACAAATCTTGACGTAGGTAGTACTATGCTTATATCAAGTAAAGAGGAGTCCAAACATGAAGGTAACATTTACAGATTTTGAAGGAATCGTAACACCAATAAAGGTCGAGAGGCAGTTATTTGGAGAAACCGAAGTTGTAGTGTTAAATACTCGCAGGGAGACATTAATCAGCGAACATTACACCGCTCACTACGAAGTCAGGAGCCAAGGTGATTGGGACAGGGAGACAGGTTGGTACACAGATAACGGCAGTATGGAGTGGCCCATGCCCAACAAGAAAGAGATGATAGACCACATGATGTTTTTGGAATCAATTAATAAGGATGTAACTAACGGGGATAGTTGGATTGATAACGAAAACAATATGTTTATGAACCCTATCCTCAACAAGACATTTGATGATGGAGTAACTGTTATCAGATAAGGGAGTATTGAAACGTAAAGATAATTAGTAAGCGTATAAGGGGTAAGCATTACAGTGCTGGTTGAAGGCAGAAAACCGAACTCCTTTCGGATTGATGAATATATGACACCGCCTAGGCCAGCACTTTTATTATCACTGAAATTGGTTGTTGACATTGTTTGACGCAAGTAGTACTATACATACATCAAGTTTATAGGAGTAGAACAAATGATTAGAACAGAGATAACAATGATACGAAACATTAAACAAGAGTTCGTAGCCAGTATGATACAGAAGTTTGAAGATACAGGTTGCGTAGACAACGTAGTATATGACAATAAAACAACAATCCATAGAGTGGGCCATAAGGGCCAGATGGTAATGGAAGTATTTGAGTATGTCGGGAGTGACATAGCCAAGGTAGTACATTACTAGACAAACCAACTATGCCAAGGGGCGGGAGAAATCCCGCCCCTTTTTTGTGTTTAAACTAAACTGTTGACATTGTTTGACAGAGGGAGTACTATACATACATCAAGTTTAAAGGAGAATCAAATGTTTTACACCGAAGCCAATAAAAAGTACTACTCACCAGTAGCCAGCACAATTCTAGACCAGTTGAATGTAGTAGCCCAGAATTGTACCCACAGCGACGAAATCACCAGTTCAGTATCTACCATAAGTATGTCGACCGGATTTGAAGGGGCCACAGTAAAAATAACCGGGAATAATAAAATTAATACAGCGATAGTATTCCTTGACACAAAATGGGACACCTACAATATAGAGTTTTCTAAGGTCACCGGGCCGGGCCGTTCCAAAGTAGTAGCAAGCTACGAGATGGTAGAAATAAGCGACTTCTTCTCACTTCTCAACAAGTCCTAATCAAACCTAGACTCAGAAAGGCAGGGGAAACCCTGCCTATTTTTTTGACTTTAAACTAAACTGTTGACAAGTCTTGACGTATTTAGTACTATACATATATCAAGTTTATAGGAGATAACAAATGACTACACGAGAATACACATACACCGAAGCCGACCTATTTGACAATGTACCAATGGTTAGTGGATGGACAACTATTGATATAGCACAGGCACAGGGCTGGACAGTAGAAAGTGATAACGAAGCCGAGGCAGTTGAATATCTGAACACTTTATGTTCGCCAAATGTTCGTTTTATATTAGACGAGGATTGCTTAATTTTAGAGGAGATAGAAAATGACTAACCGAGAGATAGCAAAAAAGATTTTCTACACGCCGAGCCACCCAGATAACATGTACCTCGCAGAGAAATATAATCGCAGAGATTTTGAAGGATACTTAGTCACAAGTTGCACCCTGAGCGAGATGATAGAAATGGTTAATGATTCACCAGAGGTAGCAACCAGACATTTAATGGTGAGCCTATATTAGAATAATCAGGGCGGGCTTTCTCCCGCCGCTCCTCCTCTTCCAATAGCCCCGATAGCTGAAATCTATCGGGGCTATTTTATTTTAAACTCAGATGGGTTAACATATATGGCAAACACTGGCGAGAATTTTATATGACTAAAGAAAATAGCCAGCAGGTTAATGCTGAGATACGCAGATATCAAGCAGTCCAGCTTAAAGTTGCAGGAGCCTCTGAGAGGGCCATAGCAGAACAGTTGGGGGTTTCACGTGGTTTAGTCCATAGAGATATTAAGAGAGTCTTAGGAGAGTTAGCAGAGCAGAGCGTAGGGGCCGCTGATGAGTTAAGGGCCTTACAGATGGAAAGATATACGCAACTCTTGCTATCTTGGTGGCAGTCTGCTAAATCTAATGGAGAAGGGCTAAAATCTGTTATGCAGATTATGGGGCGCATTGACTCTATCAATGGATTGATACCTAATAGGCCATTAATCAATATGGTTGACGCCAGTCAGACGGCTATATTTGGCGGTAATATAGGCATGGAGGATATACTGCATGACGATGACGTCAGAACTGCCCTTGACCTTATTGCAGAACGCATGGAGAGCATCCCCAGCGGCAACAGCGGTCAAGTGGTCGGAGGGAGCTTGGGAAAGGCACCCGCACTTAACGCTGATATCTAGGAAGGTTGCGGAGTTATCATCTAGGCCAATACGGTTGATAGTTTCCATGCCGCCTAGACACGGAAAGAGCGAGCTATTATCCCATTGGGCGCCTGTATGGTATTTGGCTAACTGGCCTAATAAGCGAATTATCCTAGCTAGTTATCAAGCAGACTTTGCATCTTCTTGGGGGCGTAAGGTTCGCAATACTATCCTGAGTTGCGGCATTGAAATGAATATAGCCGAGGACTCGGCATCTGCTAGTAGATGGGAGCTTAAAGAAGGCGGGGGAATGATAACGGCTGGATTCGGTGGCCCCCTGACAGGCCGAGGAGCCGACCTATTATTAATTGATGACCCTATCAAGAACAGGGCAGACGCTAACTCCCAGATACAGCGTGACCATCTTTGGGACTGGTGGACAAGCACTGCTCGTACCCGTCTGGAGCCTAATGGTTCCATTATCGTAATAATGACCAGATGGCATGATGATGACATTATAGGTCGACTGGTTAACGAGGAGGAGGACTGGGAATATATAAGACTCCCAGCTATAGCAGAAAAGCCAGACGGTTTCAGGGAAGAAGGCGACGCTTTATGGCCGGATAGATACAGCCTTTCAGAGCTAGCAAAGGTTAGGCAAGCGGTTGGCCCTGATGACTGGGCTTGCCTATTCCAGCAACGCCCCACATTGGCAGAGGGCGGGTTATTCAAGCATAACTGGTGGAATACATATAACGGCATTCCTGACACCATTGGTGAGGTATTCCAATTCTGGGATACGGCATATAAGACAGGACAGCATAACGACTATTCTGCTTGCGTGACGCTAGGGTTTGATAAGGACTCTTTTTATGTCCTTGATGTCTGGCGTGACAGGGTTGATTATCCTACCCTTACCAGAGTTGCCCAAGTCCTATACAGACAATATATGCCTAGCCGTGTATTTGTAGAAGATGCGGCATCCGGACAATCATTAATTCAGAGCTTAAAGAAAGAAACTAACCTACCTGTGATTGCGGTTAAGGTAGACTCGGACAAGGTATCTAGGGCTAATGCTGTCACTGGAACGATGGAAGCGGGACGGGTATATATTCCAGTGAAAGCTGATTGGCTTGGCCCGTTTATAGACGAGATGGCGATGTTTCCCAATGGCGCCCACGATGACCAAGTGGATGCCTTTGTTGGTTGTTTACGTCAGGCTATAAGGTATGGCATAACGGGTAAGTCTGGGCCTGTAGTCCATGACTTAATCGGAGCGGGTAGGAATGGACATAGTAATAACCCGCTAGGTTTGTATATGAATGACCCGAATGACTGGGACAGAGACAGATAGGAGATTTATGGATATTAAGGACAGGATAATTCGATTAGACAGGGTGCTCGGCTCAGAGTTAATCCCCAACCCAAAGAATTGGAGGAATCATCCACCGGGACAGAGGGATGCGCTCAAAGGGGTGCTGGATGATGTAGGGATAGCTAATGCTGTTATAGCTCGGGAGACAGAAGAAGGGTTGCAGTTAATTGATGGGCATTTAAGGATAGACGAGTTACAGGAGCAGATGGTGCCTGTGCTGGTCTTGGATGTTAATGAAGAAGAAGCGGACAAAATCCTTTTAACTCTTGACCCCCTAGCGTCAATGGCTGAGACAGACAACGATGCCGTTCGTGCCTTGATGGAGGATTTAATTATGCCTAGTGCGGCAGTTAGGGAGATGCTATCCGGACTGCTTAAAGACGAGACAGTATCCAGTGGAGGAAAGGACGATACTAGGATGCTTTTAGACCAATCGGTACAGCTAAAGCCTCAGAGGGAATACATCGTGGTTATGTGCGATAACGATGCTGAGTTTGCGACGCTAATCGAGCTTCTACAACTCAAAACGGTTCGGCGTGGTGGGTATAAACAGCCAGCTAAAACCCGTGAAGAGATAGGAATAGAAAGGGTCATTACTGCGAGGAGGCTACTAGATGCTTGTAGCAATTCCGAGTAAGGGAAGAGCGGGTGGAGTAAAGACTTTAACTGTCGTGCCATCTGCATCTCTATATATTCCAGAAAGCGAAGAGAGGAGCTACCGTGGAATCTATCCAGATGCTAACATAGTCCTAGTGCCAGAAACGGTGAGGGGGATAACGAATACCCGGAACTGGATTCTTGAAAACACGGATGAACGATACGTGGTTTTTGTAGATGATGACGTTGTAGGTGTTGGATATTGGGCTATTGGAGTTGAAACTAAAAAGAAAATATCCATGAATGAAACGGAGCTAGAGCAAGATTGGACTCGATTATTCCATGTTACTGACGACCTTGGATATCATTTATGGGGAGCGGAAACTACGGGAGACTATATATCAGTCCACCCACATCGCCCATTTATATGGCATGCGTATGTAACGGCGTCTTGTATGGGAATAGTCAACGACGGCATACGATTCGACCCTGAGTACCCGGTGAAGGAAGATTACGAACTATGCCTACGGTGCATCAAGGAAGACGGGGGAATAGTGGGAGCTAGGTTCCTATTCTGGAAAAACGAACATTGGGTTGCCAAGGGTGGATGCGGGGATTATCGAACTCAAAGCATGGAAGACGAAGCGATTACTAAATTGATGAATGATTACCCGGGCTATATTAAGAAGATAACGAAGGGGGGCTCGCAGTATTCTATCCGGATAGACTTTTAATGAGGGGGGCAAACAATGGTGATGAATGTTATACAGGCGATGCCTAATCCGGTCACTGAATCCTTAATGCGATGGATACAGGGACAGATAGATGAAAGGCGAGAAGATTATGATATCGCTAGGCGCTATTATTACGGAGACCATGACACCGCTCTGACCGACAGACTGAAAAAGTTCTTGCCACCTCGGGTATCATTTAGGGATAATTTTTGTAGCGTAGTCGTTGAATCACTGGCCGAAAGGTTGAAAGTCAACGGCATTAGTAGCTCCAACGAAAGAGTGTCAGAATGGGCATGGGAATTATGGGATGCCAACCGGATGGACTACACACAGGTCGTTGTCCATACCGATGCTGTTATGGTTGGAGATTGCTATATATTGTGCGACTGGGATGAGTCCAAAGGAAGACCCAGATGGACGCACCAGCGAGCGGAGTTGATAGTTCCACACTATGACGAAGTATCGGGAGAAATGGAGTGGGCGAGTAAAAAATGGATTGAGACATCAGGTATTGGGGGCGCACCATTCACCCGAATGAACTTATACTATGCAGATAGGGTGGAAAAATACGTAGCCCATGGCGGGATATGGACTCAGCACATGGATGAAGAGGACGAGGATTGGCCTATACCGTGGGTGGGCCGTCAGGGACAACCGCTAGGGGTTCCAATTCTTCACTTTAAAAACAAGCCGTTAAGCTCTGATTTCGGGATATCTGAAATCTTTAACATCATACCACTACAGGATTTACTCAATAAATCCCTAATTGACTTAACCATGATAGAGGACACGCTAGCCTTTCCTCAACGATATACTGTAGATATAGACCATAACAACAGCCGCATGGATATCATGCCCGGCTCGGTAACAGAATTTCACACTGAGATGGACGGCGGAGGTCAAGTTGGACAATGGGAGGCGGCGAGCGTAGATGGGCCGCTACGGACTATTGAGATGCTAGTTCAGCACATTGCTGGAATCAGCAGAACACCGCAACATTTATTCCAAATAATGGGAGGTGTGCCGTCAGGGGAAGCCTTGAAAACTGCGGAATCCGGTTTGGTTCAGAAAGCACAACAACGGACAGTAAATTTTGGCAATGCGTGGGAGGATTGTGTACGCATGGCATTGCGTATACAAGAAGCGTTTGGGGAAACTATTGGAAGTGATGAGGATAGCATTGAAATTATATGGGACGATGTGGAGACTAGAAACGAGCAAAGCCACCTCGAAACATTGCGAATTAAGTCCGAATTAGGCGTTACGAAGAAGCAGATATGGCGTGAGATGGGATATTCTCAGGAGCAGATTGAGCAGATGGAGGAGGACAATGCCGCACAACAGGTAGCGGATACTAATATCGGTGCCGAAATTCTAAGGAGTTTCCAAGGCGGTGACGTGGAGTAGTCATGCCTACACCTGACGCACAAAAGAAAGTAGAGGAATTTAGAAAGGCACTATTAGCCCTTGAGAGTCAACAGACTAGGGCTGTAATCGCCGCCTATAGGCCTGTACAGAACAATATAGATAAGCACGTCATGCGTATACTGACACAAGCCCAATCCGAGAATCTGAGCAAGGCTCAGGTGATGAAACTGCGACGGATGGGGCAATTAAAATCTCAGATTATAGTAGATGTTGCACGTTATCAGGGGGTGGCTAGCTCTGCCATTATTCAAGGTCAAAGCTCTGCTGTTGCGCTGGCTCAAGGTGCGGCTTACGAGACTATGGCCGCTGGATTACCGCCGGGAGTTAACCCCCAGATGCTTGCTAATGCTGGGCTAGAATGGAATAAATTACCGAGCGATGCGTTTGCTAATTTTGTGGGGATAGCTAGAGATGGTGCGCCAGTGGGGAATCTGCTAGCTCCTTTAGGGGTGGAGACTGCCAATGCTGTAACTGCTACAATAGGCGAAGGAGTAGCGTTGGGGAAATCACCGAGGGCAACCGCTCGGGCCGTTACTAATGTATCGGGTATGGCATTGTCACGGTCGCTGGCTATAAGCCGTACAGAGACAAACAGGGCGTATAGAGAAGCTAGCCGATTACAATATGCCGCTAATCCTAACTTGGTCAAGGGATATCAAAGGAACTCTGCTAAGGATGATGAGGTTTGCATTGCTTGCTTGGTTTTAGATGGACAGGTTTACGAAAATGATGAGCCATTAGATGCCCACGTTAACTGTAGGTGCGCTATAGTTCCAGTTACTTTAACTTACGAGGAGTTGGGGCTGGATGTACCGATGCCACCAGAGCCAGAGAATGGGAAAGAGTGGTTTAATAAACAGGGGGAAAAAGAACAGAGCAAGATAATGGGAGCCAAGAGGTTTGAGGCTTGGAAGTCCGGTTCTATTGGATTTGATGACATGGTAAAGGTTACAGAAAACCCGGTATGGGGGAAGTCTGCGGGGGTGGCCCCACTTAAATTAACTTGAGTTTAAACTCAAGGAGGTAGCAATGAACTGTTATAGGTGCGGGTCTGGAGGAGAGAAGTTATCACTGGCTCCCTTGTGGCCTTACGAAAGAGAATTAAACGCTATTGCTAATATAGTATTACGGATATGCGGGAATTGTGGATTGGAGCAGAGTCACGTTAATGATGGAGAAGAACTTACAGCCCAGAACGCCGCCGAAGAAGCCCCAACAGCGTCGCACTAGAGGAAAGGGACGTTATATAGTCTATAAATGCGATAATTGCGGCAAAGCTACTATGGGAAAAAACATATTGCTAGTTGATTTATGTTGGTGTGATAGGGGGATAGATGCCGAAAAGTAATTACAACGGAAAGGCTAAGGGAAGGGTGAAAACAGGCCCGCCTAAAGATAAAAGATTAGCAAATAATAAACCTAAAAAATAACTGTTGACATAGTTTGACAAGTATAGTACTATGCATATATCAAATATTAAGGAGTGTCAATTATGCTTAAAGCAACTGAAAACAACAACAACCAAATCATCAACGAACTAATGAATGAATCCCAGAGAATCCAAGCAGAACAGAAAGCCTGTTATCAAGCAATAGAAGAGGGGGGGAATTTCCGAACCTACGAAGAACGGGTAATCGCCCTTGATTGGGAACGCAAGGGAATCGAAACGGCAATGGAAGTTGTCGAGAGAATCGACAACGGCACCCACTTCATCCTAAACCGAAACTAAACCCTAATCGACTCTACTAAGGGCGGGAGAAATCCCGCCCTTTTTTATTGCTTATTGCAAATGGTTTAAACAACTTGGTATAATCGGGACTACCGCAAACCCTTTGCGGGTAATAAATGGGGGACAATTGAATATGGTTACACCAAGTGCGGAACCACAAGATGAAGGAGTAACTCCAGAGGTTGAGGCCGGACAGACAACTCAGCCGGAGACTCCAGCTAGGACTTTTTCTCAGGAAGAAATGAATCGGTTTGTAGGGAATGCGAGGCGTGAAGAACGTTCCAAATTTTCCGACCATGCCGACCTTCTGGAGAAATCGAAAAAGCTGGCAGAACTGGAACAAGCCCAACTTTCAGAGCAAGAGAAGTTAACCCAGAGGGCTTCAGAAGCAGAAAAACGTGAGGCCGACGCTAAGATAAAGGTAGAATCTACCTCTATTTCTAGCGCTGTGAAAGTCAGGGCGATACAATTAGGTGTAGTAGACCCAGACGCCGCCTATTTGTTGATGGATAAATCCAGCGTCCGTTACGATGGAGAAACCGATACCGTTAACGGGGTTGATGATGCTCTTAACCTTCTATTGGAAGATAAGCCGTACTTAAAAAATACCGCCGCTAGGAGTCCAAATATTAATCCGGGAGGGGGACAAATTGCCCCCACTACTAGATTAAGTGAAGAGCAAAAAGATGCGGCAAGACGCATGGGACTCTCTGAAGAAGAGTATGCCCTAGGCTTATAAATGTGATTTACGTATGGACGTATAAGGAGAATATAAGATGGGATTTGAATGGAGATATAATCTTTCTGGGGGGAAATTTACACGTGCTGAGTTTCTTATGAAAGATACTGAGACCTTAACCCTAGGAGACATGATTAATATCGAGTCAGGAGAAGCTGACCTTGCCGTGACTTCTGACACTGGTTTAGCTGGTACATTCCTTGGGCCAGAAAGTCCAAATGATGCAGTTGATGGCAAGCCGGGTACCGTATCTGGTACTGACTCAACTACAGTTATTTGGGCGATAATCAATCCGGATGCTGTTTATTCAGATGCTGGCGATACTAATGCGAGGCTCCCGGGCGCAACTCTGGACATCTCAGGAGCAACTGGAGCGCAAGGATTAGCCGCCTCTAGCAACACTGAGTTCGTTGTGGTTCAGAGAAAAAGGGAAGCTTCCGCACCAACTTTTGTCCAGATTTGTAGCTCTGCCCATTATCTAGCGAAAGCTCAATAGGAGTAAAAAATGCCTTTGATGAGCGGCAATTTTGCCGATTTACTAAAGCCCGGATTAAAAAGGATATTTGACATCGCCGTAAGTAGGCCTAGACCTATGATGGAAATGCTTTTTAGCATTGAAACGTCAACTCGGTTTGAAGAACAATATCAAGGCATGGGAGCAATGGGAACCGTCCCTGTTTTTGACGGGAGCGTTCCTTACCATGACTTTGATGCTGGATACCGTACAGATATTCGGAACTATGAGATGGCTATGGGGATACAGGTGGAACAACGTCTAGCTGACGATGACCAATACGGTCAGATTAACCGCAGAGCCTCTAACATGGCCGATTCATTCAATAATACTATTGAGACAGATGCCGCAAACGTGTTTATTAATGCGTTCACGGACGATGGAACCAATAGAATGGGAGCATCTACCAATGGCGCTGATGGAGTGGCCTTGTTGAGTGCCGCCCATCCGCATAGCCCTGCAAAATCAGGGACAACCCAATCTAATGAAGGGACGCTGGCGCTGACGATTGATAACTTAGACACGACTCGTCAAGCGATGCGTAACTTTACCGATGATAAGGGAAATCTTTTGGGTGTTACGCCTAACATCCTGCTAGTTCCACCGGAGTTGGAGCGTACAGCTACTCAACTTACTAGTGAGAGAGCCGTATACGAACCGGGGTCAGCCCAGTACGACGTTAATATGTTTGCTGGACGGTTCCGCCCGGTGGTCTGGGATAGGCTTACAGATGCCAATGCTTGGTTCTTGATTGACGAAGCTCAGATGAAACAGCATCTGATTTGGCAATGGCGCAAACTCCCACTCTTCGCCCAATCTGAAGACTTTGATGGTCTTACTGCTAAATATCGTGGCTATATGCGCTACGGTGCAGGGTGGACGGACTGGAAGTGGATATACGGTAATAATCCAAGTTAAGTTTAAACTAAAATAATAGGCTAGCTGGCAGAGGGGGGTTTAGTTTCCCTCTTTTTCCTCCTCTGCTGGCCCTAAATTAAGGAGGGCTGGTATGCCTACGAATTTTCCAAACGGTTTGCAGAGCCGAGGTGTTCCCGTTGAAGGGTATGCTGGTGTTGGAAGCCCGTTGCTCACACTGGGTGACACTTACCACGTAGACAGTGGAGCAACTACCGCTAACAATGGCAATGCTGGGACTAATCCCAAGCAACCCCTAGCAACTATTGATGGAGCGGTCAATAAATGTACTGCTAATAATGGAGATATTATCCTTGTTCATCCCGGCCATGCGGAGACTTTTTCAGCCGCCGCTGGAATTACTTTTGACGTAGCAGGTGTAACGGTCATTGGGATGGGGGTGGGAAATAGTCGACCAACTATCACCTACGATACTGCCACTACGACTGATATCAATGTAACTGCTGACGATGTCCAGATACACAACATAATTTTCAGTATGAACTACGCAGACGTGGCAGAGGTATTTGACCTAAGTGCCGCCGGATTTGTAGTTAATGGATGTCGCTTTGTAGATACAGCGGCAAGCATGAATTTCGTGGACTTGATAAAATGCACAACCACAAATAATGAGTGCGATAGATTAGAGTTCACCAATAACGTCGTTATTTCGCCGGATACAGGAAACGATGGAATTATTGAGGTCGGTGGAGATATTGCTGGATTGGTATTTAGTGATAATGACATCACGTTAGGTGTCGCTAACTCGGAGGCAATTATCTCAGTGGCTACAGGGAAGGATGTGAATGATTGCCGGATACTTCGCAACTATATCTACAGGCTTAATACTGCTGGAGATTTATTGATAGACTCAGATACGACTGCGAACTCTGGCATCATAGCCCATAACCGGATAGGCCACGCAGACACTTCCGGAGAAGTCTTGATTGATGCTGATGGCGTCCGTCAATTCGACAATCTTGGAAGCGCTACAGATACTGCATCAGGCTATGTCCTCCCTGCCATAGATAGTTAGGAGGGGTAAATGTCATACGGCTCAATAACGGTAAATAGCGGAGCCGCCGCTGGTAGCAACGGCTCCGCTACGGCTAATAATACAAGCACCCATTTGGTTACGGGGCAGATATGTTCAATAGGTGTAACCTATGGTGACAGTCCTCCAGCGTCTACTGACGTAACGATAGCAACCAGTGGGGATAATGGGCCAGCATTGACTATCCTTACGTTAACTAACGCTAACAGTGACGGCTGGTTCCACCCACGGCACGTCGTAGATAGTAATGCGGGTGCGGATATCGAATATGCCGATGGCTATTCGGTCTATGACAAGGTGTGTGTTAGCGATTATATTAAAGTTACTATCGCACAAGCCAATTCACCTGATACGGCTGAGGTCGTTATCGTGTATGCGAGTTAGGTGATGGCTATAGAAAAACACACAATAAAGGTATCCACAACTGGAAGCGATGCGTCAGCAACGGGGTCTTTGGTGGCCCCGTTGCCATATTCTGAGTTGCTGGCCTTGTACGTTAATTTTCATGCGTCAGCCCCAGCGTCAACTGATACGACTATATCCAGTCCCGGAAATCCTGTAGCACTAACCCTGTTAACGATAACCAATAGTGCGACTGATGCGTGGTATTACCCAACCCATCAGCTTGATGATTCTAGTGGCTCTGCAATCACCGGAGCATATATCCCTGCCATTGTCCACGGCAATCTACTAGTTGAGATTGCTGGGAGTGATGCTCTGACAGATGCAGTAGTTATAACAGCTTTTGTGAGGGTGTAATGGCTTTTACATATACTAAAGGTAGCACGGCAGATAGGGATAGAGTCAGGCTAACGATTGGTGACACGGATGAAAGCAGACCTCTTTTAGAGGATGAAGAACTTGATGATTTTTTAGTTCAAGAAGGGGATAGTGTTATTAATGCTTCAGCCGCCGCTTGTGAATCTCTAGCCCTTAAATTTGCTAGAGATTATACTTTTTCTGTAGATGGAGCGAGCTTCCAGAAAGGACAGATAACGGTTCATTATCAGAAGCTTGCTAGGAGACTGCGGAACCGTGGACGAGGCACAACAACTATCATGCCTCGCCGTAAAGATGGATACTCTGTCTTTACTAACAGTGACGAAGTATCAGGAATAAATATATTTGACTCTGGACTTAGTACCTGATGGCTAATACATTATTGCAAGATGGTGATTTAGCTTATTTAAGAGCGGAAGCATTGACCTCCCTGCCAGATAAAGTGGATATACAGAGGAAGACTAACACGGCAGATGGACAGGGGGGATTTGCGGAATCTTGGAGTATAGCTTATTCTAATATTTCTGCTCGTATAGCCTATGGGTCTGGAACTAATAGCGTAGGAGTTGAACAAGAAAATCGTAGTAGACTGCTAACCGTATCTGTTGCATATAATCAGTCTATAGAACAAGGAGACAGGGTATTGTCTGGAGGGGATACTCTGGAAGTTATTTCTATTAACCTTCCTGACTCTTGGCACATCTTCAAAACATGTCAAGTTCGACAAATTTAGGTCTAATTGAAGCACGATGTCGGCGACCTCAATGCCGTCATCTATTAGCCAGACTAAGACTAGACGGCCAATCCATTGTAGAAATTAAATGCCGCAGATGCCAATCTGTTAGTACCTTTGCGCCGGAATCTTCCAAGGTAAAGCTAAAGTCTGACGGACAAGGCGGCTATGTGGAAGTCCAACTAGGTGATATTTGAGTTTAAAATCAACGTGTTGACATAGTTTGACATAGGTGATACCATCCTAATATCAAATTTAAAGGAGTATCAATTATGTCATTCCCTAAATTTAGCACCAGAGGACACACCCACAGCCCGGAGTTAGTCGACCAGATGGTAGACGCAGTACAGGAAATGATTGATGAGTGCGATAGCCACTTAGAGCCGATAATGCATATTATGGACTTACAAATGGCGGGAAAGAAGGTCGAATACGACAGCCGTGAGTGGGACTATTATTTCAACAGAAAAAAGGCATTACAGGATGCATTTAGCACTGTGTATAGCGTGGCTCACCCTTATGGGAACCCAGTCTAGCCTATGATATAATAACCAAGATTTCCATAAGGGAATCTCCTTTTTCACCCCCCCATTGCTTTTCTCAATGGGGGGTTTTCTTTGTCTAAAATTGACGTGTTGACAATGTTTGTCACAGGTGGTACTATGCATATATCAAATAAATAAGGAGTATCAATTATGACTCAGAAAGAAATCATCGCAAAGTTAATGGCAAAGGCCGACGACATCAATTCCAAGATAACTTTAATGGAGAACGGGCATCTAGGAACGAGCACAGACCATCCCGGATTTAGGACTTTAATAGCCAAGCGTAATAGTATCTATGATGCGATTGCCCTCGTCGGGACAACTGATTTCTCATAGCTTTTAACGATATACCACCTAAGAGTAACCAAAGGGCGGGAGAAATCCCGCCCTATTTTTTGTCTAAAATTGACGTGTTGACATTGTTTGACATCCATAATACAATACATTCATCAAATCAAATATATAGGAGTATCAAACATGATTATTTGCCACGATGAATTCCACGAGGATATTTACGAGAACGGGAAAATAGAACCATTACGAAAAGAGGATATGATAGGCAACATATGCGTTGGGTGCTACGAAGAACACGTAGATGCCGAAGCAGAATATTCAGCGAACTCTTTCGATATGTACGACCGCTAAAAGGAGCTAAGTACCTAGCAAGGGCGGGAGAAATCCCGCCTTTTTTTTGTCTAAAATTAGATGTTGACATATATTGTCAAATAGTGTACTTTGCGTATATCAAATATTAAGGAGTATCAATTATGTCTACCGCAGGAAGGGATGCCCAAATGCTCGAAGCAGAGAGAATAGTAGAAAGCTTAATATCGCTCTGTGACTCACTATCTACTCCAGCCAGAAAGGTTACTATCGACGAAGTAGTCCCGCAATGTAGCACAGACCATGTGGGGATAGCATACGATGTGGCGCATGTCCTCAATGAACAAGCCGGAGTAGGGCCGTATGATTTGCTGAAGTACAAACCCATATACCATATACCGGGATATGGAATGGGCGACAAATTATGGAGAATTCATATAGTATAATTCCTCTAGCTTTTAAGGCATCCTATTCCCCTCTACTGTTGCCGCAGTAGAGGGGTTTTTATTTGCTTGTTTATTTTTTATTTGCTAAAATCCATTTAGCTTAGAGGCTCCAGAAGCCCGGAACACCTAGAGTGTCAGCTATTACATATTAAGAGGCTCATGGAAGCCCGAAGTGGCCGTTGCTGGTCGACTTCGGGCTTTTGCTATTTTAAGGAGCTTATGAATTTCAACATGAAGGTCACGGTGGTACTACCGACTCCTCTAGCAAATGAGATTGCCGACGAATTAAAAAAGGTGGTTTTTTTGGCGGCTCGAAATATAGAAAAGAGGGCCAAGGATTTAGTGCCAGTGGATACAGGGGCTACCAAGAACTCTATTTCAGTAGAGCCTACAATGCCCTCGCTAACTCATATTATAGGGCCAACTACTGAGTACGCACCCTTTGTTGAATATGGAACTCGTAACTCAAATGCTCAACCATTTATGACCCCAGCTATGGAGGCTGAGACTCAACCATTTAGGGATGCAGTAGCACAAACGATTGCTAAGTATTAGGGGAAGATATGGCAAATTTAAGGGT
>TARA_R110000824_G_scaffold206115_1_pt1 | contig 15933 bp, 14 predicted proteins | sample TARA_R110000824 | Tara Oceans TARA_R110000824 (sample SAMEA4397747) | marine metagenome | biome: Polar Biome; feature: [MES] marine water layer (ENVO:01000295) within the mesopelagic zone...; material: water (ENVO:00002006), including particulate matter (ENVO:01000060) such...
GTGCGGTTCGATTTTCGACCAGTCGCGTGCGAACCCGATGCGTCGCCTGAATACTCAATTGTTCACCGGTTTTAATTGTAACAAAACGCATGCTGGGTCGACTGGCCGCCTCGCATATTGCTCCTGCATCATTCGGGTCGCTCTTGTTTGTTTTGACATAAGGTTTGACAAATTGAGGACTGATTAAACGGGTTGCATGGCCCAAGTCAGCAATCTCGCGAGCCCAATAATGCGCGCCAGAGCATGCTTCCATGGCAACCAGGCAGGGCGGTATATTGGCGAAAAAAATACCAACCTGATCACGTCGCAGAGTTTTTCTTAGAACCGTTTTATCCCGCTCATCAACGCCATGAACTTCAAAAACATTCTTTGCTAAATCCAATCCAATACGAGTCAAGGCCATTTCTGTTCTCCTTTAAATATGGGTTATACCCACACTCGAGGATGCCATAAAACTCAAGGGCGGGTGTTCATACCATTGGCTCCGGTTTTGCAAGAGATAAATTGAGATAATCCTGATCGAAGAGGGTTGCGATTATGTGTCCGGGCTGTTTTCGCGGTGCATATGACCGCTGGCCCTTCAGTGGTTGCCGCTGATAATGCAAGAAGTCTTTTAAGGCATTTGAAGTGATTGAATGCAGTCGTCTGCGAGTTATGGAATTGCGGCTATTTCAGAAGCCGCAGACCGGTATGGTGATCCGCGGATCAAGCCCAAATCTGATGAACGAACCTAGATTGGCTTGTGGGCCAGCCCTGATTTTCCTTATGAAAACAATGAAACGGTATGAGAAACCTCGTGTCATTGTCACATATAGATTATTTTCGTAACGTGCCTCGATGAACTTGATTGGAAACGAAATGATCCAGGAAACGGGTTGCTGGTTGAACAATCGTTGCAAAAATTCTCATCTTCCTTTTCGACGGCGAGAATATGCAATGCTATAGTTTACGCGTCTGCAAAGTTTACAGAAATTCGTTTCTATTCACGCATCAGTCCATAATCACTTCAACACGGAACGCTATCTCAACTAAAGTACCACATTAAAGTTCAACGTGACGTTGCTCTTGCTGAGTGGCAGCAACTTAACGGGTCATAATAGAGGCATTTTAGTGCCATTCTACACCAAAAAGAGGCGTGGCCGTATTCGCCTGAAAGCGCCCTGTTAATCCTACATAAACGCCGGTTATTTGACCAGATAAAGCGCGATGATAGGGAACGCGGTTAGCAAAGCAACAACCATCAGCTCGATAAGCACAAACGGCATAACTCCCTTGAAAATTCTCATCAGCGTTATATCCGGTGCGATGGAGTTCATGACGAAAATATTAAGCCCCAATGGCGGCGTAATCAGAGCAATTTCGGCCATTACGACGATATAAATGCCGAACCAAATTGGGTCTATTCCGTAATGCAGAATGATTGGATAGATAAAGGGAACGGTCAGGATCAACATGGCAAAAACGTCAAGTGCGCATCCCAAAATCAAATATATCACCGTGATGACAATAATAAACTCATACGGCCCCAGATTCATCGCCTGTACAAAATTGATCATGTTTTCGGTAATACCGGTTACCGCAATAAAGCGGGTGACGATATAGCCAGACAGGATGATTGTGAACAGCATTGCGCTTGTGGTGATGGTTTCCGTCAGCGCTTCTCGCATTGCCGCCCACGTCAGTTTTCGCGAAATTAGACCATAGAAAGTTACGCCAACGACTGCAATACCGGAGGCTTCCGTTGGCGTGAAGGCACCTAAATAAATACCGCCGATAATAAGGGCAAATAGGGCAAGAATTGGTAATGCCTCGATAAGAGAAAAGACGGTTTCTTTCGCGTCAGGCTTTGGTATCGGGGGTGCCTTTTTAGGGCTGATTACTGCAATGGCAATTACTAGCGCGCTGAAAAGGGCTACGGTTAATAAACCAGGAACGATGCCGGCAATAAACAGATCGCCGATTGAGTTTTCGGTTAGAACACCATAAAAAATGAGAATGAGGCTCGGTGGTATGAGAATACCTAACGTGCCGGCGGCCGACAATGCGCCGGCTCCCAGTTCCTGGTCGTAGCCATATCGTTTTAGTTCCGGCATAACGATACGACCCATCGTCAGGACAGTTGCGGTACTTGATCCCGAGATGGCACCAAACCCGGCGCAGCCGAAAACGGAGGCTATTGCCAGCCCACCTGGAAACCGCCCAAGTGTATTGGCGGTTGCTCTAAATAGGCCAGCGGCAATTCCAGTATGATTAGCAATATTCCCCATTAGCATGAACATCGGAATAGCAATGAGAACGAAATTCGTACCTTCATGAAAGTATACTAGTGTGGACTGGCTCAGTGCTTGTTGAACGCCCATAACCACAACGATCCCGCCAATACCGACCGTTCCCAGGGCAAACGCAATGGGAACGCCCAAAAAAATCAAACCAATCATGACGGCAAGACCAATATAGCCAATGACAATAGGCTCCATTTTATTTTACTCCTGTTTCTTCAAGGGATTTTGGTCGTGCCGATTTGCGGGTTTTTGAATTTTCTGGTGTAGGCATCAGTTTTAGTAGGGTTGTAACGACCAATTGGACGCATAGCAGGGAAAAGACGACCAGCATGATAAACTGGAACGGCCATACAGGAATGTTGAGTTCTTCGGTTGCATCCGAGATCATGATGGAAAAGCGGTAGTCATCGAATGACTGACGTGCGAGCGCGCCGAACAGGACTATTCCACAGAACATGGAAAGGATCTCTATGCCGAGTTGCATTCGTCTCGGCATCATGTCGAAAAGCAGATCCATACGGATATGCTTTTCAGTTAATGTCGTGAAATTAAGGCCCAATGTGAAGACAAGAAGAAGAAGAAATTGGCTCGCTTCTACGGCACCGAGAATAGGCCGATTGACAAAGTAACGCATCGTGACGTCAGCCGCGATTACCAAGGTGAGAGTTGGTAACGCAACAAAAGACGCGAAGAGATGGATCAAATTTATTATCCATCTCAATGCATTGGCGAATTTTATTACAACCATGTCACTAACAAAGCCCTGTCGAGTTAAAAGTTGCTGAGTTTATGTTCATCATGGTATCTCCCTATATTCATGCCATAAAGGCAAATTCCTCTCGCTTATTAGTTTTTTAACAGTTTTCAGCCTTGGGAATTCAAATACCTTAAACTTACGTATGGGTACACTTTTTTGCGATGGGTGTAATAACTAAATTTTAGTGTACACTCTAACGTTTATATCGTTGACATTATACATACTATACAGATAGTATCTTATATGGCAAGGCGGAAACATGGCGCCAATGCTATAAAAATATGAGTAACTGTCATCCGCTGCTTACGACCCGGAAATGCCGCCATTTATGGTCAAAAATTAGGAGGTCCAATGTTACCGCTTGAAGGAATACGAGTACTCGATTTTACTCAATTGATCGCTGGCGCGTTTTCAACCATGTTGCTAGGCGATCTGGGGGCAGACGTCATTAAAATCGAACCCCCTGAAGGTGATGCCATGCGGCGCACGGGAAATACCTCCGTTGAGGGGTTGTTGGAAAGCGAAGCCTCTCTCAGTTTAAGTCGTAATAAGCGAAGTGTTGTCCTAGATTTAAAGAGTGCTGCTGGTAAGCGGGCCGCACTGGATCTGGCAGCTCAGGCAGATATTGTTGTTGAGAACTTTCGCCCCGGTACGATGGATAAGCTCGGGCTGGGATATGATGAATTGTCTCGAAGCAATCCGGGTCTTATTTTTTGCGCAGTTGCAGGATTTCGTCCGAACAGTAAATACGCCAAACGTCCGGCACTTGATCAGGTTATTCAGGCTCTTTCAGGCTTGATGCAACTAAATGGGTCGGAGGAATCTGGACCACTACGTACTGGTTTCCCGTTTGTCGATATTTTCTCACCCACGCTTGCTACCATCGGCATTTTGGCAGCGTTGCATCGTCGTGAGCTGACCGGTGAAGGCGGTCGCGTGGATATGTCCATGATGGACGCTGCCATATTTGGTATGATCCCGCGTGAAGGTTATTATTTTAAGACAGGCAAAACACCTGCCCGAATAGGTAACAAGCATTATCAGATTGTTCCCTGTGACAGCTATACTACGTCCGATAACCGACAAATTCAGATCATCGCACATCAGGAAAAATTCTGGCATACGCTTACCGATGCATTGGCCGACCCGGAACTAGCTGATGACCCAAGGTTTTTAACGAATGCTTTGCGGAACGATAATCGGGATGCTGTTGACGAATGGCTCGCACGTATTATCGCTACGAAGCCATTAAGTGAATGGCTTGATCGTTTTGAAAAATCCGGTGTGCTGTTTGCGCCTGTACGAACATTGGATGAAGTGTTCAGCGATCCGGAGGTTCGTAATGATATGGTTGTGAATGTTAACCATTCACAGATCGGGACAATCAAAGTGCTCGCAAATCCCATTAATATTTCAGGATGTAACACCCGTTATGAAGTCCCTCCACCAATGCTCGGCGAGCATACCGACGATGTTATCGATGAAAACGGAAACGTGCTGCCGAATGCTTGGCGTAAAAGCCGGAAATAATAGGAGAATTGCCTCTTTTAGGTCCCATTCGCCTCAGCAAAAACAATATAGGAAATAAATAAATGGATATTCAGTTGAACAAGAAAAGTGTCATCGTCACCGGCGGGGCGTCGAATATTGGGCGCAGTATAAGTCTCGCCTTTGCAACTGAGGGCGTAGATTTGACCATCGCGGATCTTGACGATGTGCAGGCAAAAAAGGTCGCGGAAAAAGCAATTGAACTCGGCGCTGCATCTGCCCACACAGTGAAAACAGATGTCTCCAATTGGGATAACGTGCAGGCGCTTGTGTCAGAGGTGGAAGAGCGCCACGGCAAGATAGACGTCTTGGTCAATAATGTTGGGTGGACACGCGACGCGGTCTTCACGGAGAAGACTCGTGAGGAATGGCAGCGGGAAATAGATCTTAATTTATGGGGTACAATCAATTGTACGAGGGCTGTACTTGACGGGATGATCAAGAATGGTGGCGGCTCGGTTGTCAGCATCGGCTCAGATGCTGGCCGTATGGGTGAATTTCGCGAGGCAGTCTATGGTGCATGTAAGGCTGGTGTTATCGCGCTGATGAAGTCGCTGGCGCGTGAAAATGGCCGCTTTGGTGTCCGTTTTAATGTTGTATGCCCGGGCACCACAATGCCGGATTCGACGGAAGAGTTAAGCGAAAACAGTATCTGGATCAATGAGATGAAGGAATGGAATACGCCAGAAATGCGAGAGCGTATTTCGAAGGCATATCCTTTGCGGCGTATAGGCAAGCCTGGCGATATTGCTTCTGCCGTATTGTTCATGGCTTCCGATGCCTCCAGTTTTGTTACGGGCCAGACATTGAGCGTGAGCGGCGGCTATACAATGATGTAACTCGGAATTCGGCGGCACATTGCCTGACGGATTACTAATTCTTATTTTCGCGGATCGAAAGATATTTTATGTTTGACTTTTCTGTGGAAGACCGCGTCGCGACGGTCACAATGCGCAACGAGCCCGTTAATGCGCTGACACTTGTTTTCGTCGAGAAATTAGAGCTGTTGGTGGACGATCTGGAGACGCGCGACGACTGGAACGTCGTAATTATTCGTAGCGATCTTAAGGTATTTTCGGCAGGTGGTGATTTAGCGGGCATGTTGTCCTGGATGAATGAAGAAGGGGCCGCCAAGAGAGTGGCGGTCTATGCACAACGTATTCAGCAGCTTATGAAACGGTTTGAAAAACTTCCCGGTGTCACCATTGCATTCATAGAGGGCGCTGCGCTGGGCGGTGGATTGGAACTCGCTCTTTCTTGTGATCTGCGAATTGCAACGGAAGAGGCGAAATTTGGCCTGCCGGAACTCAAGGTTGGATTGCTCCCTGCAGCAGGAGGTACACAGCGGCTGACTCGGCATTGCGGCCGCGGGGTGGCAACACGAATAATGCTAGCGGGGGACGTTCTTTCCGCAGCGGAAGCGCACCGCGTTAATTTGGTTGAAATGCTGTGGGAAAATGGCCAGTCTAAAATGGAGTTGGCGGATATTGCCGGACGTATTGCTGCAATGCCACGGGAAGCCCTTAGTATTGTCAAGGGCTGTATTGCAGGGCAGGGCGCGACCGATACTGACGGTTTCGCGCTGGAAATCACTGGTATTGAAAAACTGGTCGCAGGCGGCGAGGCAAAAATACGCATTGCCCGCTTTATGCAGAAGACAGATGCCTGACGGAGCGGATAATATGATTGGGTGTTGGTGTAAATTTCAGCATGAGGACATGTAATGACGGAAAAAAGCATTCTGCTTGAGAAAAACAATAAAACAGGTGTCGCCATACTGACATTGAACAGACCCGATCAGTTTAATGCGTTTAATCGGGAAATGGTCAACCTGTGGGCTGATACGTTGATAGATATCGCGGCGGACAAAAATATACGTGCCATGGTCCTGACCGGCGCAGGAAAAGCGTTTTGCGCCGGCGGTGATATGGATGAGCTGGATAGCTTTCTCACAATGAATATGTCGGAACGCAAATCGTTTCTTTATGACAATGTCTATCGGGTTATGCGCCAAGTGCATAGTATGGACATTCCGATAATTGCAGCGCTAAACGGTACTGCAAGGGGAGCCGGGCTAGATATGGCGCTGATGTGTGACATTCGTATCGCGGATCGCTCTGCGGCTTTTGCTGAATCATATATTGCCATGGGACTAATCGCCGGTGATGGCGGGTCATATTTTCTGCCACGACTTGTTGGTCTCTCCAAGGCGCTGGAATTGCTCTGGACAGGCGATGTGGTAAGCGGTGAAGAGGCTGTGCAAATTGGCATGGTTTCAAGGGTAGTGGATGACGGACAGGCACTCGCCGAAGCGGTGAAATTTGCGGAACGAATTGCGAAACAGCCAACGGAAGCAGTTCGGATGATGAAGCGTGCGGCAATTCAAGGTTTTTCAACAACGCTGGATTCACATCTCGACATGATTTCGTCTCATATGGCCATTCTCGAAGACAGCCTGGCATTCAAGGAGCGGGTAGCTGCATTTCAGGCGCGTCGTCGGAAGTAATCCTTGAATTAACAAACTATCCGGATAGAATGTAAGCTAGCCCCTACGAATTTTAATTTGTGCGGCCTGACGCGGGGCTTCTATTTAAAATAGAGAACTCCGCACTTCGCCGCCGACTAAGTTAATGTGAGGAAGATCTAGCCGAAATGCCGCGACAGATCGCAAGAAGGGGAAGAAAAATGTTTACACTTACAGACGAGCAGAAGCAGTTGCAGGCACATTTTCGCCGCGTTGCGCTCGAACGCTTGGCGCCGCGAGCTGATGAAATTGATGCAACTGGCGAATATCCGGAGGATATGTTCGAACTACTGAAGTCGTTGGAGCTCTTTCTGCTTCCCTTCCCGGTAGAATATGGCGGGACCAACAGCATGCTTTCTGCCTGCATTGCGGTGGAGGAATTTTCTCGTATCTGCTTTAACACGGCCTATATCCTTGTTGTTCAATGGGTGCCGATTGGCGCCATTATTGAGGGCGGCACACAGGCTCAGCGCGATAAATATTTGCCGCCACTGGCGACGGGTGAAGCGCGCGCCGCCATTTCGGTAACCGAACCACAAAGCGGGTCGGACGTCGCCGGTGTTGTCTGCCGGGCGAAGAACGTACCGGGAGGCTACCGGCTGACGGGCAGCAAGGCCTGGTGTACAAATGCCAGCAAATCTGATTTCATATTGGTTGCTGCCCGCATCTCCCGCGACGATAAAGAACGCGGCGGTCTGAACCTATTCATTGTCCCGACTAACGCTGAAGGCTTGGAAATCGGTCCCAAGGAGAAGAAGGCTGGTGGGCGTGGCGTACCGTCCCATCCACTTTACCTCAATAACGTATTCGTGCCGGAAGAAGATCGGTTGGGCGAGGAGGGTCGGGGGTTCAAGATTGTCATGCAGACCTTCAACGCCTCCCGGCCAATTGTCGGTGCACGTGGCGTGGGGCTTGCGCAAGGCGCGCTGGACAAGGCCGCTAATTTCATCAAGACACGCGAAGGATTTGGTCAGCCAATTATCGACTTTCAGGGAATGCGCTGGATGCTCGCCGATATGGCGACCTCGATCGAAGCGGCCCGCAACCTTGTTTATCGGGCGGCGAGTGAGGTTGACGCCGGGACGACAGGTAATGAGCTGGCGTCGCTTGCTGCGATGTCCAAATTATTCGCAACAGACGTCGCGATGAAAGTCGCTACAGATGCGGTCCAGGTCTACGGATCGTCCGGCATTTCCGATGATTTTCCGATCGGACGCTACATGAGAGACGCAAAGATGCTGCAGATCGTGGAAGGCACGAACCAAATCCAGCGCAATATTATTGGCCGTTTACTGGTCGACGCAGCAAGACAGGAAAAATAAATCGAATTAGCAGTGTCATTTATCTATTAAAGTGTTGGTTGAATTTTAATGATATTTTAAATTTCTCTGAACGTGAGTGAGAAGTCCTTTTATTAGGTTGTCGCGCAACCATGCTTTCTCGCATGGTTGCAGCGAGGTTAGAAATACATCGGGCAGCTAGCTATAGGTAAAAATTTATTGTCGCGTGTCGAAAAGGCCGTTGACAATAAGGCTCCGTGCCGCACGGATCAAGTCATCACCAGACATTTTCATTTCCTGGCGCGACCATTCAATAAAAATACCGTCATGTAAGGCAATTACAATTGATGCGAGTTCTCGGGTTGGAACGATAAGCTTGATTTCACCACTTTTCTGTCCTTGCGCAATGGTTTCCTCCAGATGGGTATAAAGTAGCTGGTAGAGCTCCCTGATATGCCGGGATATTTTATTTTTTTGGCCGGCAAATTCCATCGACATTGTAATAAGCAGCAGCATCTCGTCACGTTTTGTCAAACCGAGCCCGGCGTGAACATGCATAAAATGGACAAGCGCTGCCTTGACGGAGTCACAATCTGTACTGAGGGCTTCGATAATCGGGTCAACAATTCGTTCCTTGGCACGATCGAGCAAGGAGTGAAGCAATGCTTCTTTGGTTCCGAAATGGAAGTAAACTGCACCTTTTGTAAGTTTGGCGCCAGCCGCGATGCTTTCCAGGGTCGTTGCTTTATACCCATTGGCAATGAACAACTTACAGGCACAGGCCATAAGCTTTTCAAAACTTTCCTGGCTTTGTTGCTTTTTTGTCTTGCGCTTTTTTATTGAGCCAGATTTGTCCGGCCGGGATATTTCTTTCCCAGCCGTGACGTTCTCGTTTCGGGCTATTGTTTTCGCCTTGTTGGCATCAGTAATTTTCATTAATAATATTTCCGTCAACGGGCTACTCGCAACCCTTCTCTTGGAAGGTATTCAACATAAGGCATACCCGAAAACACCTGATTGGGCAAATTAATCGTCTAGAATTTTTGCCGGAAATTCGGTTTCCGCTTTTCATTAAATGCGTTCACGCCTTCTTTCGACTCGGCTGATTGATAGAATAACGCCAATGCCTGCATACCGAGATTTCCAACACCTCGGATATTTTCAGTTGCTGCATTGAAGGAGCTTTTGGCAATGGCGATGGCAGTGGGGCTTTTCTGCAGGATCTCCTTGCACCATTGGTCAATTTCCTCGTCCAATTTCTCATGTGGCACTACTGCGTTGCATAACCCCATTTCGAGTGCCTGTTCTGCAGAATACTGGCGACACAAATACCATATTTCTCGCGCTTTCTTTTCACCAATCGCATGCGCAAGATATGCCGTTCCCCAGCCGGGATCAACGGAACCGACTTTCGGTCCGGCCTGGCCAAATTTTGCTTTGTCAGAGGCTATGGCAAGATCGCAAAGAGTAACCAGGACATTTCCTCCCCCAATGGAATAACCCTGAACGCGGGCGATGACCGGCTTTGGAATATCGCGCAAAACCGTATGCAATTCTTCAATTGGTAGGCCAATGGTGCCTTTTCCGTCATAGAAACCGTCATGCGCGGATTGGTCGCCGCCAACACAAAATGCCCTGTCACCGTGGGCTCCAAGTACAATGACACCTATTTCATTATCCCAGCCAGCGTCATTTAAAGCGTTTATCAGATCAGTAATGGTCTGATTGCGAAAGGCGTTCATCTTATCAGGACGGTTGATGTAGATGCGTGCAACCCCGTCGCGTTTCTCGAAAGTTATATCCAGATAGGTCATGTTTTCTTGTCCTTTAATTTGGTTTCTTTGCTGCCCAGGCGACACTCCAGCTTCCGGAAATGCCCAGGCCGGAGGAAGCGCCAATATTTATGCGCCAAGCATATGTTATTTGTTTCGGTTGACGAATACTATCCAGATGGTATGCTTTTTGTGCGCCTTTGTGTCAATAGAGAACACGCGGCCAGTGCTTGGGGAGGCCGGTGGAAATCCATCACCTCATTAGGTAAAGGCTAATAATGGGTTTGGGAGAAAAAGATAATGATATATACGCATATGCAGTGCAAATCCGCGATCGTTACCGGGGGATCCGGCGGCTTGGGCCTCGCCATCTCCAAGCGCCTGGCAGCTAGTGGTTGTAATCTAGTGGTTTCCGGCAGAACGGCGGAACGCGGCGCTCAGGCAGTGAAAGAACTCATAATGCTTGGCGTAAAGGCCGTCTTTGTCAAAGGCGATTCAGGCGATTATGAAAATTGTAAGCGGATTGTCGCGAGGGCCAGGGAAGAATATGGCGGTATCGACATATTGGTTAGCGCTGGTGCGGAAGGCCCCTTCGGGCCGAAACCGTTCCGGCAGATGACGCCCTCTGAGCTTGAAGAGAGCTTTGCGTCACGCTTTTTTCCGCGTATCTTTCCCGTACATGCCGCTGCCGACGCGTTGGAAGAAAGCAAAGGGTGCGTGGTTCTTATCACCACGGATGCGGCGCGATTTCCGACCACGGGAGAATCCGTTATTGGCGCTGTCGGGGCATCTGTAATCCTGATGACGAAAACGTTAGGCCGCGAATTTTCAAGAGCTAACATACGGATAAATTCCGTAGCCATGACCTTGACCTCTGACACACCTTCATGGGACCGGATATTCAATAATGACGAATTTGAGCGGAAAGTCTTTTCCAAGGCGCTGGATAGATTTCCGCAGAAACGTGCACCAACTGCGGATGAAGTCGCGGCGGTAGCTGCTTTTCTTGCCTCTGATGAGGCCGCACAAATCACGGGACAAACTGTCAGTGTAAATGGCGGGTTATCATTCGGCGGTTGGTAAGACTGTTTTGAACGAGGAAAAAAGGGAGAATATAATGGGCCCACTTAACGGATTAAAAATACTGGAAATGGAGGCTATCGGGCCCGTGCCTTTCGCGGCAATGCTGCTGGCCGATCTCGGTGCCAGTGTATTGCGTGTCGAGCGGCCCGGAGGTACTGACGTCGGACTGCCCCGGGAGCGCGATCTTGATCTGACATTACGCAACCGGAAAATCGTCACGCTAAATCTTAAAGATACGAGCGAATTCGAGAAAATATGGCCGCTGGTGGAAAGTGCCGATGTTTTGCTGGAAGGAGGCCGGCCCGGCGTCATGGAGCGGCTTGGTTTGGGACCGGATGAATGCCTCGCGCGCAATCCAGGACTTGTTTATGGTCGAATGACGGGATGGGGGCAGGACGGACCTCTCGCAAAAGCTGCTGGCCATGATATGAATTACATTGCCCTTGCAGGAGCATTATATGGAATTGGTCGGGCGGATCAGCCTCCGACACCTCCGCTCAATCTTGTCGGCGACTATGGCGGCGGTTCAATGTATCTGGTTTTCGGCATACTAAGCGCTCTTTATGAACGCAGCTCTTCAGGGAAGGGGCAAGTTGTTGATGCCGCCATTGTTGATGGCGCAGCATCTTTAATGACGGTGTTTGCAGGTATGTATAAGCAAGGTTTAATGACCTATGAGCGCGGTCGGAACGTTATTGATTCCGGTGCCCATTTTTACGACGTATATCAATGTAAGGACGGTGAATGGATTTCGCTTGGGCCGATCGAACCTAAATTCCAGAAACTCATGCTGGAGACATTAAAGATTAAATATGATGATTTGGACGCGACCTATGACCGGAAAAACTGGGCGAGTTTGAAGGCGCAGATCGCCGCCCGCATCGACGAGAAAACACAGGCAGAGTGGAACGAGATCCTGGAAGGCACCGATTGTTGTTACGCACCAGTACTGTCACTGGAAGATGCGGCTCAGCATCCGCATAACCGGTCTCGCGGTACATTTATTGACGTCGCGGGAGTTACACAACCCGCGCCAGCTCCGCGCTTCAGTCGTTCAAACCCTGACCCGATACGTCCGCCGGTCAAGCAGACTCCTGAAAAAGACGACGAAACTATCCGGAATTGGCTGAAAGGGTAGAGCGCATTTCATCATATCGTTGCAGATGCCAATAAACACAGGAATAGCAATTGCCCTAAAATATAAATACTAACTGTATAGTATGTATCTTGTAAAGACTGATGATTTAATGTAGATTGTTAGTTGCGATAGGGAAGAAAAGGGAGCCCTTTACCCAAAGACGAACAAAAAAGACGCTTTCGCAGCCAAGCGGAAGTCACTAGCAGAGAGAAAAAGAGAGGAAAACCAATGAAAAAACTGATTGCCGTGTCAATCATCACACTGACAGCATTACTCGGTACCGTCAGCGCATCAGCCGAAGAATTCACGCTGCGTGTATCGCAGCATCATTCTTCCAGCTCGGCCTTGGTCAATACGGTCACGAAGCCGTATGCCGAATTTATCGAGACGCAAAGCGGCGGGCGTATCAAGGTGGAAACCTTTCCGGATGGCGTTCTGCATGGTCCGCGGGATGGTTTCAAGGCCATTCTGACCGATATCACCGATGTCGCGCCAGCCTACCCGGTCTATGTGCCGAACAGCTTTCATTTGACGCATGGCCTCTATCTACCGGGTGCATTTTCAAGCATTTATACAGCTATTCGTGTTGCCCAGGAACTTTACCCAAAGTATCTGAAGGACGAGTACGAAGCCATGGGTGTGGAACTCGCTTTCATAGGTGGCAGCGCACCTTATGATCTTTTGACGACTAAAAGAGTAGAAAGTCTTGATGACCTGAAGGGGATGAAAATCCGCGGGGCTGGCTCACTCGTTAATCGTATGGTTGAGGGGTTTGGGGCAACACCTGTGACAATACAGGCACCCGAAATGTATACAGCTTTCCAGCAGGGTGTAATTGACGGCGTAATGGTGCCGGCAGAGAGCATTCTTACTTTTCGTGTTCAGGAAATCGCCAAATACTATGTGCCGCTTGCCCTTGGCCGCGCGGGCCTGCCTTTTGCCTTCAGCCGTAAATTTTACACTGGACTACCAGATGATCTTAAAAAAGTCATGGTGAAAGGCGTGAATTATGGCAGTCTTCTTTATGCTGATTTTGTGGAGAAGGGTACAAAAGCCGCAATGGACTCGCTGCGTGAAAATGGTGTTGTCTTTGTCAAATTGTCGGATGCAGATCGCAAAAAGCTTCGGAACGAAATGCAGCCTGTTTATAATGACTTCATTAAAAAACAAACTGATGCAGGCTATCCAGCGAAGGAATTTATTGCCGAAATGCAAAAGTTGTCGGATAAATATGGCGATATGACCCGCGAAGAATTTATCAAACTTATCGACGAACATCCTGTGAAAGGTCTTCTTCCGAGCATGTAAATTGATTGCATGTCTCTTCCATATTTTTCACGGGAAATTTAAACATCGTGGTTTCAAAATAAGATAGATAATTTTATGTTTTGCCACAAGTCTGTTTCCATTAGGGGAAGTTGAGCCTCCCATCACCTTCCCTTCGCGAGTCAATAAATAGAATCATTTGGATAGTTTATTGCCGCACACTAGTTCAGGAGTTGAGAACCAACATTGTTCTTGATTTCTGAACTTTTTTATGAGTTAGATGGCGCTGTCATGTCTGGATGGCGCTCCTATGGCAAGGTAAAAATGTGATGTTTTCCGGCAACTGGATGCGGTCATGTCTCCGGCCGGTACTGTCAGAAGAAAATGGCTTGATGGTCATTTGCTCCTCGACTAGCCTCCGAGCATGATAAAACAGAACCCCTTTCGATATTTCAAAACCTCGCCGGAAGTCATCCGCCTTGCGGTGATGATGTGCGTCAGGTTTCCGCTTTCACTTCGCAATGTTGAAGACCTTCTTCATGAACGGTTGAAGACCTTCTTCATGAACGCGGCATCGACATTTGCCATGAGACGGTGCGTTATTGGTGGAATCGCTTCGGTCCGTTGTTCGCAAGTGAAATACGTAAGAAACGTATTTATCCCTTCCAGAATCATTCCAACTGGCGATGGCACCTGGAAGAAGTATTTGTGAAGATCAATGGAGAAACTCATTATCTATGGCGAGCGGTCGATCACGAGGGCGAAGTATTGGAATGCTTTGTTTCCAAGCGCCGCGATCGCAAGGCAGCAATGGTTTTCCTTAAGAAGATAATGAAACGCTACGGTCAACCTCAAGTGATTGTAACGGACAGATTGCGTTCTTACCGTGCCGCGATGAAGGTAATTGGAAATAAAGCATCGCAAGAAACAGGTCGCTGGTTGAACAATCGCTGTGAAAATTCTCACCTCCCATTCCGGCGACGAGAATACGCAATGCTAAAGTTTAGACGCTTGCATAGTCTGCAGAAATTTGTCTCAATCCACGCATCAGTCCATAACCATTTCAACCTTGAGCGCCACCTAACAAGCCGAGAAACATTCAAGCTTCAACGAAATGCCGCACTGACCGAGTGGCGGCAACTTAGCGTGGCATAATAGGAGTGCTTAATTGGCAAATTACGTCAAACAGAGACGACATCGCATTCGTCTGACAGCACCATGACAATGCTTACTAGACAATTATTCTTGCGTTCTAGTAGTTTAAAAACTACATTAACTCATGATCGAGATAAAGCAGACAGCGACATTCCAGAAATGGGAACGCAAACTAAAAGACAAGCGAGCAAGAGCTTTGATTGCGGCTCGTATTTTTCGACTGGCAAACGGGTTGGCTGGTGATGTTTCTCCGGTGGGTCAGGGAGTTAGTGAATTACGTATTCATTATGGACCAGGCTATCGAGTGTATTTCAAACAGCGAGAGGAAGAGATTATTATCCTTTTGTGCGGCGGTAAAAAAAGTACCCAAAGCCGTGATATCGAGATAGCGAAACGATTTGCGAAAGAATGGAGTAAATAATATGGCTGAAGCCTTATATAGTTACGATCCGGCCGTAGCCCTGGATAGTCAGGAAGCTATTGAAGTGTTTATGGCGGATGCTTTTGAAACGGGTGACACGACTTACATTGCCAGGGCTCTAGGTGTGGTTGCACGGGCAAAGGGAATGAAACAGATTGCGGAAGAAACAGGACTTTCGCGGGAACAGCTTTATCGATCTTTCAGCGAGCAGGGAAATCCAACGTTGAAAACAACGCTGGCTGTCATGCAAGCGCTTGGTCTTGATATGACGACCAAGTTACATCATGTTGATTTGGGCACAGCCAAATAACTTTCTTGAAAAATCAAGGCTGTGTTACATCGCCTCGTTTACAACGATGATCAACAATATTGTTTCCCTGTTCTCAAATATAATTTCCCTGATCTTCAAATAACTTACCCTGTTATTTTTCTTAGGGAAAATGTATAAAAACGTAATAAAATTAGGGAGTTATGGCGTATCTAGCGCCTGAACAGGGCTAAAATCGCCAATAATCCCTGTTTTTTCCCTGTTTAACAGGGAAAATCGCTGAGACGGGTTCGCTCAAGACTACTTCCTCCACCACTCATTCAGGGGCGAACCTGAGACCAATCCAGGTTCGCCCCCGAACCCCGCAGTTCCGGGGCTTCGAGGTTATACTCTGATCTCAGAGACGCTTGGAGTGGCTCCATAAGACCGCTAATCCCCA
>TARA_R110000824_G_scaffold397267_3_pt1 | contig 15927 bp, 14 predicted proteins | sample TARA_R110000824 | Tara Oceans TARA_R110000824 (sample SAMEA4397747) | marine metagenome | biome: Polar Biome; feature: [MES] marine water layer (ENVO:01000295) within the mesopelagic zone...; material: water (ENVO:00002006), including particulate matter (ENVO:01000060) such...
TATAGGACAATTTTGCTATGACACATTGTCAGTAATTATTTTTATATTTCATACATTATTTATGCTTTATGTCAAAATAATTTGTAGATTTGCATATTACTAACTAATAAAGCCCTATTAAAATAGGCACAAAAAAATGAAGCATTTAAACGGAAACAAATCTAAAAAAGTTACACCGACTAAACAAAGTACAAAAGAAGCAATTAAAAACGAATTACAGAACGCCCAACCAACGCTAAAAACAAGCGATTACTATACTCTGTATTTAGGGCATAAGTACAAAATGCCTAATCAAAGAACTTTTATGACTCTTGATTTTTGGATTGATTTTATCGGACAAGAAGAAGCAGAAAAACATCTTAAAAATATGCAACAAACAAACAACGCATTTACAATTTTTAGTGTTTGTCAAGATGCAAAAACAAATCAGAAATAATGTCAATAATTATAATTTTACTTTTAGCAGTTTTATTCCAAATTAAAAAAAGAATTATTTTTGGAATGTTTTTACTACTTATTCTTTTTTCTTCTTGCTCAATAAATAGAAATTTAACGAATGAGCAGTTAAATAAAATCAACAAAATTGAATTTCAACTAAACCTAATTACTAACGAATACAACTATAAGAAAGATTCTTTGCTTATTGAGTATTACAAAATCAATTAAAATGAGAAAGCGAATAACAATTTTTTACAAAAACAAAAGTACAAAAGATGTACTTTTTGAAAGTATTATTTTTGCCGTTTCTTTTGTAATGTGTGCAACTTTTTGCACGGCAATAATTGTGCTAATTTATAACCTTATAAAATATTAAAAATGAAAACAATAATGTTAAAAATTAGGGATGTATTAACTTATACTCAATTAGTAAAGTTAAGAAACTTTATAAATGAAATAATTGAGGAAAAGGTAGAAAACGGATATACTAATAATTAAAAGAGAATTACTAACCAAAACTAAAATCAACTAAAAATGAGAAATACTAACTTATCCGAAATGATAAAAAACTATGAGCAAACATTAAATTGTTTAGGAATAAGAACGCAAAAAAATTGGGCTAAACGCTTACTTTTTGCAAGACGAATGAAGGGCAACGCTACAAAGATAAGTTATATCAGTAAAAGCAAGATAGAAGGGCTTAAAGAAAATGTAAAAGGGTTTATTTTAAATCCTGAATGTTTAGAGCAAAGGCAAAAACATTTTACAGCCGAGCGTCCAAATAAATTCCTTAATAGGTTAATAGATACGGAATATAAACACACTTCTACCGAGCATTCCTTAATTGAGAAAATTGCCGAAACTTTTAATAAACAATTTTTAGCAAATATTGAGAATAATTTTAAATTTTTCAAGGGGCAAGATATTGGAGAAGCATACAACGAAAATAGAGCCATTATTGGTTGTATGAGTGGTAAAAGTTTATCTTATTTCAATGTATATGCAGAAACAGAAGGGTTACGACTTGCAACGCTTGTTGATGAATCTGGAACTATTTTAATAAGGGCTTTACTTTGGTATTGCAAAAAATCTAAAAAATACTTTTTAGATAATTCCTATGAGCAAAGCAATATTAATGGAGATGAGCAATTAAGGAGAACTTATCAAGGTAAATTGCTAAAAGCAGTATTAAAAGCAATAAGGCGCAAAAGAATAGATTGTGCTTTTAATAGTACCTTATCAAAAGATGATAAGCAAATTTGTTTTAGAGATGATGAAAGCAAAGGAATAAAAACTTATCCAAGCGCTGATATGCAACCTATCTGTAACAATGTAGAAAGCGAATTTTACCCTTATAGCGATAATTTTAAGAGCATTTGTAAGCATTCGGGAGAGTGGGCAACGGAAGAAAACTCAGGAGATAACGACTACATTTTATTGAATGATACTAACGGAACAGATTGCAACGCTAATAGAACAGAATGCTGCGATTGTAGTAATACTTATGATGATGAAGACGACTATATCTTTTATAGTGAGTATCACGATGCTTCTATATGTGATGATTGTGCAAGATATTGTGAAGATAGGGAAGATTATATAAGTAGTAATGATACTTCATACGATAGTTATAGAAGTGTTTATGTTCTTGCTGATGATATACAATAAACCTAATTACTAACTTAAACTTAATGCTTATGAATGAAAGAAACACAACGGGTATGGATAGCGGATTACTTACATTGATTATCTGAATAAGTGTAATACTTTATTTACTCGGTTGTTAAGAAAGGCGCTTTAATTAGCGCTTTTTTTATGCAATTATTTTGCAAAGGTTATTAAATTTATTGTCAGAATGTCAGTATTTGATTGCTTTTTGTGTATGCAAACACGAAAATAGGGGAGGGGAGGGGCTAAAAAAGGGGTTTTTCGGTGCAAATATGCTGTTTTTTAGCAGTTTAGGAGCAAAAAAGGTACTTTTTCGGTGGTTTTTGGCTGAAATTGGCGAAATTGTGCTAAAATTCTACTTTTTAGGGGGGTTTTTGCTACAAAATCCGTAAATTTGAGTTTGCGTTGGTTTTAACCAAATATACGCACAAGCAAGTATTTCAATTCCAATTTTATATTCTCCATATTATTTTAGGTGGGATAAGCTGTATTGTTAATCTACCGATAGTTATTCTGAACATTTGAATAGTGTATTAGATATGCTAATTGCGATATGAGCAATAGCGTATCCTATAGGGATTCAAAGGTACTGAAAAAAAAATTAAAATTCAAGAAACTTATGGAAGTTGATATATTATAAATGGAAAAGAATTTCAATTTTATATTAAACAGTTAGGGAAGGGTTTAGTGTACCCTTATAGTAATAGTAATATATATAGCAATAGATATAGTTAAAGTAGATTTCCAAAAACTTCGCAGATTATTAAAAATATTTTCTTTTATTTGTAGGTTAATCAAATATTAAAAATAAAAAAACAAAAAAATGCCTATACCAAGAAATATATCAAACAATTCGGCAGACATCTATGAAGCGTCTTTACTATATGAGCAAAATGCTAAATGTGGAACAACTAGAATTATAACAGGTGGAGAAGGTTGGAGTTGGGCTACATTAGGAGAAAAATGTTGGAAAATTGTTGTACTTCAAGAGGTAATATTTGCAACATTTGCAGCAGACAATATTAGTGTTGCAGATTGCAATAAACTTATAGGGAATCCTTTAGTGACAGGAACAATACTTATGGGAGATTTTACATCTTTAGATTTAGATGATGGCCTTGTAATTCTGTATATGGATTGTTCTCAATCATAATATTATGCCTATACCAAGAATATCCAACAATGCAGCAAATTCTATTGGAGCATCATTACGCTATGAGCAGAATGGGAAAACTCAAAATCCACTAATCCCTAATCTACTCCCCGAGCCAATAGACTTTACAGGGTGGACCACAAGTGGAGCAGCGAGTGTTGGTGCTCCAAACGAAGTAAATATTCCTACAGGACTAGCAGGGGGGTTGAAGCTTGTTAATAGTATTGATGCAGGTGCATCCTATAGAGTGACTATTGTTGTTGAGCAAGATGCTCCAACCGCAGCGGCCAATACATTAAGGATAATACTTAACTCTACTGTCCCTGTTACAGCATCATACAAAATTCACACTCAAACTTTAAGTCAAGGGAGTAATTCGTTTACTTTTATTGTGAATAAAAGCTCCAATTTATCTGATGCTAATTCAATTGAGATGGAGTGGGGTTCAGCTACCCACGATGTTGCACTTACCTTTAAGAAAATGGAATTTAAGAAATGTCCAACAACTAGAGTTCTCAAAAAAGGGGTAGGGCTTGATACATTTACAGCTGCTACCGAAGGAGCAAATGCGTGGAAAATAGTTGCTTTGGCGGAAGGAGCGGCTCCACCGACGCTTGGAGCTCTAACGGCAAATAATATTAGTCCTGCGGATTGCACTAAACTAATTGGCATAATATTTGATTCAGGAACAGAAATTATGGGAGATTTTACAGAAATCAATGTTTCAAAAGGATTTTGGAAAATATATATGAAATTACCAAAAAATTAAAAATTATGCCTTGCGAAGAATGTGAAAACGGAAAATGGAGATGGGGAGCAAGTGGAGAATGTCAATACTCTACAAAATCTGAATGTGATACGGCAAATGCCGATTATTACGATAAAGTAGACTATGAATTTAATTTCACAGACCCAATGATGGAAGAATTACATAAGGAAGGAAAATTATTGGTAAAAATAAAAAAAGAAGAAGAAGAATATAATATTCTTTTTACATATACTTCTGACGATATTCCTATTGACAAATCTAGTGATGAGATTATAGCAAATATGCTTGATGATGAATTAGATGAATACATCAATAGGTTAACCAACTCAATTAAACAACTCTAATCTATGGAAGAAAAACATAAAAGAAGATTGTTGCGTAAAAAAGGTATGGATAAAGATTTTGCAAATAAAATCTTAAACAAAGAAGAAGGTAATATTGCTTCTAAACCCAAACCTAAACCTAAACCTCCTGTTTCTAATCCAAATGGGAGAGAAAAAGGAAAGCCAAACAAAATAACGAAAATGAGCAGGTCAGCTCTTGCTTGGGCATTAGAAGGACACTCTTTCAAAATAAAAATTGCTTTAGATAGATTATTTGAAGAAAGTCCTGAAGCTTATATTAGTGCAGTAACAAAGCTAATGAATTATACAGTTCCTAAATTATCATCTAACGAAATAACAGATAACACTTCAAAAAGCATTAAGATAGAATTAAATGAAGATGTTACTCTTGATGATATTAAAGCAAAACTGAAAGAAATTGAAGGAGCAGAATAATGACCCTATACATTCAGCATTAGAAAAAAAATTATGCGAACTATCGTTCTATGAATTTTTTAAGAGAGCTTGGCATATTATTGAGCCTTCCATCCCTTTGTCTACTAATTGGCATCATAAGTATCTTTGCGAAGCCCTCCAAGAAGAATGTGAGAGAATCATTGAATGTAGAGCCAAAACAAAGGATATAATAATAAACATTCCTTTTCGTGCAACTAAATCTATTTTAGTTACAGTTATGTTCCCTGTGTGGTGTTGGATTAAAGACCCTAAATTAAGATTTATTACAGCATCCTATTCTGCAGACTTATCAATAGAACATTCCACTAGAAGTAGAGATATAATAAATTCAGATTGGTTTAGAGTAAGATGGGGGGATTTATTCCACATCAAAAAAGACCAAAATCTAAAATCAAGGTATGAGAATAATTTTTTAGGGGTAAGGAGAGCAACTTCTGTTGGTGGAACTGTTACAGGACAGGGAGGAGATTTCTTAATTGTTGATGACCCCGTATCTCCTCAACACGCAGCATCAGAAATAGAAAGAGAAAATGCTAACGAATGGTATAGAACAACATTTTACTCAAGATTAAATAATCCCTTAACGGGAGTGAGAATAATTATTATGCAAAGGATACACGAAAACGATTTGAGTGGATTCCTAATAAATAATAAGTCAAGATTAAAATATCAACATATTTGTATTCCCGCAGAATTATCTGATGACCTAAAGCCAAAATCATTAGAAAAAAATTACACTAAAGACGGATTATTTTGGAACGATAGATTTAGTAGGGAAATTTTAGATGATTATAAAGAAGCGCTTGGAACTTATGGCTATGCAGGACAACTTATGCAAACACCAACCCCCATAGATAGCGGTATGATAAAATCTGAATGGTTTAATATAGATACCTATAAATTTATTGATGAAAAAACAGTTGTAGATTTTGTTATTGACCCTGCTTATACTTCAAGCGAAAAAAATGACCCGTCAGCAATATTAGCATATATATATAGAGATAATAAATGGCAAATTATAGATTGTGTTAATGTTCGTAAAGAATTTCCTGATTTAATAAAGTTTATTCCACAATGGGTTGCTAAAAACGGATACACAAACAGAAGCAGAATATATGTAGAACCAAAAGCATCAGGTAAGTCAATAGTTCAAACATTAAAAAAAGAAACAGGGTTAAATGTCAGGGAAGATAAGCCTCCATCTAAAGATAAGGTTGCTAGAGTATCAGATATAAGTGCTTCGTTAGAAAGTGGTAGAGTAAGCCTGTTGAAGGGGGATTGGAACGAAGAATTTTTGAATCAACTTGTAAGGTTCCCATCGGCAAAGCACGATGATATGGTAGATTGTTTAGTAATGGCTATAACTAAAAATATGTGGAGTAGTGCTAAAATTTTATATTTTGAGTAAGTTACTTTTAGAAACTTCTCATCTATAAGGATTTTTTTTCATATACTTGCGAAGTAAAAAGAATAAAATGAAAGTAGACGCATTAAATAAAGAACACGCAAAATATTTAAACAAATACATTAAATATGTTCAGGGTATTATGTACAATGCTACGGATTTAGCCAACGAAGGAAAATATAACGAAATACACGACTTGTTAGGGAATGTAGTGAGGTTTGCTAATGAATTTAAAACAAATATAGGTAAAAAAGAAGAATTAAGTGAGTGGTGTTATATGATACCTAATTTAATGCTATATAGTTCGGTTGGATTTCTTATAGGAATAAAAACCCGTGAATCTAAACATCTTATTGATAAAGCGATAGACGACCTTTTTAAGAAAACAGTAACAATGACTTCTGTAACAAGTGGGATTATTGAAGATTTAGATGAATTAGGAAAGTTAAATGGAATATTAGAAAAACATATTGAAGATGTTAATAATTAGCATAACAGAAGGAAATAAAAATAAAGATATAAATATCCCTACCGATTGGGAAGATATGACGGTAGATTATTATTGTGGTATATTTAAAATCATCAACAAACATCAAGCAAAAAGCAAACTCAAAAGAAATGCAGGAAAAGGGAATATTATTGAAGATTTAAGCGATGACCCTTTAGAGAAGATGGATAGCGTAGATGTTCTTAAAATGAATAAAGATTTATTTCAATATATTTCTAAATTAAACGATGAAGATGTAGATAAAGTACCTATAGAACAAGCGATAGAAGTTTTAGGGGCAATTTCTGTTTTAGCCGAAGAATTTATCCCAAAAGAAGTAGATTATTTTGATTTTGAAAATGAAAGATATTATTTCCCAAAAGAATATATGAAAAGAAATACTTTTGGAGATTATATAGAAGCCACACAACTTGAAATGAGTGTAGAGAAACTGACAAATGGCAGATTTGATGTGCTTCCCGAACAAATGGCTATATTATGCAGAAAGAGAGATGAAAAATATGATGAAGATTTAATCCCTGAAAAAGCTGAAAAATTTAGAGAATTAACAATGGACATCGTATTAGAGTTCGCTTTTTTTTTGAACAAACGCAGCGTGAAATTGGGAAAACTTTTGCAAACGTATTTGGAGGAGAGAGACGAGGTGGAGGTAGTGTAAAAGGGAAAGTAGCGGCAGATAAATACTACAAACGATATATAAGTCCTTTTGGGTGGCTTAACAGTTTGTACACAATAGCAGAGAAAGGGATTTTTAAGATAGAGGGGTTAAATGGGGTGGATAGTGTAAAAAACACTAATTTATATAAGATTTTCACATATTTAAGTTGGACAAATGCAAAATCTGATTATGAGGGAGCAGTAACAGAAGAAATACATAAAAAGTAATAATGGCAATAACAAGACTAACAGATATAGTAGCTACAATGAAAAGCAAATGGACTTATGGAGATAAGGATTTTGCTTATACTTTTGAGGTGAACGAACAACATAACACAAACTACCCTTATTTAATGATAAATCCACCTAATTCAGAATTTCCTGAAGTATATGGGGGGTGGGAAGCTTATGATTTTGAAATAGATTTTTTTGACCTCTACCAAACTGCTAATCAAAATGCAGTATCTTTAGAGAAGGAATGGGACAACCTACAGGATTTAGCTTTAGAATGGATTGATAATGTAATGATATTTTACAACAACCCTACAGGAGATAATGTTGGGATATATTTTTTAGAGGAAACTATTGAGTTTGATAGAGTTAAGGAAGTCGCTAATGATAGGCTTGTTCAAATAAAAATGAGATTTACAATGAGGGCTGTTACTAGATGTCTATTTGGTAGTATCCCTAATTCATACCCAAATCAAATCGCAAATCTTGCTGTATGGTTGAGGGCTGATAGTGGTGTTACATATAGTAAATCTACAAAAAAAGTTTCTGCTTGGGACGACCAATCAGGAAATAGTAATGATTTATCACAACCTACTTCAGCTATTCAACCTAAAAGATATTCTTATGGTGGGGCAAGTGATAAAACAAGAATAGATTTTGATGGAACTGACGACTATATCCGTACAACTGCTAGTAGTCCTATAACTACAGACTTTACAATATTTACGGTAGCAAAGGTAGAACCCGTTACTCCTGCTTTTACGAATACTTATTCATCACATTTTACATTATCGGCAGATGTTTGTGAGATAGGTAATCCTGCAGGTGGGGCAGGAGGACAATTATTTTCATTTACAGATGGAGCAAATGATGACCAACCTTTTAGTGTTTCGGTATGGGCAAATATAGACCCTACAGAGCCTTGGCGTGGATGGGTAGAGAAGTATCAAGCAGGTGGCTTTGAATGGACATTTAAGCCTGAATATTCTAGTGGGTATATTACCTTTAAGTTATCTGACGCTAGTACAAGTGGTTATATTCACGCTCAAGTTATTAGTTATGCTGCTGCAAAAAAAGGACAATGGCAACATTATGTTGCTACTTATGATGGCAGTAATCTACATACAGGACTTAAAATTTATATAGATGGAGTAGAAAGTCAAACTACCACAGGTGGTGGTGGAGTTTATAATGGAATGGAGTTAACAGTATCTCCTTTAGATATTGGTAATGGTAATGGTAATTCTTATTACGGAGATATAGATGAAGTGAGTGTATTTGATGCAGAATTAACTCAAGCAAATGTTACCGAATTATATAATTTAGGCGACCCTACAGATGTTTTAACATCAACCCCTAACCCTAATTTAATTGGTTGGTGGAGAATGGGAGATGGGGCTACCTACCCTACAATCCCTGATGATAGTACAAATAGTAATGATGGTACGCTAATAAATATGTCTGCTGCTGATATTAGAGCTAATGCTCCTAATTCTGAAGCATCTACTTATTTTTCTTACGAACCATTTGGAAATGTAAGAATATGTTTAGGGAGTTCATCTGAAAGATTATATTGTCATCTTGCTGACACAACACAAGCTTTTGGAGAATGGAATGCGAGATATATATGGGATGGAGATACCTCTCAACCTCACATATCAATGATGAAGTTAGAAAATGGTATTGATATTATATCAGGGACAACAGATTTTGCTGTAGCGGGAGTGCTTAGCGATAGTAACGCAGATTTTGTGAATGATGGGGTTGAGTTTGGTTTTGTAGTAACTGATACTGCTACAGGATTAACAGCTTGGGTGGACGGAGCGATTACTGCTACTGATTTCCTAATAACAGATATAAATGGAGGATTAGCGACATTAGAAACTTCAGGCGTTAATTATACAGTAACAGCATCTTCTTTGAAATTACAATATAACGATAGTACACCTATGGAAGATTATGCGCACAATCACTTACCTACACAAACTTATAATTCAGTTTCTTTTACTCTTGGAAATGGAACTCATCTTGGATATTTAGACGGATATATGCAAGAGTTACTAGTCTATAATAGGGCATTAAACTCTACTGAAATAGGAATAGTTAAAGATTACTTAAATAACAAGTATAAAATATATTAAAAAATGGCAACACCGTTAAATTCTACGAGCAGATATTTCACATTAGCCCCTAGAGGGTATAATAGTAGTAACTTAAGTTATGATAGTGTGTGGGAAACTTTTGGTACTTATGGAGGGGCAAATCAAGTTCTAGTAAGTGCAAACGCTCCTATCGTGTATCAGTTTAGATGGATGATGAACACTATGACGGAATCAGATTTAGGTTCAGGTACAAATGGAGAGAGAGTAGAGGGGGATTTGGTTAATGCTGTGTTTACTGTAAAGGCGCTTACTCCTTCCTTAAGGCCTTTTGCTACTTGGCCCACAGATTGGAAAACAATAGCAGTAATAAAAAAATCAAAAGATATTGCTTCTAGCCATCCTGCCGCCCCCTACTTTGGAACTGCTGTGTATGGACATTTATTTACTATTGATATAAGTGAAATAGTAGCCGACCAACTTTCTTATAGTTTAGTTCCTGTAATGGGAGGGAGTTGGGGAACGGAGAATGATGGAACTACAGGCCCTACTTTTGGAAGTAATACAAGTATAGCTGCGTATGGAGGTATGAATGGGCAATGGGAAATGAATACAATTCAACAAGGGGTTTCAGGGGGAAATGTATTAAATGCAACCTTAAATGGGACAGCTATACTTATTCGTGTGTACGTTGAATATGAAGTGCAAAATGCCGTTGGAGAGTTAGAATTATCATCCACAGCATTGGTTTATTCAAGTGATTTTATAGCTATAAATAGTGTCCCCCAATGGGGCGATGTTTTTAATCATTTATCTTATCAGATGACCACTAGTGCAGGAGACCCTGATAGAAAATTTTTATCAAAGTGTCCTAATGGAGATGTCGCTTTTACATCATCAGAAAGCCCTGAATATATAGGATACGATAAAAAAATAAGAATAGATGATGAAGCGGAATATTTACAATTTTTTCTAGAGCAAACCCGTTATAGTTGGTCTGCAGGAACAGGCACCGTAGATGAATGTTGGGGTATAGCGTTAAAGGTAGATATATCTGATGATAATAAGGCTAGTTGGGCAAGGACAAGATATTTAGTAGATTTTTCAGCAGAAAATAGGTTAATTGAAGGTAGTGTTGTGGTTACAGGGGCAAAGAAAGGCCCTGCAAGAACCCAATGGCAAATGTGCGTCCAAAATGTTTCTCCTGCGTACATTGAACAACATAATAACGGACAAAATGTAACTAATATATCTTGGCACATTCCAGGTCATACTGCAGGGGCATTTACAAATTCATCTACACATTATAGAGTTTCTATAGTACAAAGGGATAATGCGCCTTTAGCAGAAATAATAGGTTCAGAGTATAGATATTATGAAATAGACAGGGAAGAACCTACTCCTTTTGGAAGTATTAAATTCTTTTGGCTAAATAGAATGGGTGGTATTGATAGTTTTACAGCAAAAAGAGATGTTAGTCGTTCTGTAGAGGTGTCTCAAAATACCATAACAAGAAAAAAACCGTGGAGAAGATGGATAAGAGATAATTCTGCTAATTCAAATTTTGACGATAGTGTTGGTGGAAATATGTATCCACATAGCAGAGAGGTGTTAAATGTAAATGCAAATAGTAATTATACTGTTTTCTCCGACCCTATAACATTCCCCGAAGCAACTTGGATAGAAGAAATATTTACATCTTCTAATGTTTGGATAGAAAAAGAAACTGAAGGTTCTAAATATCTTTCGGCATATACAGGTGGAGGGGGAGGCGGTGGCTATGGTAGGCCAAGTAAAAAAGGATATCATCCTGTTCTAATTACAAACGGAGGATCAACATTGATTAACGAAGCTGAAGGGTTAGTGCAGGTACAATTTGAATATACAGATTCTCACGAAATAAACACACAAAGAACATAAATGGCTGATAAGCACGTTGAAATAGAGATTCTACAAGAGGCGCTAGAAACGGTTACTAATACTACTGTTACTCAATACGTTGCTAATCCTGGATTTAGCACCGCCCTTCTAAATAGTGGAACACAAGCAGTTACAGGGGGGCAAAGCTACATTCAAGAAGATATGACAGCAAACGGAATCCCATCGGCAGGGTGGAATGGTGTTGGGTTTGGTGGTGGTGGAACTGCCGCAACATATTTTCGTAATACTCCTACTCCTGTTGTTTCGGGGGGACAATGTAAATTCCCTGTTACCGCTTTTGGTGTTCCTAGCGAATACGTGCAAAATTGGTCTTTTGGATTAAATCTATGGCAATCCGCTTCGTATGGTAGCGGTAGTGTTCTCCCAAACTATTTAGGCGCTGCTGCTGTATGGGCAAATATTACTCCTAAAGCTAGTATGCCTGGCTATGGGTTTTGGAGATTTGATAGTCATTGCGGAAATGCTGCAGGAACAGGAAATCCATACAATCCTGTTGGCGCTCTAGCTCCTACTATTTCATTAGTGGGGGGAGGAGGATGTTGTACTGATTATATGAGATTAGATGATGCAGGTACAGATTATTGTACGCAAGGGGGTTCTACAGCATCTACAGGAATTTTTCAAACGTTTAATTTAACTGCAGGGAATAGCTATGTACTTGAAATAAAATTAAAAAATGCTGATGTCTCTATGTCAGGGGCATTGAGATTTGGTTTAGCCGATTTAACGGGGGGAGCAGTTATTAACGGGGATATGTATGAGAATTTAGGTGGAGATTGCGCCACTATGTATGGGACATCAGGGCTAGGATGTAGCGGCCCAGGTGGAAATTGTTGTGTGGGTAATTACTATATGACAGGGTGGAATACAACGGGTGCTTTTTCTCCTTACACAACAAATACTCAAAGTGCAGTTTTTACTTCAGTAGGAGGGAATGAAGTTTTATATTTTGAGTATTTTAGTGGAAATGGGGCGGGAAGCGCAACTCCCGGCAATATTGATGCAAGTCCTTTAGATTTTTACTATATCTCCATAAAAGATAATTTTTCTACCGCACCGTTAAATTCAAGTGCTATATATCAAAGTATGGATATGCTTACCCCTAATGGACTCCCTGCATCAGGTCATTACACATTAGAATTTGATTTTTGGGGAGACCCTACTGAAACTGCTATTCATATAGGAGATAATGTTCCTACGGGGCAAATGACCGCTTCAAGTCTTTCAGATATAGTAGATTCAACAGGTTGGGCATTTGGAGGAAATGGGATTACTTTTCTAAATCCTTCAACTAATCAATATTTTCCTAATGTACTTGGCACTTATTTTGATTACGATTCCCCTCTTTCGGTAGGCACTAATGTTTTAGGCCCTATACCATTTACTTCTCCTAATTCAGCAGGGGCGTGGAGTGCTACAGACAGGCTTTTATGTATACAGGTTTTTAATAATAGCGGAGCTACCGATACTTACCTAGACAATATCCACGTTAGAATGCAAATTACAGAAACTTATCAGACAATAGATTATGATTTATCTACTTATGGAAAGTTAGAAGTTTCTAATAGTGAGGATTTTCCTTTAAGTATCTCCTATAATATTTCAGATGGCAAAGATTTAGCTAGTAGGTTTGGAGATTATACTCAAAGTTTTGATATTCCCGCTACTAAACAGAATAATAAGGTATTAGCTAACTTATGGTACGCTAACGCAGAAAATAAACAAAAATCTTATGGAATAAAACCGTGTAGAATTTTAGTAGATAATATACCTTTTTTTAATGGGCAAATGCAAGTAAAAAAATCTGCACAAACAGATTCTCCTAAATCATATAGTTGCACGATTTATGGAGGTAATTTTAGTTGGATGTCGCTATTAAAAGATGCACAGCTTTGTCATTTATGGGAGGATGATGGTTCTGATGATTTTCTTTTTGATTTCCCAACAATAGAAGGGACTTGGGCTTTATACCAAAACCAAACAAATGTTCAGTATCCTTTAATTAGTTATGGAGATTTTTGGCCTTCCCAAAATGGGGGTATGGTAGACCACGTTAATCTTTTTGACCCCGACCCCGTTCCTGATTGGAGGCCTTCGTTTTATGTAAAAAATATGTTTGATAGAATATTCAAAAAGATTGGGTATACTATAAGCTCTAATTTTATAAATTCAAATAATTTTAAGAGATTATTAAATCACTTCCCTTTTATAAATAATACTGCGGCAGATGAAACTGCATTATATTCTACTCATAAACAATTAAAAGATACGGATTCAGGGGGTAACCCTCAATTAGTTAGTAGTAATGGGCAGTTAATAACGGGCCTTTTAGCTAATGGATGGATAACGATTAAGCTAAACCAAAATGTTGGGGTAGGAGACCCTTCTAACTCTTATAGTGTTACTACAGGTATTTGGACGTGTCCCAAAACAGGACAATATTCAGTATGGGGAGCAGGTGGATATTGGATATTTAATTGGGATAATGATTGCAATAATCCTTGGACAGGAAATCAATGGACACCTACTAGTTGCGATTGGTATAATGATGGATGTTTAACGGGATGTACTGCGTGGATTTGGAGTACAAGAATTAAAGTAACACCTTTAGCGGGGCCTGTTTCCTATATAGGTTCAACTGCGAATGGGTGGGGAAGTCCGAGTTGGAATCCCTTACATTGGCCTGTACAAGGATGTGATGACGCTGCCGATTACAATACTGCAGGAGGATTGTCAGGGACGGTAATGCTACAGCAGGGCGACCAAATAGAATTACAATGTCAATTTCAAGGCCAAGACCCAATGGGTTCTTGTGTTGCTAAAGTAAATGTGTATGCTACATATAGTAGTGGAACTGGAGGCTCTACTCAACCGATGTTAGAGATAGTGTATGATAACCCCAATCCTAATTTAGGAGACACAGTAACTCCAAACCAAATTATGCCTTGTGATAAATCACAGATAGATTATATTAAATCTATTGCTCATTTATTCAATCTATATTTTACAACAGATGTTGTTTCAAAAACTGTTTATATTGAACCTTTTAATGATTTCTTTACGAAAGAAGGGGCGGTAGATTGGACAAGAAAAGTAGATTTTGGACAGGATATTGTAGATGATTATGATATAGGCCTTAAAAGAGAGTTAAAAATAGGGTATAAAGAAGATAGTGCTGATATAGGAATGGAATCATTAAATTTTAAGGCAGGAATATATGGAGACGAAACAAAACTCTATAACTATGAAGAAGATTTAGGAGAAGATTATGAGACGGGAGTAGTAAATATGACAAACCCTATTTTTGCATCCTCTATGCAAATTTGGGATAATGACGCTTTTGACAATGTCGCCAACGCTTTACCCTTCTTTCCCCCTTTAATTCCTGCTATTTGGAATGAAGATGCCTTTTCAGGATTGAATATAGATAATACACAATGGAGACCTTTAGTGAAAATGGACAAATATCTTCCAAGAATATTTTATTATAGTCTTGAATCTACTAACGGGACAAGTACGATTATAACAAATAACCCAAACACAACTGTTAATGCAGGTTCACAAGCAGAGATGTGGTCATCCAAAAGGTCAAATGGAACTGTTCTAGGGCAATATGCTTTTATTCCTAGAGCTACATTCATTGATTTTGATGAAAGAATACATCAATTCACTTTAAGGCCTTCCTTATCTTTTACTGACCAAACTTTTATAGCTCCAAGCCAATTTACAGCTAATACTGTGCCAGGACTATATCGTGTTTATTATAAAAATATGATAGAGCAATTAAAAAAAGCTCCAAGAATTAGAACTGTATATATAGATTTGAAAATATCAGATATTTTAACACTTGATATGAAAAAGTTAGTATATCTTGATGGGAGTTGGTGGAGAATAAATAAAATTTCGGAATATTCTCCTGCTAAAAATATACCAACTAAAGTAGAATTGATACAATGGATTGAAGATATAGGCCGTCCTGTTCAAAATGGAGTTACAATACAGTATGATGATTAAAAAATAATATGGCAACAATTATAGAGAGAAAAAACCTTACCAAGACAACGCTTAATAAGCCTAGGAATCTGAATGCGGCAGAAAAAACTATTTTACCTGTAGCGGGTACTATTACAGTAAATAAAGATGGTGTTTTGAGAAATAAAAAGGGTTTGATTTATATGACAGAAACTAGAGTTACTGATGTTAATTTGTCTACTGAAACGGCAAATGCTATAACGGAGATTAGTCAAACTACTGAAAC
>TARA_R110000824_G_scaffold73222_4_pt1 | contig 15913 bp, 16 predicted proteins | sample TARA_R110000824 | Tara Oceans TARA_R110000824 (sample SAMEA4397747) | marine metagenome | biome: Polar Biome; feature: [MES] marine water layer (ENVO:01000295) within the mesopelagic zone...; material: water (ENVO:00002006), including particulate matter (ENVO:01000060) such as......
GAAAGAATATGGATTGTTGCCTACCCCAACAACTCAAGAGATAGAGCATCCCAATGCAACTCTGACGAAATCAGGGAGAAGGCTATCAAAGAATGGAAAGACAAGTCACTCATTAAACCTGGCAGATTCAGTAAAGCTACAAGCTATAGGGACATTATTACCAACTCCTGTAGCCTCAGACCACAAGATGCGAAGGCCTACAAAGAATTGGAGTGGCAACGACCTAGTTTCACAAGTTTCTATGCTAGAAAACAATGGGACAAAGTGTGTTTATTTAAATCCAAGTTGGGTAGAGTGGCTTATGGGATACCCAATTGGATACACAGATATTGGGAGCAAGAGCCAACAGGAGTCCCAAGGTCAACAACAAATAAAGTAAATAGAACAGAGAGATTAAAAGCACTAGGTAATTCTGTAGTGCCTCAAATCCCTATGTTAATAATGAAACGAATAAAAGAAATACAAGAAAGTGAGTAAATATGGAAAATATGAGTCCCTCTTCTATAGAGGGAGAAAAGGCAGTATTAGCATCAATAATTGAGAATCCCAAAGTCCTACACGAAATAGGAGGTTACCTCCATAAATCTATCTTTTACGAGTCTAAAAATGCTAGGCTATATGAACTTCTAATCAACATGAATAACAGCGAAGAACCTATAGATTTAGTGACTATATGTGGTAGGCTGACAGAATCAGATAAGAGTGTAGGTGTTGATGCTTACTTTGTTACCACTATTGCACAAAATCAGACATCTAATCCTTTATATTATTCAAGGCAGATATTTGAAAAGTATTTATTACGAAAGATAATAGAAAAAACTAGCACCATATCTAGTGCAGCCACAACTAGCAATCAAGATGTTTATAAATTGATGCAAGAAACTCACGATATGATTGGTAGGTTAATAGAAGTTCGACCAGGAGCAAAGACATCTATAACAGATACTATGGATGCTACTATGGATAGTATTATAAATAGTGATAGAGATATCCTTAAGACAGGTTTCAAAGACCTTGATGACCTATCAGGTGGAATGACTAAGGGTGAGATAACAATATTAGGTGGTAGACCTGGACATGGGAAGACAACTACTATGATAAATGTAGTTAAGTCTTGCATGGATAGGGGTCTAAAAGTTATGGTCTTCAATAGAGAGATGACTAATATTGAAATGATGAAGAAACTTATGGTGCTTGAGAGTCAGAAGTTATCTTATTTGAATGTCAGAAGGGGGATTGTTGGAGACTTAGAGACATCTGCTGAATTGTCAAGAATAAAGAATGTAATCATACAGAAGTATTCAGAAGATAGGTTTGCTATGTTCGATAACCTTACTACGTTTGAGCAATCTGCTGCAGAGGTAAGAAAGTTTAAGCCTGACATTGTGTTTGATGATTATGTACAATTGATTAGTCCAACAGAAAAGTTTGACCAAAGACGATTACAATTAGAGAAACTTATAAATGATTATAAATGGTTAGTTAAATCCCAAGGTTGTTGTGGATTCTTATTATCACAACTTAATCGTGGTTTAGAGGTTAGGGGTGATGGTAAGCCTAAGCTATCAGATATTGCAGAGAGTGGAGCAATAGAGCAAGTAGCAGAGAATGTTCTATTTGTGTACTATGATTATAAAGTAAAGGGCATGGCAAGTAAATTAGGCAAGAACCAATTAGAAATTGTTGCATCGAAAGTGAGATATGGAAACTCAGGGAATGCAATATTAAGATACGAAGGCGATAAAGTAAAGATAGGGGAGTAAAGAGTATGGCTTATCAAGGTAGAAATTTATATTTACCAAAAAAATTAACCTTACATCGATTAATCAATGAACTAAAAAAGCATGAAAGAAAAATTGGTGGAGGAGAACGTATTGAAAATTTACAAGTAATATCAGAGAACATAGCAATGACATATAGCAAAGGAGAGAGTAAATGAGTAACGAGAAAACTATAGAAGATGTAAAACCAATAAATGATAATAGAGTATTTATAGGTATAGACCCTGGAAAGTCAGGTGGGTTTGGGGTTATAAAGGTAGATGATGGGATAGAATCCTCATTTGCTCATAAGTTCCCAAAAGAATTGGCAGACTTGCCATCAATACTAATGTCACATATTCCTAATAATCTAACTCTAGAGGATGTCCATGTTTCGATTGAACACGTTCATGCTTTCCCAAATCAAGGATCAGTTTCAACATTCTCATTTGGACAGAATCTAGGGCAATGGGAAGGTGTATTAGCATCTCTAGAATTAGAGGCAAAATATATTAGTCCAAGAGTGTGGATGGCAGAGTTTATAAAGTTAGGGTTAGAAAAGAAAGATAGGAAGAGACAATTATATGCCAAGGCACAGGAATTGTTCCCAAATATTAAAATAACATTTAATATAAGTGATGCTCTATTATTAACTCAATATGCTTACGACCAATATTATCAGCAATTAACAGAAGGAGTTTTAGATGCCTAATAAAGATAGTTCGTTTGAAGAAAGAAATCCAATAGGCGAAGAAAAGGCAGATGAAGTAGCTTGTAAGGAATGGTATAGGTCTAAAAAATGTATAATAGAAAAGTATGGATTTGATTTGCTAGACAGAAGAGAATTGGGTAAATTTTTTCATAATATTCCACAGTTTTTTGCATCAACTCCTGATTTTATAGCTAGTACCTCTGATTATAAGTTAACTATGCTAGTAGAGTCAAAAGCTATAGATTATAATGGGATATGTAATGGAATGAAAGTTACTCATTGGGAAGCATATGAAAAATGGTTTAAATTAACTGAGCAGGAGGCAGACTTTAACTTCTTCTTTTATAACAAGAATGTTGGGCGATATAATGCTCCATTTGAAGCAGTTAAAGAAATAATAGATAACGATTCAGAGATAGACTATTTAGATAAGGGGAAATGGAATGAAAAAAAAATCCATAGATTCTCTGTTAGGGGATTGGAGGAATATAATGTCAAAAGATGGTAATGAAAAAGTTACAAGGCTATTAGTTGTTGGGGAATTGTTTAATAACAATAGTGAATTATTTAGATTAATAACTAAGCAAATCTATCTGTTGGAAAAATATAAGGATTTTATAGATACTATAACAGATACAGATGAATATATAGATGAGTTTAACAAAATGTTAAGTTTGGTAGGACTTACTTCTAGTAGTTTTGATGATGAATTAGACGATGAAGTGGGAGGAAAATCGTAAAACCTCCCACGACATCTATGAGAAAGGATACCACAGCCTTCCTCATTTTAACATCTTACCAACACTCCCTAATCTTTAATTTCACATTATAAACATTATTTGCTACTTGTTCGTATTGTAGTGATGATTGGTCGAATCTTGCGATACAGAATTGGTCAGGCGAATTATTATCCCCATTTGGCTGAAACACGAATGGCAAATGTCCACCCATAGTACGATTCCACACAACAGAGAAAAAATCTGAATCAGTCCTTAAAGTATTTCTCTGCGAATATATTGCATCATTTACTGCATTCTCTCCTGATAGAATGTTTGAATGTGCTGCAACCTTTGGCATAATATCTGTATCTGATAAATAACTAAATGATAAATCCCAACTTCTTCTCCCATGCCTAAAATTCCATGCTGGTGCACCTCCTATTTGCCATGCTCCCAAATCCCCCCAGTTAGCAGGTTTAGTATATGAAGCATTAGAAAGAGTGCTACCTCCTTTGGTTTGGATATTTTTAACTCCATCCATTTCTACTGACATTTTTAGAGATAAATCAGGAGAATGAGACATATCGTAATAAGTTCCATATAATATAGAACCTATTTTATATTTATATCCATCTTCAGGGTATTGAAACCTCATTTGCACCTGTGCCCCAGTCACATTATGAGCATCATTACCATGTGCAATATAAAATCCATTGCCAGTACAAGTTCCATGAGAGTAGTTTACATAACCTGCAGTAGCACTTCCCCCAATATAATGGTCACCATATGGTATATCTAAGGTTTCATCTGCTACTGAACCTGAAAATGTATGTATAAAGCTTGTATCTGAATCTATATGCGAAGTAGCCCAATTATGTCCAAGAACCATAGTAAAATTTTTATCATTAGGCATAATCCTATCATAACTATTATAAAGCAGAGTATATTTTATATGCTTCTCCCCCCACCCTGTATCTCCACCCACACCATGAAGTATTGCCTGTGATGTTGGGTTTATGTGGACTAATGCTTTTGCAGTTTTCTCTGTCATAAAAGATGTTGCATCAGATTGAAGTAATCCCATTGCATCTAACCATTGTAATACTGAAACATAAAATCTTGGTGTGCCTACATTCTGTGCCATTAATATCCTCCTCCACCACTTCCACCACCTGAAGCAGTTGGAGTTGTGGCTTGTCTAATTTGTGAAATTTGTCTTCTTGTTATACCTTTTCTATCTTTAGGAGGATATATCTGGACAGAATCCTTAGTGTGTACTCCACCTGTCATAGTAACCCCATCTGCGTGAATATGTATTAACTCATTAGCAGGTACAGGAGTGCCATCAGAATACTGATACTGACCTTCAGATTGAGTCTTTATATTATTATTGACCACGATGCTATGCTTGTTGAATCTTTGTTTTCCACCTATAAGATAAGTGCCATCTCTTGTTCCCCATAGTGAACCATCGTCTTCCCATTTTTCTTTATCTAATTCCCAATAATCAACACCTTGAAGTGATATACGCTCTCTTCCCATAGTATTATTTTGTGCTGTCTTGCAGGATAGAACCCTTAATTCCCCTATATAATTAAATAACTCCTGTGGCATATCTGTACCATCAAGCATTATCCCTATAATCTTGTTTTTATTTGCAGATAAGAAAAGATTATCAGGGCTGTTTGTAATTCTGATTGTTCCTTTATATCTCATCTCAAAGCCTTGAGAAGAACCATCAAATAATACTTCACCATTTCCATAAGTAATCATCAATCAATCCCCAATATAGTATCTACTGTACCTACAATGTCTAAAATATTCAGCGAATTATCCTGATTGGAATCTGCTAATATCTGTCCAGCTGTACTAAGGTCACCTGTTCCTAGAATAAAGTGTACAGTAGCCACAAGATCAAGGATATTTAAAAATCCATCAGTATTACTATCCCCTAAAATGCCTTCAACATTATATATTGGTTCTGTTGGAATGTCAATTAATTCAATAGAAGTTGTTTCGTGCATAGAAATCCCACCTACAAACTGGTCAGGCATATAATTCCCCCCAGCCCCTGTATTTACCATATCTTGATACCCCCCAATAATTAATGGGGCTGCAGGTGTGCCACCAGGTAATGCTGGATAAACGTATGGAGAAATCCAATCTTGGTTTTCCTCACCAGATATATTCTCTGGATTTACCATTTGACCATTCCAATAAACCCCTACATTATCTTGAAAAATATTAGCTCCCATTGTATGGTTATTATCTACTTCTGGTTCAGTAAGCCAAGCTCCTGCTACTGGATTTGTGTAATCACCTATTGTTGTAGTTTCAATAGTACCAGTAACTGGATTATATACGTTCTGAGTCATATTTATTTTCTGAAAGCATAACTGGTGATTAGGGTAAACAGAAATATAATTAGTCCCATCACCATGAGGGTCATTGGCACTTGCGTATTGCTCAACTAAAGGATGATTGTCATAAAAAGCCCCAGAATCCTCAGCACTTACAAACTCTGCAGCCATATAGTATAAGCCATTATCATTTGCATTTGGGAGTCCATTGACTTGTAGAATCTTAAATATTTCCCTCCCCCCTACATACTTATTATAGTTAGTATCCTGAAAAAAATGATTGCCTGTAATTGCATCAAGGTCGTGATAGAACAAAAACCAAAAGGCATTTTCAAGCCCTGATATATCTGTTTCTGGCTCTCCACCATAATGAAACCCATTAATTGCAAATGTACGATAACCATCAAAAACAGACATATCAAAAATGTTATATGAAGGATGCTGTACAATATTAATGCTGGTACTAGCATAACCTGTAACATTTGAGCTATCTGTAGCTTCAAACTGAACCTGAATAGAAATGTTCAGGTCTAAATTAGGTGCGATTGCTGTCTCCACCCCCAGATTAGAAGATATGTTTATGAAAACAACAGAATCTGAATAACTTGTTGTAACAGGAAGAGCCCCATCAATTGCATCTATTGCTGTTGCTGTTGGGAGTGTAAATACATCTCCTGCCTGAACTGTTTGATTCCCATTTGCTATTGTTATTACAGGGGGTTGCATAATTATAGCTTCCTCTGCTAACTCTGCTGCATCTGCTTCTGCCTGAGCTGCATCTGCTTCTGCCTGAGCTGCTAACTCTGCTGCTAACGCTGCTGCCTGTTCGTCAAGTTCTGCTTGATATTCACCTGAATCATGCAACTGCATACACTCAATAGATACTGAATTTAAATTCTTTGTACTAGAGGTAATCATGAATACAGGGAGTCTATATTGACCATTTACCATATGGAAAACTGTATAATCAATGCCAAATGCCCTCATCTCATCAAACAGGTTTAATTTAACTAAAGAGCCAACCTCTAAGTTGATATATTGCAAAGGAAGTTTAAGGTTAAATACTAAGTGGTCATTCTTGTAATTCCATAATAAAAATTGTGCTAAAGCATTAGCTGTGTTTCCACCATCAACATCATGCTTAATATAATCTGATTCAAATTCTAAGTGAGCATCAGATGAATTTTCTATCCCATAATATGGGTCATCCCCTAAGTCTTCAGAGAGAGCTGTTTTTAAGTATGAATCTTGTGCATAATCCTTATCATATGATACAGTTATCTTCTTGTAAATTTGCTCAGGTTTGGTCTTTTTAAATGAATACGATATAACTTCTGATTCTTTAATAAGGGAAGCACTACTGATATCTGTAGCATTATAATAGTCTTTAATTGTATTAAATCCAAAAGTACCATCATTCTTAAATTTAGGGAAGCACTTAGTAGACTTGGCTATATCCTCAATAAGTTTCTTGGAGTTTATTTTCTTATTTACAACAAAACCAAACTTCCAATCTTGTGGCATATTGTTAGCATCAAGATATTTGTGGGCTGCCTTCGCTTCTAAATATTCTGCTTGATTAATAGCCCCATGCCCAAGTTCACTCCTAACTAAATCATAAATAATATCAATAGGGTTTTCAATAAGTGTAAGATTCCCCAAATTAGGATTATTCCTTTGCCCTAATGCTGCATTATCTGTATTTATTCTGCCTTTTACATTGGCGTAGAAATCTTTATCTCTTACTGATTTGACATCAAACTTTGAATATCCCCATATTTCTGTTAATTTACCATCAACTGACCCTATTGCTGAAGTTCCTGCACCTAAATTTTTATCTGTCATCTTAAACATTAAATAATAATAGGTGTCATAACCTGTATCAATTCTTAAGTAAGGGGCTATCCCCCCTGAATCTGCATAACTCCCAAAACTATCAAACCCTGCCAATATATCTATATCTGAAGCCCCATCATTACTTCCATTAAACTCAACCATACTTGACATATCAATATTACTATCCCCTACAGAATCAGGGGATACCATAGTTACGTCTGTGGCAGATGACAACCCTGACACATCTTCACTTCTGCATATATACATAGATGCAGGGGATGTGGGGATTTTTACATAATTAACACTAAGTTCAGTATGCTTTAAATCAGATACAATATCAAGCCCTCCCATTGGGTACTTGGAAATCTTTAAAAGAGCATTAGTTACAAATCGATTAATATTAACTAAATCCAAATTCCATTCTCTATCTTCATAAAATTCTATAGAGGTTGATAAATTTTTATCATATAATTTATCTTTATTTTCAATGGACAGGGCATCATAATCCTCAACAATATCAATCCTATTTAAATATGTTTCTAAAATGGTTTCTGATGGATATATGCCTTCTAATTGCAATCCTGCAAGAAACTCCATATCATTTGATATTAATCTAAATCTATTTTCAGAAATTTCTTCCCATTGATACTCCCCTTCGTTTAGATTTATAATATCATCATCTTCTCCTTCAACCTCTAATGCAGCCCCATAATGGTACATAGAATTATTCATTGTTTCTATTATTTTTGGGACATAAAATGCTCCTTTATCAAAATCTATCATTAGTCCTGATAAGGTCTTTGAAAATATATCATCAACTAATTCTTGTATTCCTACAACATCTTTAGATTCTATTATTCCAACAGAACCATCAAAAACAATAGGGCTTCTATCAACGTGTCCATATACCATTGGGATAGGCTTATTCCTATATTTTGATGATATAGATTCCCCTTCACCCAAAACTCCTACAACACCATTTTGGTCAAGAGCCTGTGGTAAATCCTTATGTGCTAATTTCTCTGTTAAATCTTCAAGTTCTATCTTGACTTTAGTATCATCATGGGATATTCTTCTGATTACCCCCTGATAGACCATTTGGGTCATCTTTGCTCTTATTGCAGGGTCTCCATAGTGGGGGTGTTCCTCAAACATAGTCCCACTATAGCCTTGATAAAAGGAGTATGAGTTGTTTTGACCTGTGTTATTAAAATTAATAATAGGTCTTATAGTTGAAAACATATTGGCAGTTGTTGATACAAATTGAATACTTACAATAGAATTAATTAAACTTGTATCAGAGAATATATCAGTAAACCTTTTACCTTCATACTCAATATTTGATATATCTAGGCTGACACTAGATATTTTAAATTTCTTAGATTCAATATCTATGGATTCTTTTATAGAAGGTATATTTAATAAAAGTGGCTTGAAATGTTGTTGATTGACTTGACTGTAGCCTGCATAGCCTTCAGGATTAGCTGCTGTATAAGCATTTTTATATATATGGTCTAATGAAACATTATTCGTAGAAAGTAATATTACCTCACCAAGAGCAGGAATCCATCCACCTACTACATCTTCCCCTGCTGTAGGACTTGAGCCTTCAATAGTAACTATTGGGTATAACTGAGTATTCTGTGAGCCTACGTCATCTATAAAACTCATGCAACTCCTATATCAGCACCACGTCTGATTGCTTCTTTAATCATTGGGATAGCCTCATCTTCTATGAAGTCTTGGCTCATAACATTGCCACTAAATGATATATTAACTGATCCACCTTGTGGCCCTTCAAAATTAGGGCTAGATAAGGGGGTCACGCTTACACGTTCACGACCACCAGGATTATCTCCTACTTGAATCATTTGTGGCCCAGACGTAACAAAATCCCCACCTTTAGCAAATGCAGGTGGCTTTTGTGACATTATAGTTCCAACTGCTGCTAATGATGCTGCTGTCATAATCACACCTGAAGTAGTAAGCCCAAATAAACCTGTTTTACTAGTTTCTTTTGCAATACCTTGTAAATAATCAATAACAATATTAGAGACAGCTAATAATTGATTTGCTCTAAATGCTGCTTTTCTTCTAGCAAAACTTTTTTTAGCAGCCTCTTTTTCAAGAGCCTCCATTTTAACATTATCACCACGTTTTTGTGCAAGTTTATATGCAGAGGTTTCTTTCATGGCTGCTATATCTGCATCCTTTTCTGCATTCAATGAGTCTATATGATTAGATAGTTGTGCAGAGGCTAATGAAGTTAATTCAGATTGCAACTTATCAAAGGCTTGTACTTGTTTTTTTCTTTCTATTTGAATTTCTAATTCCTTAGAATATTCCCTTGTCTGTCTTATAAGTTCAGGGATTCCACCACCTTTTTCTCCTATTAATTTCTCAATTGCAGTCCCATTCTCATCAGTTACATACTGAAGTTTAGTGGCAATTTCAAATAATAGTCTATCTTCCTCACTAAGCCTTTTTGTACCTAAAATAGAATGCTTTTGTAATTTATTATATCCTGCAGTTTTATCTGCTAAACCTTCATATTTAGTAATTAATTTTGATATCTGCTCAGTTCTTTTTGCTTCTGGACTATCCTCACCAGAGTCTTTATCATCTTTATCTTTCTTCTTTCTATCAATAATTGCTTTTTCTAATCTCTCAATATCTTTAAGAGATTTTGCGTATTGTTCATTTGCACTAGCTTCAATTGTAGCATTAGAAACCCTAGCTTTAATAAATCCAAGATAGGCAGTTTGAGAGGCTTCGTATTCTTCCCTTAGCTTTTCAAGAGATACTTTGCTTAGGTCGTTTGCATCTCTTGTTGCTATAACTGCTGTCTTTTCTGCTTCAAGTTGCTCAACAGTCTTCCCAATAACAGTATTGCCTTCTTCTTGCTCTTCTTTTGCACTTTTTATTATACCTGTCCAACCCATCAATCCAGTAATTAAAGCCCCAATTGCTATGGCTGCAGCCCCTATTCCTGTAGAGGATGCTAAGATTCTATTGGCTGCTGCTAATGCTAGGGTTTTAGCTTTTGCGAATGTAAGGACTTTTCCTAAAGACTTAAAACTCCCCTTAAAGATAGCACCTGTTACTACTGTTTTTAACATAGAGGCATTATATAATTTCATTGCTGTGGCTGCAGTACCTGTAACTGCAACAAAATTCAGTAGATGGGTAACATCCATTGCATTCATCATTTTTGTCAATGCATTAGCTATGCCAGTAATTGTACCTTCAAGGTTTCCACCTATTCTTTGTCTAAAGTCACTTACTGCATCATTAAATAGCATAAATGATTTTGTACTCTCTGCAATGTTTGAAGCAGAGTCTTTAAATTGGACATTTAATTCTTTTAATATTATTGCTTGTGCTTTTTGTGTTCTGCCTGCATTTGCATGCATTCTAATTTGCTTTTTCTGCTGGGCAGTAAATTGTATACCAACTCTACCTAAAGCACTCATACCTTTTATTGGGTCATTCAAGGCTTTACCAACTTGGATAGTTGTTGTTTTTAAAGCCTCACTTGTAACATTGCCTTGATACATGGCTGCAGTAACATCTAAAATTGCTTGTTGGGCTTGGGGGAATACTTCCCCACCTATACTTGTAAATGTTGCTAATAAAGCAGAAGAGGATAATATAGCTTCATCAGCTATTCCTGTTTGGTCTTGCAATGCTGCTGACATTGCTATTATAGATTGAGTCGTTTGCCCTGATGCATGATTAGTAGAGATAAGGGCATTTGTAACTTGTTGTTCTGCTCTTTCTTGCTCAGAGAAAGCCTTTACAAGATCAGTTGTAAACTTTGCAGCCAATCCAGCAGTAAAGCTAAACATAAGAAGTTTAGAACGAAATACAGAAAGAGCCATTCCATTTCTATTATTCCTAACCTCTAAAACACCCATAGATTTGGCAAGTTTATTTACTTGGGTGTTAGTCATACCTAAAGCTGCAGATTCTTTCTTTAATTCTGCATTCAGTTTCGCTAAAGACCCATCAACTCCACCAGTGGCAACACTAGTCTTCTTCAAGACAGATATAATCTGTCTTAACTGTTTCTCCATTTGGGCTATAGATTTTGTTGATACATCTATATTTCCTGCATCTGGGGCTATACTATTAGTCTGCTTTGCCATTACTTATTCCCTTGATTTTTCATCTGCTCTTGCCTTAAAGAGTTATCTCTTTTAGCCAAGGCTCTTTTAATAATAAATGATTTAGCAATCCATCTTCCAGATTGCTTACCATAACCTCCTGTATATGGGGGAATTGAAAATTCAGAACAATATGAGTATTTTGCGATATCTTGTTGAGATTCTTTATTTATTGCAATATTTACACAAGCAAAAAAGGGTAATTGCTTTAATACAGAATTTGCTATATCAAAACTTTTACCCATATTTTTATTAACCTCTCTAGTTTCTTCGATAATTAAATCAATTATTTCCTTGACATCATCATCATTACGAAAAGTCTTGACAGGTCTAACGCCATCTATCATGACAGGAATTTGAGCCTGATAAGGGTATTGATGATAAGAACAACCCTCACACAAATCATCTATTAGAACATTTAATTCAAGTATGAGGGCATCTATTCCCCCAAAGATTGATGCTCCTGTATTTTGACAACTAACTCATTCTTATCTTCATCAGATAATTGCTTCATAACCTTATCAGGAACTAGTCCATCAATATCCAATTTAAAGCCCTTAAAATCTCCTCCAGCAATACCTCTTCTTAACCAAGCAGTTCTCGCCTTTGATAAACCAACAATATAAGTTTCACCTTTATCGTCAGTTCTTAGGACTGTCATATCATTACATACATCAATATCATCTATTGACATATCTTTTAATTCCACCTTCTTTTTAGAAGATAGTTCTACGATTTTTTTAGCCATCTTATTACCTTTTATTTAATTAAGCAACATCAAATGTTACAAGTGATTCAGTGCCATCATCAACAGACTTTAAAGAACAGTCAAGCATCATAATATCACCTGCAGTATAAGCAACATTTGTTAAAACCATATTTTCTATTTCAACTCCAAAGTTCGCAGAATTTACGACCTTGAATGAATCTGTAGTATTATAGGCTGTTTGGTTATCAAAAGTGCTTACAAGTCCTTTTGTTATATCATCTAATTTAATCTGAGACTCTGCTGTAACAGATATTTCAGCCCCTCTATTGACAACATCAAAACCATTAGCTGTAGCCCCTGAAAAAATAGCAGGATTGTCCACAACACAAGTAAATGAGTTCATAATACAAGATAGGTTATAAACCAAATGCCCTGATGTTGCTGCCATAGTTGTGTCTGTAGCAACTGTATAATTATTTGCTCCAATAGCATTTCTTGGACTCACTTCAGCAAGGTTAGGCATATATCCTGTTTGAACTGTAGCAGAGAATTTATATTGCCCTCCATCAGTCCCCATATCAGAAGTTATAGAAAAATTAGTACACACACATCCTGCGAATACATAGTTTACATTATCGTCAAGATTAACTGCTGCTCCAACAGTAGGGTCTACTGATTTAATTACAAGGGTAAGGGTATCTCCTGCTGCAGTATTACTTGCACCATATTTTATTGTAGGGGGTTGATAGCCTGTCGCAACATCAATATCCCCACTATAGTCATTACATATATTACGCAATAAAGCCAAATGACCTGCATCGTTATGAAGAGTGCCTGATAAAGATAATTCTGTAACTCTTAACTTATTATCTTGAAAGAAATCTTCATCCTTTAAAGTCCTGCCAAGACCTGTTCTAACATCAACTTTTTGATTTACATTTAGCGAAGGGAACTCAATTGAATCTACATCTAATTGATACATATTTAAATTGTGCAAAGCAGAAGTGCCTGCTGTTGATTCATTTATTATCCATAGGCTATATTCTTTAGGTGAAAATGCTATTCCTGTAGCCATTATCCATCTCCTTTTGTTTTCTTAGCAGAAGGGGCAGATGCAACTTCAACTAAATGTTCTATACCTACAGACACAGAAGAAACTTCAATTTCTCCACCTGCTTGTAGTTTATTCCAGCCATCCAAATCAGTCCCACATTGCTTCCAACAATTAGGAAGATTAGAACTCTTATTTTTTAATTTAATTTTCATACTACTCCTTTAACATTATCCTACATTACCTAAGTGTTGACAAGCCCATTCAAGCACAACGATATATTCAGACTCATCCCCTCCACCTAAGTCAGTGGACTCAATCCTGCAATTAAAAGCACTAGAACTATCTGATAGAGTCATAGAGATGTTATTTTGGATTAAAGCCTCAATCCTAGAAACTATCCTAGTAACATGGTCTAAAGCCTTTTCATTCATATTAGGGTCTCTAAAATGATACTCCATACTGACTGAAAACTCTCTAATTTCAGATGAAACATTATACTCAGATAAAGTAGTTCCCAATGGTAATAAAGTTAAATACTGATTACCAGGACTTATTACTTTACCCCTATAAACCTTTAAAGTGCTACCAAACTCAGTTCTTAAAACACTTTGTAGTTTATCTAGTATATTCTTCCAATTATTTGTAAAACTTATAGCCATAATTTATTACTCTTCCTGTATACACACAAGGCAAACTTATAGATAATCTAACCTCTCCTGGTCATCTTTGTACTTCTAATTTGACCTATATTATCATCTATAGCCTCTTGCTTACCCCATACTTCTATTTCCCATTCATCAGGAGTTCCTCCAAGAGTTGCAGCTGAAGCACTATTCTTACCTGCAAATCTAATTTGTAGTCCTCCACTTATAGATTGATAGTCTCCATTTATAGTTGTTGCATCTACAACTTTAGTTGCTTTTAAGGAATCACCATCTTTAGCATATACATCAAATTTTGAAGTTCCTAAAACTCCTGCAGTATTAATAACAACTTTAAGTAAATCATATATTCCACGATAATGCCCTCTAGTATCTACAATATGTAAGGCATTGGCTGCTTGTGGAGCAACTACTTCTCTTACAATACCTTTAGAAGCATCTCCTGTTACATTCCCTGATAACCTAGACTTACCACTATTGAATTGGTCTATATTAAAGTTAACTTCTTCAAGGAAGTCATCCCCAATAGGATTAGTAGGGTCTTGAGCATTTACAAGGAAGTATGCAGAACATAGGGCTGCAGTCCTTATAATCATATAGTCAAAGTTGCCCTCTTTATCCCTAAACTGATCTCTAGGTAGATTAGCATCTATACGAGCATCAACATAACGAGAGGCATTTTTCATAATTCTTGTCATTAAGGTAGTAAATTCTTCACCTGCCTCTATTAATTTATCTAATGGCGTACTCGCTGAGTAATAATAACATACATCCTCTGCTGAATTATAAAACCACTCTCCTTCAACATTCAAATCAGTATGAGCAGATTGTGCTGGACCTAAATCCTCTCCATTTGAAAATAATTGAGTAACTAGACCACTATTATGGGAAGCATATTTATTAGTTGTTACTTCTACCCATCCATATATAGGAGTCTTAATATCAAAGTCATCTACGCTAGGGAATACATCTTTAACATCTCTATGAGTACAATAAGTATAACTAGTTGCCATTTAATCTCCTACCATGCTTTGCAAGACCAAAATCTTGCTTTAGTTCTTGGGCCAGGGTTTGCACAATTATGTCTAGCTCTAAAAGATTTTCTTCTCGCAGGGTTAGACTTTCTAATTTTCATATTAGGGTCACCAAAAGTAACTCGCTTTACCCTACTTCCATCTTTAACGTAAACTTGGGATTTCTTTCGACCATATCCTGCTTGACCTTTAGTAATCCTTGAAGGCTTATTAAGTCTAACGCTTCTTCCTTTGAACTTTGCCATACTTTTTACCTTTCTTCTTTTTCTTCATTTTCTTATAAGCCATTAATACCTCTTCATATCTCCTATTTAAGAGCGATTAATTCGATAGTTGTATTAATTTTGGGATTTGTGCTTCTTGCTTTGATTTGTTGGATTGAATTAGCATCACCTCCAGAATACCTATTTCCTCCTGAATGAGCTGAATTATAATAAGCACTTACTACAAAATTAGAATTAGGAGGTGCTCCATAGATTTCAATAGCCCCACTCTGGTAATTAATTGTCCCTGAACAGACTCCTGTAATATTGCCCTTACCATCATCATAAAACATTTCTACAATATTAGGAGTAGATATATTTGTTTTCTTATCATAAAGAGCATCATCAGGGAGTTTTGCAGGGACTGGGGCTTCTATATCTCCTGCAATAGGGATTCTTCCATTTGCAGCAGCATCTAAAAATGACCCTGCATCACCTGTATCTGCAAGTAATATAGCAGAAGTAGAGAGTCGTTGCCCTGAAGTAAATCTTATATCCCCATTTACTATTGAAACAGTAACCCTTTTCTCAAATAGATGTCCTGCTGTATAATATTGAACATCAAAGGCATCCTGAATCTTTCTAAGCACCCCATCAGAGCCACCAAATTTAGTATTTGACCCTACTGTAAATGTCAA
>TARA_R110000824_G_scaffold9475_2_pt1 | contig 15912 bp, 15 predicted proteins | sample TARA_R110000824 | Tara Oceans TARA_R110000824 (sample SAMEA4397747) | marine metagenome | biome: Polar Biome; feature: [MES] marine water layer (ENVO:01000295) within the mesopelagic zone...; material: water (ENVO:00002006), including particulate matter (ENVO:01000060) such as......
TTTACTCTTTACTCTTCAACGCATCCTTTCTAGGTGCAAGACATCCTTGTTATCATAGAAGGTAGCCTTCTTACCGTTCATCCTATTGGTGACAGTCACCTTACCCTTGCTCACCGTACCAATGGCATTGCGAACGTGCGCTACAGGTCCAGCAGGTGACGTTACATAGCGAGTGAAGGTGCGAGTGATACCTGGATTACGAATGTGTCCAGCACTACGACCTCGAACCGTATCACCCTTGACGTACTGAATGATGTAACCTGAGGGAGGTGGCATCGTGACGCCAACATAACTGCCTGTCTTACCAAGCTTGGTTGCCGTACAGTCAGAGCAAAGAGGTGCGATGCTTTCGGTATGCTCTATCCAACCGAATCCTTTCTCGTTCCTCTTCTTAATATCAAGGCAACGATCAATCGCTTCGGGCGACCGACAAGAGATACACTTGATAGCATCATCGTTACCCTCCCAGACATCATAACCTTTAGTGTCTTGTTCATCACCTCTGAATGTCTTGAGGTTGGTGTCTAACTGGTTGCCACTAAAGCGTATGCTAAAGATGGTCGGTAACTTGAAGGTGTTCATACCTACATTGAATACCTCGACAGCATGAAAGCTGTCCGTTGTTTTAAGGTTAAGGGAATGGGCGATCTCGGTACCATGCAATTCCATAACTACTCCACGACTGCTGCCCCTGTATTGGGGTGCATCTTCTTCTTTGGGTGGGGCAGCAACCTACGGTGGTGACGGAGAGCACGTCTTGTAAATGTCGCAGGCATGAATGTCATTTGTGCGAACGAGGAGGGGGGGCACGAACAAAGAGAAAAGATAACGGTAGCCTCATAAAAAAAGCGGAGCAACTCGGGATGAGTCACTCCGCATTTTCTTAAAGATCGTTACACTTTGCGCATTCCTCTTGATCGGGCAGGCGCTCGTAGTATGAGCACATCCAACACAACTCAGTAACGCTGTTGTGGGGTTCGATGCCTACGGACAAGAGGTACTTTCGGGCGTTCTCTACTATCAAGCCCAGTCGGTGCATCTCTTCGTCGCCACCACCACAGCACCAATCGCAACCGGATAGGGTGTTATTCAGGTATGACCTCTGAGCTTGAGCCGATCGCCAATCGGACTTAGCCTGCTTTGGGTCCGAGTAATGCTTGCACAAGGACCACTCTTCCCATTCTCGGTACTCTTCCTCGGTCATGCCGGAGCCCATGTAATCGTTATCAGGTAACATTCTTACCTCCCAAAGAGGATAAGGGAGCAACGATACTAGGTACCGCTGCCCCCCTATCGGGTTTAAGGTTTAAGCGAGAAACGCTTGACCGTCTTTACCGGCGACGTGATTGTTGTCACGATCCATACGGTCAGCGTCGGCAACAAGGTCAATGGTACTGGAGATGCCAGTATCGATCGCTTGGGCAAGCATCGTATCGAGCATAACTTCAACGGTGTTGTCACCGTAACGTCCGCCTTCGGTGAAGTCAGAGCGACGAAGGTTCAAGTAGCAGCAGAACGTCCGTTTGCGTCCGTGGACGTCAGTGCCGTTGATGAGCATCGAGTAGGAGACAGCGCGATTAACGCGAATGCTGCCGTCAGCTTGCTCGTTCTCAAACTCTTTAACGTGCTTAACGCCGTTAGGAGCGCCGATAAAGAACGTGCCTTCACAACGTCCAGAGTTAGCAGCAAGGTTAGTGGGGAATCCGGTCAGCGTAGCTTCGCGGGACGAGGGGGAAAGAATGCTTGCCATGGGCAGAGCCTCCGTAAACCCTGCGAGATTGCAGAGTTAGCCGGCGTGTTGCCGGTCCGTGCCAGCTTGCCTGGCCGGCTCAACCCTGCGGTCCCATCCACCAGGCAGGTGCAGCTAAGGCACGCATGACTCTGAGGTATAACGAACCGATGACGCAGGACGAGAAAGTTCACGCATGAGGGTCAACCGGACAAGTGACACCCCGACGAGAGAGCACAACCAAGGTTAAGGTGATACACACTCCCAACCCAACCTTCCTCCAGCTCGTTCCCACCCTCCCATATATATAGAATTTTCCAGCGAACGGTTTTTTTGGTATGCACCGGACATTGGGGGCTAGATAATGTCTAAGCTTGAAGAGAAGTATACGCCTGTATTGAACAGGAACCTGTTAGAAGGGGCCTTTGCCGAGGCAATGAGCCAAGTCCTAATGAGTCTTGACCAATGTCACCTACACGACAAAACAGACATGACGATTCAGCAGCATGTCCGTGCCTTGTGGCGCATTACGATGGACGAGAGCAGTATTCCGGTCATGCTTACCGAGGACCGAAGCACTCAAAGCCTTGTCCGCAAGCATGCCCAGTACATCACTCGTATTAAGTCGATGCGATCTACGCTTCTAAAGCTTGATCCAAACGAAGAGGAAAACCTCACTACCATCCTCAAGACCATTACGATGTGGATTCAGGACTCCCACCTGATTCTTCATGAGGACACCCCTGAGGACGTTAAGAAGTACCTAGCTACGAAGGGCTCGGAAGAAGAGGGCAAGGAAGTACTTGGTGTTCAATGAGCACCATCAAGCCCAGTGGCGCTGTGGTTGTGTCTCGCAAGGTAAAGCGTGAATCGAATGGCGGCATTAATCGCGTGCTCAGGTCGATTATCCGATCTGAATGGGAAGGTGGCGAAACTGCTGTTGACCTTGCCAACCGTCATGGGGTGACAACCCGCACCATCTTTCGGTGGAAGACAGAGGAGAAGTGGGATCGAGAAAATGGCGGCACGGATCACATCCTCGAGTATGCCCGAGCGGCGATAGCGAAGAAGACCGAGGAGTGTAAGATGGAGGTTCATCTTGCTATCGGCGATATTATCAATCGCCAGAAGGCAACTTCCGCTATCTTGTCTCGCATGCTCGAGGAAACCCTAGCCCAGGCTACTGCCTACCCGGAATCTAAGCCAGCGAAGCAATTGCATACGATTAAGATCGCGACCGAGATTGCGCGCAACATCCAATTGATGGAGCGCAAGGCATGGGGTCTAGATGACGAAGTTAAAAAGAAAGACAATACAGCCATCTATGACATTTTAACTGAGACGACAGAACTTGTGGCGTTGCAAGGAGACGGTAATTCAGAGTAATTACCCGGCATGAGTCCTCAGTTTGTAGAGATCATCGCTTCCTTTGGTCCGCTTGGTATAGCTGCGGCAGCTATATTCTGGATTTTCATGAAGACCTCAAAGCGTCTTGATGACCTCACAGATAACTTCCAGGCACAGCTAAGGGAGCAGGCTCAGGGCCATAATGACAGGGAAACGGGCCTCAGAGACAGATATGATAAGGTCATCGCTACCTACAATGATGAGCGCATCCAGGTCATTCAGGGGTTAGTGACCAAGCTTGAGATCATCGAGAAGGAACTTGAGGATATTGAGGGCAACTTAAAGGTGATCTTGGAGATTATTGCTAATGAACAAAGATGAGTTACGCGAAGACATCATTCGTTGTCGTGAGGACTTCTCTTACTTCTCTGAGAGGTACCTGAAGATCGTGACGAAAGGCTCCGAGCTAAAGAACCTCATCCCAAATCAGGCCCAAATAAAAATTGTCGATTCCATACGGAACAACGATCACATGATGCTGCTCAAGGCTCGCCAGTTAGGGAGCACGACGATCATAGCGGCGTACTTTTTCTGGTATACCTTGTTTAATAAGTACACCCGGACTGCGATTGTGGCGCATACGGATGAAGCGGTGAGGAAGATCTTCGAGATCTATCATTTGTTTCATCAGCATCTGCCTCCGCACCTGCGTCTTGAGACAACCCGGTCGCGTGAGAATGAAATCAAGTTCATTACGGGCAGTAGCATTCGTGTTGGCTCCGCATCGAGCCAGAGTTTCCGTGGTAGCACCTACAATTTGATTCATGCGTCCGAGTATGCCTTCTGGACGAACATGGAAAAGGCGATTGCGTCTTTATTTGGTGCTCGGACCAAGAACGCTAAGATCGTGCTGGAGTCTACGGCCAACGGCATGAATGAAGCTTACGATTTATGGAGCAGTAAGAGCGGTTACAGCAAAATGTTCCTAAGTTGGAAGATGGATAGGGACTATTCCCTTCCTAAGCCCAGGTTCTCCGACCCGACAGAGGAGGAATTGGAGTACAGCTACGAGCACAAGCTGGATAAGAAGCAATTCAACTGGATGGTTAATACGCTTCGGACGGCTTGCGCCAATAATTGGAACATCTTCAATCAAGAGTACCCGGCTCGCCCAGAAGATGCCTTTGTTGCTACGGGCGCCCCGTTTTTCCCGAGTAACTTTGATGTCCTGGAGCACAAAGACGGCTTTATTCAGTATTTGCAGCCAAAGAAGTTTGGTGTTTACACCATGGGCGTAGATACCGCTACGGGCAGCCCCGGTGGCGATTACAGTGCTCTTATGATCCTCGATGTGACCGATAAGAAGAACATCCGCATGGCTGCTAGCTTCTATGAGCGTATTCCCCCGAGTCTTTACTCGAGGAAGGTGCTTGAGTATGCCCGCCTCTTCAATGCCTTCATTGTTGTGGAGACAAACAGCTACGGTCTTGCTGTGCAGGACTACCTACAGGGTGAGGGCTACCCTTTTATGTATCGAACCACGAGTTTCGATAAGGTGACGAACAACTGGCAGAATCGTTTGGGTTTTATGACCACGGCAAAAAGCAGACCGATGCTTTTCAACCGTCTATATGAGCATATTACTAGGGGTTGGTGCAACACGGCGTGCCCACGGTTTCGCTCTGAGGCAAACCGCTTGCAGTACAACGGTCGGGGCAAGGTCGAGGCTGCTTCTGGGCAGCATGATGATATGGTAATGGCAACAGGCCTTGCGTTGATGGGCCTTGACCAAGTAGATGACATCGAAGAAGAAGTGCAGAAGGCATACAGACCTCAGGGTATTTCTGAGGTGCTTGAATGGGAAATGCACACTGGAAGAATGTGGAAATCCGCTAAGAAATCTGAGTTTGCCAAGGATGGCGGCGAAGAGATTTTAGGGGCAATTGGTAATCTCTTATAACAATCGGTTCTTGGCACGTCACGCCTCGTAGAAGGAAAAAAGAGATGGATGAGGAAGAACGGCATGCTGGTATTGTAGCGCTTCTTGAGGGGAATAACGTCGAAAGCGAGGAAGAGTTCGATGAAGAAGAACCTGAATCGCAGTCCGTAGAAGAGGAATCGGACGCCTATGACGAGTTTGAGGAAGAGGAGGAGACATCTGTTGAGGCAACAGACGACGACGATGATGATGAGTATGAAGTGGAAGAGGGGCATCGTGTTCCCTATGACCGCTTTAAACAGATCAATGATCGCCGACACGCCTTACAGTCTGAGCTTGAAGCGCGGGAAGGCACCATTGCTGAACTGCAACAACGGCTTAGCGAAAGACAGGCTGCTCCAGAGCAAGGATCGGATGAAGAAAATGATTTTTCTATCTTTGATGAAACCGAGCCAGATGACATTGCTTACCTCAAACAACAAACCCAAGAGATGCAGGTTAAGTTCGCTACAATGGAGCTTGAGAATGAAGTCAGTGTAGCAACACAGACTTACCCTAATGTTCCTGAGGAATATATTTGGGATTCTCTGGCGAACGACGGCAACCAGAACGCCTCTGACATAGCAGCTCAATATTCCACTTGGGTTGCTGGAGTTGAGGAAGCGGCTATTGCTCGCTACCTCGAAGGTAATAATCAGGACGAGACCGGTGCGTCAGCTCCGCCTCGCCCATCACGAAAACAAACTGCTCGATCACAACCTGGCAAAGAAGACTGGAAACCCCAGACAACGGATGAAGCCAGGGAGGCAATGGTCGAGTATCTTAGGAGTTAATGTTAGCTATGGCTAACCCAGTTACAATTTCGGATCTAGATGCGATCCTAAAAGAGTTCTATCTCGGACCCATTATCGAGAGCCTGAATAATCAGCTTGAGATGGTCCAATTATTCACCAAAGCAACCCTCGACTGGCAGGGTCGTCAGGTTGTGATTCCGGTTCATGTCACTCGTAATGATGGCACGGGCTATCGCGCTGAAGCAGGGGAACTCCCCACTGCTGGCGGCCAGGGTTATGTGAACCTGAACGTGAAGGCCAAGTACCTTTACGGTCGATTCTCCCTTACCGGTCCGGCTATTGCGACCGCTAAGACGACTGCCAATTCCTTTGCGACTTACGTCCAAAGTGAAATGGATGGCCTGGTTACGGACACCAAAATCAAAGCTAACCAAGGTATGTTTACCGGCGGTGGCTGTGTTGGTTTTGTTCGTCACCTTGTGGGTCAAGGCGCTGGTGTGACGATTACTCCTGATTTCTGCGGAAATAAGGATGTGCTTCGCACCTTGCAGGGTTTGGCTACTGCCACTGCTGCTGGTAGTGTTTTGCAGATCAACGTAATTAGCATGGCGACTTACGAGTCGCTTAATCACAACGGCGGGTTTCCTCGCGTTGTTTCTAACTACCTGACCTGCGACGGCAACACTGGCGCTGATGACAGTATCACTCTTATCAATGATGTTGCCGGCCTTGTTCAGTGGGATCTGCTTAGCGGAACCCGTAACCCTGCAATGATTCAGGTTGTTGCTTCGGGTATTATTGGTGGTGGTGGTGCGTTCGTTCCGAATGCGCCAGCTACTGATCAGGTGCTCATTGAAGTGTCTAATCAGTCGCTTGGTCTTTACGCCAACCTCGGCCTGACTACGCATTACACGGTTGATCGCAGCATTAATGCCGCTGCCGCTCCTGCGGTTAGTGTTAACCCGAGCCTTCGCTCGACGGTTGAGTCGGTTAACATTGCTGCTGTTGCCGGAAATGCTGCCCTCTTGTTTGGCCGCATGCAGACCGTCCTTGATGAGATCATGGTGCTTGGTGGCGATGATCCAGATTGCATGTATGTGCATCCTGGTATTCGCCAGAAGTATGCTGATCTGCTTACGTTCACCCAGCCTGGCGCAGTCCAAAAGGGTGCTACGGATCGGCCCGGCACTGGTGATCCCGGATTCAGTGGTTATGCCTTCAACGGTATTCCAATGAAGATGAGTCGCCACTGTGGCAAAGGTCTTATCATCTTCTTGAAGACGAAGACCTGGACAATTGCTGAGCTTCAAAGCTTCGGCATGGCTGATCTCGATGGTAACGTTCTTAGTCGCCTTAGCAATAAGGATGAGTGGGAAGGTTTTGTGCGCTGGTACTATAACCTGGTGTGCAAAGAGCCGAATCGAAATGCTATCCTGACGAACATAGTGTTCCCGGCATAGTACTTCTCCTGGTGCCCCACCCCCTTAAGGGGGGGTGGGCACCCCCTTTGGGGAAATCATGCGTAAGTTCGGTCCGGGCGCTTCAATCACGCGCCACAACCCCAAGAGGGTTAAAGACAAAAAAGAAGAAGGCAGTGTTGGCGGAGCCGCCGCCGGTGCTGCTTCGGGCGGATTAAGCGGAGCTGCTTCTGGGGCCGCTCTAGGCTCTACTTCTGGCCCTCTTGCTTTTATCGGGGTGCCAGCGGGCGCTGCTATCGGAGGCACCATTGGTGCTGTCGGTGGTGGCTATGCCGGCTATAAGAACACTCCAGAACAAACAGCCTCTGATGTTGCTGGTCTTCCTGATAAAATGGAGGGCTACGCAAAAACCCGAGAGGCTGCGGCTAAGGCGAAAAAAGCCGCTGATGCTGCCAAAGCCGCTAAAGCAGCAGGTAAAGCAGTGAAGGCGATTAAGTAATGCATGAAGAAGTGAAGCTACCCAAAGGCAGTGTCCTCAAGAAAGACATTGAGGACAGCAATCGCCATCGCCAGAGGATCGCCCGTATCTGGGATATGTGTAGCTTGTTCCTTCAGGGCAAGCAGCATCTTCGCTGGGATCGAAACCTAAGTAACTATGTCGGTGTTCCCCAGGAACGGGGCCGCGCTCGAGTTACGATTAATATGATCCTGAATGTCTACAGAAACATTCAGGCTAGGCTTTCGGTTGCCTACCCGAGCATGACGGTTCTTCCTGCCAGTCCCTCGACTGAAGATATTCAGCGATCTGAGGCAGCGGAAACGCTGCTTCGCTACTATTGGCACACCAACGAGATGAAGGATGTAATCACAGAGGCCCTAGAATGGCTCCTGCTGACAGGCAACGCTGCTTTCCATACCTTCTATGACCCTAAGACAGAGCGAGTCACGACAACGGCTGTCAGTCCCTATGATGTTCACTTCGAGTCTGGGGCTACAAGCCCAGCAGAATCAGAATGGGTTGCACTGAGCCACATCATTACCAGGAAAGCTTTGAAAGAATCTTATCCTGATCACGCAGAGGCCATTGAAAAAAGCTCTGCCTCGCCTTCAAATCTACATCAGACACTTTATCAGCGGGCCTCTGGAACAGAGGGCGTTGAGCTTAAGGATCGCCTAGAAGTCTTTGAGGTTTATACCAAAGACGGAAACATGGGGATGCTACTCGGTTCAAAGTGGCTCTATAAAAGCAAGTGGCCAACGCATAAGAGCCCTATTAGCTTTGTGCGCTATACGAACATCCCTGGCCGATTATGGGGTGTTGGCCTGGTTGAGCCCTTAATCGAGTTGCAGGTTCTATATAATAAGGGCCGAAGCCAAGTTATCCAGAACGCTGAGCTTATGGGCAACCCGAAGTGGTTGGTGCCTAAGTCATCGGGGGTTGGGAAAGATGCTCTCTCCGATTCGCGTCCGGGTGAAAAGGTTATGTACAACGCTACTGCCGGACCACCACCTCAGCAGATTACTGCTGGTGCTTTACCTGCTTATGTACTTGACAACATTCGGCAGCTATCAGCCGAAATGCTGGATGTGGCCGGTGTGCATAGTACAAGTCTCGGTAAGCGAGCTATTGGCATCGAATCCGGCGCTGCTATCGAATCCCTCGCTAGTCGTGATTCTCAGCAGTTGCAGGTAACGCAGCAAAACATCGAGAAGTCGATGATCGAGGTCTCAACCTGCATTCTCGAGATGTGCAAAACATACTACAACGAACCTCGAATGATGAGGATGATGGACGAGACGGGCCGGGTTATTCATAAGACCCTTCTTGTTACAGATCTCTGTGCTGATCCTGAAGTCTACCTCGAGGCGGGCACGCTGTTCCGTGATGAGAAGCCTGATCGGGATCAAAGAATCCTCGAGATGGTTAAGCTTGGCCTTCTTGATAAGGATGAAGCTCTTCGTGCCCTTGATTACCGTACAGGTAACGACCGTGTGACTAAGCGCATGATCGGCTTTAGTCATGCCCACGATATGCTTGATGCCGTTATCGACGGTCACGCTATCGAGGTTATGCCTAGCGATGACCTGGAAGCCTTCAAGGAAGTCTTCAAGGGCTTTATGCAAACGGAAAGATACTACGAGTTGCCAGCAGAGCGACAGGATTACATTCGGGATATTCTGGTATCTGTTCTCACGTTCGGAAAAGAAGACGAGCAGTTCCAGCGTATGGAGCTTGAACGCACTGTCTTCCCACGACTTGAGCCCAAGCCTAAAGACGCTGTTTCTGCGATGGCAACAATGTCTAGCCCGATGGCTGCGGAGCAAATGGGTATGCAAGCGGGGCAGATGGCTCAGCGCCGAGCCTTGGTTGATGATGCCAACCCTGAAAAGGGTCTTGGCCGGACACAGATGGGAGGTGGTGGATGAACACGACCGAAGTAAAGGATATGTTTAGATCCTATACCGATGAAGCAGACACAACTTTTCTTACGGACGCGCAAGTAACCTTATACCTAAAGGAAGGGTATAATGACTTTCGGCGTGCTGTCTGTGATGTCGATCCTTTTATCTACTCAGTAGATTTCCTGTTTACGATGCCGTCAACTGGGATACTCGACCTGAAGACTACGGTACCACCATTGCTAGGATCTACAGCAGTAGCTCCCAATAAACTTGAGCGGCTGCTCAGGGTTGCCCGCGTCAACGATATATCAAACAACCAGGTCATTCGTTATCTTGATGCAATGCCGTCTCAAAGGACGCTGAACCCTTGGTGCTACACCTTTGTAAACAGCGAACTTATTACTTACGCCACTGCAACTGCGGCCTTTCGTTTAGAGTACGTTCCATTTCATGATGTTAATTTTGCTGCGGCAAGCGCTTACATTGATGACCTTGACGGCTTTCACGACATGATTCCTCTGTACGCCTACACTCGGTATGCGATTAGAGATGGTGCGGACAACATTCCCCTTCTTCAGGAAACAAGCCGAAAGGTTGCTGACTTAAAAACCTTTCTTGAATCAGGACGAAGTCGAGAAGGATCTCAGTACGTCAGCGAATACAACACCTGGATTTAAAATATGGCTACCCAGGGCAGCGAAAGAGAACTTCTTACCAAAGGCCTCGAGCAAGATGGTGTTGTCCGTGGTGTATGGGCACAGAACATGTGGCTTGCCCAAGGGGCTGTATCTGTACGTCCAGGATGGGGTGTTCTTTCCGAGCTGGATACAACTCTAGGTAACGATCTAACCTATAACGTTGCTACTGCCCCGGCTAAGTACTTTACGAACAACGCCTTTGGTTACGAGAAGCATCTCGGTAGTTGTTACGTTAAGACGGTTTTTGGAAACGAGCAGATACTGTCCGTGTTTCTTGCTCGAGTACAGGTAGGCTCCCTAGGTGCTGATGCCAGACTAGGTAGGGTATCCCTTGTTTACTGCGTCAGGATCTATGACATCACTACTGATCGCTCGTGGGAAGAAGTACTAACCCGGAAGACTGCTGAGTTTGGGTCCAGTTCAAAGCTGGAAGATATTACAGCGTCTGGCACCTTTCCATCTGAATGGCATGGCAGTTACGAGACAGCCTTTGATATAGACAACACTCAATTTGTCAGCGGCAAAAGCAACTCTGAATGGTTCCTCTTTACAAACAGAGGTTATATCTATTTCGGGTCATCCGTTGCTGGGGTCTTCATCTATAAGCCAGCAGACTTCGGTTATAAGAGGCACGTCCAAACACCGCTCGACTCCTTATTTAACTGGTCCCCTGGGCATTCTGAATCAGCACTCATTGATCGCGTGGACTTTTCTGATGGAATTTTCTCAGATGGTTTTGTTTACGCCAACAAGAGTAACATCTCTAAGATTGTCGCAGCCGCGTCTTTCCGGGGGCGCATAGCTTACGCTACTGATTTCGAAATATGGTTCTCTGATCCAGGTCGGCCGACAAACGTAATTGCCACAAACTTCATCAATGTCCCTTCCACCGAGAAGGTAACTGCGATGTATGATTTCAAGGGCAATCTTATTATCTTCACGATCACAGAGATGTTTGTCTATGTTCCGAGTGAAGGCGCTATTATATCGCAGGGTAGACCACCTATCAAAGTAAGCGAGAGCGTTGGCTGCATTGGTCAGCAAGCCATTACGATGATGGAAGACGACCTGGTTTGGGTCGCTGATTCAGGTGTGTTTCTTTCTTCTGGCGGTAATTCGATCAAGGAAATCTCTGAACCTATTCGAGCCTTCTTCGGTGGTCATGGATTAATGACCAATCCTATGACGAGTTACTATGAGGCTAATAACGGATGGGTTGATATTGATACGGTTTCCCCTCCCCGCACACTTCTTAGTTTTAACCCCGACCAGGTAACGCTGGCTTATAACCATGACAAACGAACGCTTCTTATGGGCTGCCCCGAGATTAATGGGGCGTGGGCTTTTGGCGGTTTGTGGTCTTGGTGGCCAATGGAGACAACGGTTAAGGGTAGTGCAGTTGGGGTGCCCATTGTCAGCACGACAGCCAATCTATTGAGGCCATGGGTCATAGGAACAACGACGGATTTCTATTCTATTTGTGGTGTTAACAGTGATGCCATACCGGATTCCGGTGAAACAATTATCAGTGGCACGGTTAACACCTACCCGGACTTTGCCACCCTGACGACGCCAGCAGCCCCAGCAAACGGAAGCAACTTTATTGCCTGTAAGCTTGGCCACGGAGGCTCCCTTGATCGCTCTAGCTACAAGGAGGATAATCGTTTGGGGTGCGGTAAATATGTTCCGGCTATCCCTCCCGACACTGCTTTCAATAACGGCTGTTATTATTTCGAGGCCCCTCTTGAAGAAGAAAGCATAGCAACCGGCAGCACATACTGGTGGCTTCCTATTGAGGTTGTCCCACCTAATAGTGTGACGGGTATTACGGGGTATGATTTACGCTTCCGGTTTGATGAGACGGAGTGGAACCCTGACGCGACTGGCGCCACATTTGATGTTACTGTCAGGTTCCCTACGGAGCGTGTTGTTTCTGGCGCTGCTATCTTTGCTACTGCTGGTGGCTATGCTCAAAGGACTGATGCTGCGGGTACCCCTGCTGTTGCTGGTGAGTACATCACAATTAAGTGCAACGGGAATCATGCAGCGGCTAGCGGATGGACAACCGATCCCAATCTAAACATCGGCACTCGCATTAAGAATCCTCTTATTTATGTCCGCTTTAGAAAGGTCACAGCGAATAGCGTCAATGGAATGGGTATCGCACCTATCCTGGCTACGATTGATCATGCTGGGGCGGCTTTCGCTACACCGCTTGGTGCTCTTGTTTGGATTCAAACCTGGATAGGGGCAGCCGACTCAGACAATAACAACGCTAAAGTCCAGTCTGTTGATTGGGCGTATAAGTCTGATGAAGAGAGTAAGGGCTTCTTTCACCTGAAGGCGCGGGGGATTTACGCTAAGATGAACTCTCATGGCCGGGGCTTACAGGCTAATAGGTTAGTGCCTAATTGGGTGTGGGGATTATACAATGTAATCCTTGGGTCAGACTCTAAAGAGTACACTTCTCAGATCGTTGACTACGATGACGACATTCAGAAGATCGAGAACAAGGGAACTATTCGATCTCGATTCAGAAATACAAGCGGAGCAATGACCACTCGAACGTTTTCCGGTGATCCTAAATGGGGAAGTCAGGGTAATAACTTTTACGGTGACTATCTTATTGATGACCAACAAACAGATGACATTGCTACCTCTGATAGCGTGAAGGGCCAGCGCATTAGCTACATGGTGTTTGGCTTTATCCAAGACAAGGCCGAAGCCTTAAGCCTCCAGAGCCTGATGGGTGTTTTCCGTAAAGGCGGCGGGCGCCGAAGGACTGGACGATGAGCAAGTTTTCTTTTGGGGATCTAGAGATTCTCGGGACAACAGCAAACGAGATCATGAATGCTGTGGTCAGTCCTTTTTATTATGGTGACATTAACCGGATTAATGCCGGTGATGCCCTAGAGGAAACAGCAGCCACTCATAACGAGTTCGTACTCGGAGCCGGGGAACACCAAGGCTTAGTCCTCGGAAAGCCCCTGGGCTCCCTTCAGGGGGAGCCAGGGGCCATTATAACAGAGCTTTCTGAGTTTAAAGCTTCATCTAAAGTAGATGGGGTATTCTTTAAGCAGGTCGAGGCAAGCAAGAACTCATCTCATCTTGTCGTTGTGCATTCTCCTGCTAAGGTTGTCTTTACTAACTGCATCTTTCAGCGGCGCGCTAATGCTCAAGCTTCGGGTGGAGCTGGAACAGAGCTTTGTTTTGTTCTTGTTAAGTCGGGAGCTAAAGCGGTTTTTTCTGGCTGCTCTTTCCAATCTAGTGGATCAAGCGGGGCGATGGTTAATCTTCCGGGTGTTGCTATCCAGGATCTAAACGCGCTTGCGGGTAATGTTTTTGTGGGGCTTGGCTCGAACTACTCAGGTCATACTCATGTTGCCACAGTGACCAATGTAGGTGGAGAGATTACCTGATGTCGTCTATTCGCCACTTTACCTCTGAGCAGTTCTCCGATGGAACGACCATTGATGGTGACCGGCTCGAGAGAAGCCTCCAGGATCTAGAAGATTACATTAACAATGTTCCTGATGGAGACTTTAAGAATCGCTGGCTCCAGTCTCAGATCGTTTTAAAGTATCTTCCTTGGACGGCTGAAGCTGATGCTCAGTTTATAACTGACGGTGCTCCTGCTGGCTCCTTTATGCCCTTCCCGTATCTTCCTGTTTATAATTACGGGGCCGCCAATCTGATGAATGCTTTTCGGGTCAAGGGAAACCGACTCGATTACCAGGATGCTTTTACCACTAGCGGACTTTATGGGGCGTATCAGCTATCTGGTGCTCGACAAGTTGCATGGACTACCTGCTTTTCTGTTGGGGAAGATCCAGCAATTCTTGATTCAGTTGATGCCGTCCTTGCGTCCTACACCACCGAATACGTCAACACCTATAAGTATCAAGATGAAGCGCCAGGTCTTCCTGAGAACAGAACCGATGAGCAGTCTGTAAATGATATTCATCTAGAAATTACGGTTGATAGTACGTTCATTCCCAATGTCCAGATTGAGAATACGGTTCTTTATCATAAGTATAATTTCGACGCGAGCAGTTACATGATCAAGGCTGCCGGGCTTCCGTCTGTCACAGCTTTCTCTTCTGATATGAGCCCGTCATTAAATACCGGGGATTTAGTCGGCATGGGAATCGGGTATGACACAACTCTTCATATTAAAGATTCCAACCTAAGAATCCCTATCCCTCCCTTTTCTCGAGTTAGGTTTTCTTTGATCCTCCCTGATTCTGGTCAGTTGCCATGGGGCGTTAAACCCTGGCAAACAATGATCCCGACACTAACACTCACTCTTCTTGAGAGGCTTAAAGATGGTTAGCTTTAAAAGGCTGACGAGAGGTATAAAGCTTCTTGTTGAACACATTTTTGATCCTATTGCTTTAGCTCTCACGTCGCTGACTTCTGCGGGCGTACCGCTTACTCAGTATGAAAAAGAAGAAGGTGTTTTCCGGGTTAATATTAACTGGCCTCATGCTTCGAACTTTATGTCGGGAGCCGTATTCAATACGACTTCTGCTTTGGCTGTTCCGTTTATCCTCCCTCCTTTGCAGGAAGAGTTTGGTACGAACCCTAACCTCATTACGGGGTACGAGCTTGTTGAGGTTTCAGTCGGCCAGGATACACGAAGCGAGGCTGCGCACCTTCAAGCAGCAACAGCCGGCCCAGCGAATGTAGGTGCTCCTGTAATGGGTGCTGCTTTCTCTTTCGACCTGAGCATTAAAAGCCACACGGCAGACCCTGCTACCTTTGAGGATTATAACAACGAAGTTTTTTCAATGTCGATTCCTGAGATCGCTTTATTGAATCCGTATGCTCGATTAAATCCCCATGTCCAATCTGGTATCTCTATTCCTTTTTCGCATGAAAACTCTTACTTACTTCAGATTAACCCGAACGATATACAGAGCACTGTCTCTTTATTTGTGACCCTTAAATTCAAATCCAAACTACGAACTAGAGAGCTTGCTGGCGCGGGAAGTAACCAGACCCCATTTAGTGGAAGAAACTTTTCAGTACAGGCTCCGGTTCTTCCTGCTGCCAATACAACGATTGAGGCAGATACCAACGACGGTGTGAATACAGGCTTTAAGCTTATTGATGCCTTTATCGACCGCAAGCTTCACGGCGGATACAACAAATGGGGAATGACCTCTGCGCAGGAGGGGCTTTCTGCGGATGCTTCTTATGAAGTAATCACTGTTCCTATGTTTGGTGGTTGGCCTCATGTTGATGGAGGCCCCAGGGTAACAAGGGGTATTGGTGGTGAGCTTCCCTTTGATAAGATGCCGTGGGTAGATATTGCTGGCTTAAAATACACAACAATAGATCGGGCTATCATCCCGATTAATTATCCCCTCAGCGTACACCATGTTATCGTTGCTATGAATTACACAGCACCTGATGGCTCAAACATAGAGCGACCCACCCACGCAAATGCTCCAAGCTTAAAGCACGAGGTAGGTGTTGGTATCATGTCGGGCCATCGTTCAGACAATATCGAGCTTCAACAAGTTGCCTATGTAGATTGGCTACCCAGCACACTAGGCTCAAAGCTTATTGATCGTGCTGA
>TARA_R110000824_G_scaffold149738_6_pt1 | contig 15908 bp, 13 predicted proteins | sample TARA_R110000824 | Tara Oceans TARA_R110000824 (sample SAMEA4397747) | marine metagenome | biome: Polar Biome; feature: [MES] marine water layer (ENVO:01000295) within the mesopelagic zone...; material: water (ENVO:00002006), including particulate matter (ENVO:01000060) such...
CTAATGGGACTACACAGTATACTCCTGTGGATTTAATATACAACAACCAAACAATCACAAAAACAGAAGATCACCTCAACAGCCAAACCACTACTTCAGTAGCCGGCACTGTCAGTTTAATGGGGCCAAATGAGAAGGGGCCTGCGGCGATAAATAATCACCCCGAAAGCACGGTAAAGTCGGAGGCGAAATCAGAGGCTGGTCCAGATGAAAATTTCACTAGCGAAGAGTTTACTAGGGACACAACGGCGGGCACTATAAACTACAGCTACAGCTTTAGCAGCGATGCGGACCCAAACTCTAATGTAAGTCTAGATGGATTCTCGGGAGTTTCTCAATACTCAGTAGACGTAAGTCTCCCTGTTCAAGAGTACGAAACAGTCCCCGTTCTCAATTGCGACGATTTGATTTTTGAAGGGCCCGGAACTTCGTTAGGGACAGCAACCATTTCCATCACCTCGGTTCCGGGCGACGGATACGATATGCAAGAGTGGAATCAGAAGTGCAGGGATTCCCTGTTGAACATCTTAGTTCCGACCCGACAAGGGCAGACTATTACTGCAGATACATCAACTACTCCTAATTACGGACTCCAAACAAAGTACTCCTTTACTTTTACGGCATCCTCAGCGACAACAAAAGATGATCCGGATAAAATCGAGAGTATGAAAGCTCCAAACCTTAATAACCAACCCGGTCAATGGCCTACCACCTAGGTAACAATTTTTTAAAATGTCTGTAGAGTACATAAACAAAAACTTAACCAGATTGGGGATGCAAGGCCCGCAAATCTTTTATGATTTTAATTCTTATTCAGGGTCTAATGTAATAAGGTCTATAGAAAGTGGAAATGCAGCTTACTCAGGAGAGATAGTTAATTACTCAACCGACTTTACTGGACAGTCTAGCGGATCGGGATTTTTCAATGGACAATATATAGACGTAAAAAATACAACGGGAATAACTTCGGAAAACTTTACAGTGATTTTTTCACAAGAAAAAACTGGAGTATCGCCCGGGGTTGTATTTAGCACCTTAGAGCCGGGAGGCCCGTCGGGTTGCGAGATAGGAATTACTGCATCAAATAAATTATATTATAAAAATTATATAGCTGGAACCCCGTCTTATATTACTTTGGATGATGTTTTATATGATAAGAACGTTTGTGGAGTGACTGTATCTGCTGGTGGTTCGGTGGGATTATTTAGATTGAACCCTGCTCAGGAAGTAGAAACTCCTTTTATATACCAATTCACCAACTCTAGGACAAACAATAATCTTGATGCTCCGGAAGGCGTAGAAGATAATTTAAAACATTATACGCTGAATACGAAAAGCCGAACTATACCTTCGTTCAGCGTGTCTAACGGACCATCTTTGACTATAGGAAGCGGAGAGTATCCATATAAGGGGTTTATGGATTATTTTTTATATTTCGATAGAACTATGGGAGATAATGGCGTCTCTGAAGTAATAAGGGGTATATATTCGGAAATAAATATAATACCTCCAGCAACGGGGCTGGTGTCTGGCCAAATAACAGGTTATCATGTAACCTCTAGTGGGGTAAGTGGCGTGGCAGGTACCCCTCTCTATATCTCCGGATCACGTACTTCTTCAGGGTTTTACACTTATACTTCTGGAGTTGCTCTAACTGGAGCGGTGGGTATGTCAGGAATAGTAAATGTCCCACAGCGAAGAATATCTCGCCTTGAGGGAACAAATCAAATAGACGAAGATGTATATAAGAGAGTAACTAATCTTACAATGTCTTTTTCTCTTACTGGAGAGCCACAGCCTTCTACTCTTGCGGACTATACGTCTAGTGGGAGTTATTGGAACTTTAGTGGAAATAGTGGAACTTTTAACGGCTTGAGCGCATCAGGGGCTCCGGGGACTATTTTTGGAATAACTGGATTTAGAATGGAAACCATTACAGGGTATAGAAGTGGATTAGCTCAATCCTTACTTGGTCATAGTGGAAACAGTGGAGTGGCCTACACTGGTTTTGCGTATAGCGGATTACGTGCCCCTAACGCAATTTACACTGGTAGCGGAGCTTATGCAAGCGGGACGGCTTTTGGGGATAATGGAATTCAAAGGTATTACGCCAACGCCATAAGCGCTATGGGAAATATAGATCAAAACTTTTTTTATGAAGTTGTTTATGATATGAATTCTTCCGCCGGTATAAACAACAACACCACTCCACGGACCAATACCTCTTTTGGGGGGCCTATTTTCAACATGACAGGAGGGGCAGACGTACATAAGATTAATGTGGCTATAAATGGGGTCTCTACATTTACTGGGGTATCGGGGCAAATTACAGATCAATTCAATAGGAGATCGATAACGGTCGTTAGCGGCTTTGCGAGAAAACTGACAAAAGTCATAACTTCTGTGCCTTTGTCGCTCAATGATGAGATCATTTACGACATAGGAGTAAGTGGAAATCGTCAAGATTTGCATATTTCTTCATTATCAGATTACTCTTCCAGCCCTTTCAGCTCTTTCGATATTGAAAACAAAGCTGTATTCTTTAACGGTGTAAAGCTGTACTCCGGTATTGACTATGTAGATGACGGCGGGTTTTACCCAAGCGGCAATGTAACGGGAGCCACTGGAGCCTATTTTACATATTTAAATTATTCTGGCCAAATAACCCAAACCGGATCGGGAGAAAATTTAATTACCGTAAATCACGACAGTATAACTCCTGATGGCTATGTATTATTTTTTAATGGAATTAGACAGCTCGATACGGATATAATTGAACATGCCAGAAAGAGCGATTTAATTTCAGGGACAGATATAGTAAAAGGCGGGAAATCTTTAGCGCAATTAGCAGGGTCGAGCCGATAATCAGGAAAGTAAATTATGAGTTGTGATATTATAGAGCCGGGATACGTACAAATAGACGGAAGTGATTATTATTTAGGTGGAGCCATTGGTGGTGCTACCTTTAATTTTAGTGACTTATCATCTCAATCGACAGCGGACATTACGCTTTACGAAACGGGAAGCGGTCTAACGACTCCATCACAAGGAAGCTCCGTAACGGTAACCGTCATGGATTATACATGGACCATGACTGTGAGTAAGTATACTTTCAGCTCTTCGGCCAAGGGAGCGACTCAAATGAGAGTTACCTTAACTGATACATCTCACTGGTCTTTGGATCAGGATTTTATAGTATTGAATGAAGAATTTCCAGCAGCTAATGTAAACAGCAACTGTCATACGGTTGGAGGAAAATATGGAACGTTACCTGAGGACAAGTTATTGCCCAGTTATATAATGACTCCAAATAGCGACACTAAATATGGGCATTTGCGAGCTTGGTTTTCAACTTTAAAGTTTGGCTTGGTCGTGGACGAAGCTTCGGGCAATGCCCCTTTGCCTAAGTTACTTACTGTGGATGATGTAGATAACTTAACCGAAACTACCCCCGGAAAGGCAATGTATTGGACCAATCAATCTTCGCCCTACGTAGAAGATCTGTTCTATGGTTATGACACAAAAGAAATATTAATCGAAGATAAAAGCCTGTACGACATTCTGGGAGAGGATGGTTTGGACTTGCTGGGAGAAAGTTGTTACGACGCCACAGAAGATGGAACCGTTGTGTTAGACGCAGAGGGAAAAAAAACCTCTTTATTCCCGAATATAGAGATGCAGGAGGTCGGATCTTTAAGGTCTGTAATGACATCCTTTGCTAATAAATTAGGATGGATGTGTTACTGGGATATGGAAAATCAAAAAATAGAATTAGTTAGTTCTATTGACACGGCAGATGGTCAGGAAAAGATGAGCAAAATCAAGGAAACTTGTTTCGTAACTGCTGCGAGTTCGTCAGCGGATTTTACTACTACAAGTTGGGAAGGGGCGGTGGGATCGGTAATATCTTCCAATCCGGGACAGGCTCAATCAAGTGGGGGGGCCGGCGGGGATCAATCTAAGTATCTGTACGCTAGTATTCTAAAGCCCGAATTTAGTTATAGAAGCTGCTCAAATCCTTTAGAGGGCGAAGAGGGAGGGTTTGGGGGTGCTCGTACTACTTTGGCGACTCCTTACGTTGAATACATGGATAAGGATAAAGACAGGGCGCAGCTAAGTATAAGTGATGTTGGAGAAGCGATAACGGTGGCGTTAGCTGATGAAGACCAATGGCCTCGTTTCGTAGCAGAACAGGTCTTGAAGAAAAACATTATAGATGGGGAGAATATAACGAATAGTGAGCGGTGGCCCAAAGATGCATGTAAAAAAGCTACGACACACCTGATCGGATCCCAAGGATTTGCCGACCTGAACGTAACCTATAATAAGTTTATAACAGATTACTATATGGACAGTACCACGGCCAAGACCGATATGCCGTGTAGCACAGATCTATACGAGATTCAGGTAAGCGACGATAAGACCTCTACGTACATGGATACCTTGTTTGGTTATGGCGACACCGGACCGCTAAACCAAGAAGCTTTTAACGCGGTCGGCAAGTGGGACAAAGAGAAAATGGCGTTTGAACATGGTAGGTTATGCGCCTACGTACTGAAAAAAAGAGCAGATATGCCGGATGTAGGAGTCGCTGACTATCCTCTTGATGCGATACTTGGGGCTAAGGGTTTTGTTAAGGGGGTAGATGCCCTAAGAAATTATCTTCGTGCGGTAGGAGATTTTTTTTCCCGTTTTTATGTAGTCACATCATCGGGATACAATACAGCAAGAACAGCCAAATTTGGGAGAGATTACGGATATCTCGTAACGTCTTCTGCGAGTAGTAGCGGGATGAATATCACCTGCCAAGAGGGGTTTAAAGTAGTCCAGCTAAAGCCGTTTCACTCAGTGGCTGATTGCGGGAATGCTACAATTTCTAAGTTAGCCAAAGCTCTAGCGCAATCTTATTGCAGTAACCTAGGGTACGATGGGCTTCCAACGATAGAAGGTCTACTAGCTAATATAACCACTATAGATTTTATTTACGCATTAGACAATGCGAGGAAAGTTTCACAGGCTGGAACCAACGCGATAAGCATCGCAAAAGAGCCTGTAAACGCTACCACAGGAGATGACAAGGTAAATCCTCCTCGCAAAGACAACTTGGAGAAATTGTTTGTGGATGGGAAAAATAGATTTGACAGTGACACAGCCGATAGCCTTCGAACAGATGACGATGCGGGATCTTTGATGATGATTTTATTGGAAAGAGACAAGGCGGCAATGCCCCTAGAGTCAGAAACAACCCCGGGTACTATAGTATTTGGAGGGATGACAGTAACCCAGCAAGCACAGACCACACCAGAGGATCAAACGGATATATTTTTTATGAATCAGAGTCTAAACTCTTTTCCCTCACTATCTCCACCCAAATGCCGGGAAGAAGCGCCAACAATAAATTTGGACGACGAAGACCCGTATCTATGCCTTGAAGAGCCAGAAGAAAAGGGGGGTGAATTACCACCACCGAATGAGAACGGCTGTATCTCTACCCATGGATTTTGGTGTTGTGAATCGTCCCAACCCCTGACGGACTTCGTAAGCTTTTTTGCTATATCAAGCTCGAGACCGTGGCCTGTCGGAGGAGCCGGAGGGGGCACATTGAATTTTTTCAAGTCACAAAGAGAGATATTTGAATTGGAAAGAGCTCCGTCGTCGGCAAGGGCTTGGTTTAAGTTATCTGGCTCGAGGGGAGAGATAGTAAGTAATGACGCTGGAGCCTTTTATATGTGTGAGGGAAGTATCCCGGAAAAGAATAAAGACGGCTACTGGAAAGGGTCTCTTAATATGGGAATATCTCTTGACGCGGCTGATATTAGTTTGGCAAATACTATAGCTATGGACTATGGAAGCAAAGCAGGTAGCGCTAGCGCCTATTCTGCCGCGAACAAAGTTTTAATGAGGAGTAGCTTATCAAGCAAGGTTGCGACTAATGTAGCGGCCCATTCGTCCATTGGGTCAAGTAATACAGTTTCCATAATAGTGGGAGATAAGATGGAGAGTGAAGATCCAGACTCAGGACTGACAGAAGATCTGGAACTTCCAACGTGGAAAGAAGGTCTGGAGTCTATTTCTATATCAAGCAGTCAAGGGAAAACGGTAGTAGGTATAACAGTAGGAAATAAGCTGTTAATGCGAGCTGTAAAAGCGGCGCTCGATATGCGATCTACCACCTCAACCTTCCAGCATCAACAGACAAAACATGTAGCAGATCCGTTCAGGAACTCAATCGGACAAGGGTTTTATAATAAATCAACTTAAAATGGAAATCATCACTGGAGAATTCCCGTTGGAGAGCGGAAATATAAATTACTCATTTCAGTTCGCTGTTAAAACCGGTGAGGCTCCGTGGCGCCTTGATTTTGGGGTTTCCTCTACGTCTTACCCCCTATTTTCCAGCCCTGTCCTGAATCAAGTAATCACGGGATATCCGGGGGGAGCAACTTGCATAGATGCCAGTAACCCCAACTTATTGATAGGAAATTCCAGTGGCCAGCAGGTGGCAACTTATCGCAACGGAGGGCTAACGACTACAATGGAGGCGAACCTTTATGAACAGACTAATTTAATAACCGGCTTCGGCCCAACAGGCATGAGCGGGTTAGGTTATTCTCTTTCCTTTACTGACAGTATGGCTTCTGTAGGTTCTCCATTTTCTCCAGTAAACGACCTTTCAGGGGCAGGTAGAGTGCAGGTTTTTACATCTATAAGATCCGGTTCGCTGGGCGTAACAGGCACTAGGGGTTACAGTTTTATGACAGCCCTTACCGGAGAGCAAGCTTCGGGAAATTTTGGTAAATCGGTATCCTCAATAAGGTCAACGCTGATCGATTTCTTGGGGGTAGGGGCTCCCGGGGAAAATGATAAGTCAGGGGCCATGCATATTTACAACCAAAACAACTTAAGGCCTATACAGTCAATAATTCCCACCGGAGAGCAGGTGGAAAATTTCGGAAAGAGTTCTGCATGGGCTAGCCAACTAGGACTGGAGTTCTTATGCATTGGTTACGATCAGGGAGGGTCTGGAAGAATGGATATTTATAGACAAGATTCTAATTTAGACGAGTTTTTTAACTATTTCCAAACTATAACGCCTCCGAGCGGATCTCAAAGTGGTGATATGTTTGCCTACAACATACAACAATGGGACGGGCTATTATTCGTAGGAGGGCCCAAAATGAACAATTCTGGCGCAGTGCTTGAATATTCATACGATGATATTTCAGCCACATTCATAAATTCTCAATATATAAATGACCCCTCAGGGTCGAGCGGAGATAACTTCGGTAAGAATGCATTTTTTGGAAATGTAAATGGAGCAATAACCTCTGATAAAAATTCTGGACTGGCTTACATCTATAACAGGGGGGGAGAATCTGATACGTGGGTTAATGTAAGCACCGTGTCAGGAACGGAGAATATTATTAGCGGATCCTTTGGCGGAGACTTGAATGGATCTCAGGTAACTACATTTTATGGCCCGAACTTGATTATAGGTAGTAGCTCTGAACCTTATACCTATATGTATGGACGCGCACCTTCATTAGAGAGTAAAGAAATTAAATTATCGATCAGCGGAAGCGGCGGAAAGCTATTTGATCCTGACGGTAATTTTCTATACGGTTATAGTAGCTCGGAATCAGTAAGGATGAGTGGAAATATATTTACTGGAGGAAGTCATAATATATTTATAAATGATAAGATTTGCGTTTCGTCCATACCTAGGGTTACTGGGGCGATGAATATTGTCACTCTAACCAATCCATCTAATCTTTCGTATTACAATTTACAAGTATTTTGCGATGAAATTAATCCTCTAGGATATTGACGTGACTTAACTCGTTCCAAGATAGCAGATCCAAGCTATTGTAAACTTTGAATTCAACCGGAAGTCCTCGATCTAGGCCGGGGCGAGGGATCGTGACGACTTGATCGACGAAAATGTCTTCCCCAAAATCTATGATTAACTCATGGGGGGTTTTATTTTGAGAGGACGGGTGGGTTAGCCAATCGCCTTTGGATTTGAGGATATTAGAGGCTTGATTCTTGGGGTCTTCGGAGGAGACGGAATGAATTTTAGCGTTTTCAGGGATTGGTTGGCCTATTTTAATTTCTCGCAACGCAGCATAGCCATCGTAGGATCTAAGAATTTCGTATTTGATATAGCGAATAGGAGATATACCTTTGAAGTCAATGGCTGACTTTTCCCAGAGTTTGATTTCTCGACCCTTAGGGGTGGCGTTGGGTGGAGGGGGCTGTTGGGGCGGATCATCCACTAGCTCTAACTGAACTGGCGAATCATTGTCAAGGTTGTCGATCATTGCCTTCACGTCGATACTTGGCTGAGTCTCGCCAAAGTGCTCTATGATTTCATCGAAGGGCAATCCCAGCTCTTTGTGGCCTATTAAATAGTTCTTTATGCGCTCTTCGGTAATGAGTGGGTATTTAACTCCCAGAGGCCTCTGAAAGCGATGTACCCACCTTAAAAAGGGTAAGCACCAAATTTTGTGGCCTTCCGCCTTGAATTTCTTGTGAATATATCCTTCTTCGCCGCCGAAGCCTACGAAACCTTCGTTAAAGCCGAGCCACGCTTTTGTTCGACAGGCAAAGATTCCGAGTCCGTGCATTTCTATTTCAAACGGATCGTTGTCCTTGTCATTGCCGCGCTTATCACTGGCCCAAGTGCCAAGCATGTTATCGCGCCAGACTGGATTCATTTTACTACAAGGATCATGACCCTGAATGATGTCGTAGAACATAGGGCCGTGGTAAAGGTCGTTAGTTGTGGGATGATCCTCAAAGAAAGATATGAGTCTTTTTATTGTATCCGGCTCAAACAGAACATGAGGGTCAATACTCATACAGAACTCAGCTTCAGAATTTGTAAAAATTTCATTTCTTACAGAGGTACTTCGCCTATCTGTATATGGAATATAACGTATTCCTCGGGTTCCGTCACAGAATTGACGAGTAGCTTTACCTTCTGCGCTTTCGGGATTGTTATCTATAATAACGAAGTCTAGGTCGTCCCAGATGTCCATATTATTAAGACGGAGAGATTGATAGGTGAAGTAGACACCCTCAAAGTCATCATATACAGCTGATCCTATTGTAAGTTTTTTCATAAATTATTATATAATATCATATTTACTTGCTGACGTCAAGCTAATTAGAATTTTAACCTTTTTTACTATATTATAAACCGACAATCAAGGTGGAGCTTGAAAAGCTTGATGAAAAATGTTTTAATAATAACTGGACAAGATAAAATACCAAAAAGGTTTCAAGAAAATTTAGAAATCGCCCAAGATCTCATATCTGAGAACTGTGTCTCTAAAGTAATATATTCTACCAGCCCGGATCGAGATATATCATTCATACCGCAAAGCGATAACTTTGTGGTGTTGAGGACCCAATGCGACCCCGGGCCCAGAAATTACAAAATCCAAACCCATCAATTGTCAGTTGGGCTTAATCTTTTAGATGATGAAGACATTGTATTAAAAACTCGCCCCGATGTTCTTATACAGAAGGATTTGATTGAAAAAGTTTTTTCTTATGTGCGTTCTAGTAAGGTAAATTGCTTAAGAACTAAGTTATCTCACAAAGTATGGTATCCTTGGTATGACGCTACAAAACCTTTCTATGTAGCCGACGAATGTTTTGCTGGAAAAGTTAAAGATCTAAAGCTTTTTATAAACTACAGGAAGTATCCGCTTTTTGACGGCATTACTCACGTGAGAAGATCTATAGAGCCATTCCGGTCTTATGAGCCTCTTAAAGATTACCTTGCCTCTGAATACATTTTTGACCTAGATTGCTATGACAGAATTAATAAAGTAAAACAATTTTTAAATAACGATGACTATTTAGAGTATATTTCTTGTTATTATTTTATTTTGAATAAATATTTCTATATACACTCGCCCTTGGGGAAAATCAACTTCCGGCCTTGGAATAATTCCAAGTCAATTATAAATGCTGAAAAAGGGTTGTCTTATACTTTGGATGGTTTGACCACGGGAGATCTTACGGTAGATAAGTTTATTTTGGGCTATGATAATTTATTTCTGGAAAGAGTTTGCGCAGGAGAGTATAAAGACAAGGTCTCTCAAGAAATTTATAAAAAGATAAAAGAATATTAATAAAATGATGATTCCACCGCTAACTGATAGGTACGATTTTCCATTAATTGCCGAAGAGTACTTTAAGAAAACTAATAACGCCATAGAAATAGGAGTCTTCGAAGGAAGGCTTTCTCGAGAGGCTCTCTTGAAGTGGAGCGGTCAATACTATATGTGTGACACGTTCGACATAAAAAGAGAGCAAGACTCCCAAAACGATAAAGAACTAAAACGGCCCATTGATAAAAATGGGCATAATGGATTAAGCAAAGTGTTAGAGGTTACCGATTTTGCCAAAGAAAGACGTCACATAATAAAAGATTTTTCAGTGAATGCGAGCTCCGGTTTTGAGGATGGATACTTTGACTGGATTTATATAGACGCTATGCATGACTATAAAAATGTAGCCGATGACCTTAAGGCGTGGTGGCCCAAGCTTAGGGTGGGTGGGTTATTTTCAGGTGATGATTATTGGTCTTCTAATGCTGGCTATAGAGATTACAAAAAATACAGCGATCAAAAAACGTTAAATGATGCCGATCTAGAGATTCTATCTAAAGTTATCATTCATAACTCGGGAAAAATATACCCAAATTACCCAGATATAGCGAACAATTACCAATGGGGTACGGCTCACGCTATTTATGAGCACGCAAAGAAACACAGAAGGCAATTAAATATAACTTTTGTAAATAACCGCTATCAAACACCAGCATGGTATATTATAAAATAATACTAAATACATGACTAAGAAATCTTGCGTTTTAATACAAGCTAATGGAAATAACGAAAGGCTAGGTAAGTTTTTTTCATTACCTAAGCATGAATTGTATTACAACGACCAAAGAATTATAGATCATATTTTTAATGAGTGCGAAAAAATCGGCGTGGATATTCACATATGCGTCCGAGAAGGATCGACAATCGTTTTCGACTCCCGAAAACATAAAGTAATAAAATGTAAGCCTACAAAAAACCGAATAGATACATTAGATCAGTGTTTTCATTTTTTAAAAAATTATCATTACGTTACAATTTTAGACTCTGACGTTTTAATCAAGTACGAGGTGCTAAAACATCTATCAGAGGATTCGATGGCTATTGGGCCTTATAAAAATGACGGAAAAAAATATGGCTTCATTAAAGTTGATCCTCTCTTTAATTTTATTTCAGGAAATGAAAAAATGAGCGAAGAGAGTCATATAGCCATCGGGGCGTATTCCGTCAATAGCAAAAATTTCATCAAATACTTAAACACTAAAAAGGGGAGGGAAAATGAAAGCCTTTTAAACTATTACAACACCAAATCTCCGTCTCTTGTTTTCTCGGATTCCCATGTCTGCATGGGGGATATTAACTCTTACATGGAGTCAATATGGTCATCGTAGTAGATTTTGACGGTACGCTAGCCCTTGGAGATACCTCCAGTATTCCTGAAATGTTACCAAACGCACCCTTGGTTTCAATTATAAATGAAATGCACACCGACGGCAATACCATAAATGTAGTAACGGCAAGAGGTTCAAAGTCTTGCTCGAGCTTCACGGAGAGGAAAGAAAAATATTTTAAAGTTATAACTAGATGGCTTAAAGAAAATAATGTTTCATACGATAAGCTTTCTTTCTTTAAGGAATATGGAGACGTGTATTTTGACGACAAATGCCATAACATTGAAAATACTATACAATATAAAAAATTAGACTCAGCTTTTACAAAAAACAAAGTAAGAAGATTAAATGATTTTGTGGTAAAAACCTGTAGTTCCAGCACTGAAGAAAACTTTTGGTACAACGAAGCTAATAAAATCGGGGTGAAAACTCCGGAGTTATTAAGCTACGATCAAGATACAATAACAACGAAATATATATCAGGCGCAAGATTTGATGACCCCAATCTTTCCCTGTCTCTTTTACATAAATTCAAGAACGCCAAAGCCTTAAATGGTTGTACTTTTTCTACTTATGTGGATAGAATTAAGCGGCATTTAGAAAACAACCATCATATTGTAAATTCTAAAAAGATGATGGAATGCTTGATAAGTATAACTATACCGCCTTCTTTTAATCATGGAGATTTCTCTATAGACAATATGATCCAGAAAGATGGGAGCTTGTATTTAATAGACCCCATATTTTCAAGAGACTGCTTTCAGTCTTATTGTCTCGACATCTCAAAACATCTATTCTCAATACTTTATTATGATTTGAATTATAATTTGTACAGGCTATGCAGGGATATTTATTTAAAAAATTTCGGAATAGATGAAAAGACGTTAGAAATATTGGTTTGTGCGGAGAGCATTAGGGTGGCAACATACAAAAAACAATTTTCAAGCATAAGTAACAATCTCATTGACCAACTAAGGCGTTGAGAAAAATATTCATGATAAAAAACACTTACTAAAGGGAGAAAAAAGGTGATCCATGGATGAGGAGGCGACACCATTGAGCCATAGACTTGGAAATACGCACGCTTGCTCAAGAGAGGTAGAGAGAAACGCCCCCCACCAATGGAAGGTGCTATTCGAGCCTATGATAAAGGGGCATAAGGACATCGCATACATGTCTAAATAGTCCTCTTCTTCTAGAAGGGTAAAATTTAAAAACCCCAAGTGGTCTTTGCACCATGCGGGATCATCGCTAGTTAAAAAAACTGTGCGAGGGTTAAAGTCGAACTTGCCTTTCAGAAGCTTTATAGCATTGAGATAGTAATCAAGGGGTTGAACTATATGGATGCCAGACTGCTCGTAGTCACCCCTCCTTACTCCTATGCATAGAGAGCTAGCGGTGAAATTGTATTTTTTATTTAAATAATTTATTTCTTGCGGGCTAGGGCCGTATAGCTCACGAATCTCCGAGAAGCAACTGGAGAAAAAGTCGGGGGATTGAAAATACCCATAGACTCCAAAAGAACCATTATATTCTCGGGCTTTATTGTCCAAGAAGGGGGTATGGCCTAATGAGAGGTTGCTAAGGTTATCTGCGTGAGACGTACAACCTCTAGGAACTTTCGAGAAAATAGTACTCTCATACCGGGAAAAGGGGTTGCCTTGTAAAGGGCCATAATGCTTCTGAGGACACACTTCGTAAGAGTAAGCAGAGGACAAGCTTAGGGAATGTAAGGCGGCAATCTGAAACATTTGATTACCCAGACCGCCCATGGTGGAAAGGGTGATCATTTAGAGACGCTAGGAAAGAATCGGTTTATTATTAACTGAAGTTGAGGAACCGCCTCAAGGGCCAATAATTGTTCTTTGTTTAATATTTTCTTAAAATCGGTTTTACCTTTATATTGTGAAATATGGTTGCCGTGCCAGTGCGTGGTGCAGTCATATTTTTTAAAGTTTTTGAAACGTTTTGTAAAAGTTTGAACAGTGTCAATGTGGAGATCTTCTTTGAGGGCGCCCCTTAAATGAGTGGGTAGAGATATATGTAAAAACTTATCTAGAGAATCAAAAACATAATCAAAATCTGAGACAAAATGATCGTAATACAAAAGAAGCACGTTTGGCTTGGTAATAGAGGGAGACAAAAGCGCAGAGCCTCCGCAAAGCAAGTATTCCTGCGCCGATTGCAAAAGATTAGAGCAAGAAAGGGATAAGTCATCCTTTAAGCAGTAAGAGATGATTGAGTTAAAGGGGTGACGGATCGTGGTGACATAAAAGTTTTGGGGGGTATACGAAAAGTTGTGATCTTTAATTATTGGAACGTCCAGTTCGTATCCTTTTAATATATTATATACCAAAGTGCTTCCCGATCTGACGGGAGAAAACTGAACGACGTTCTTGTATTGAGGAAGGAGATCCTTCATCAAGTATCTTTTGCAAGCTTAAGCGGGTGGAGTAGGATGTCTGCCAAGATTCTTTGCTCACGAGGACCTTGACGGTGATAGGTAACTACATTCAAGATGTCTTCAGCTGTTGTGCTTCGCGCTTTCCCGTACCCCTCCGGTTGGAATAATTCTGCCAGATTCTTTTGCTGTATTTCGTTTTTGGTCGCGAAATACCCCAGCTTTACATCCGCCCCCCCGTTGTCAGGCACTTCTCCCACGCTTTTCCATGGCCATTCACTACATTGGGGCAGCCAATCCCATTGGGGAGTGATCATTTTTTGACTTATTTCTTTTGTAATCCAGAGGGGTATTAGCGTTCCCGCGCCACCAGAACAGAACTGTACTTGCTTGTTATTGAAGGGGAAATTACCGGTCATATCACGCCCGTAGATTGCGCGCTTAGAGGAGTCTAGGGTACTTAATAGCTTTATTAGGTTGATGTGGTTTACGAATGTGTCGTCATCTACCGCCAAAACCCATTCGCAGGCGGGATACCTTTTAACCACTCCTGCAAGGCCATTGAAGAGCTTTGGGGGGCAACTGTGCCAACCCGTATTATCGGTAGCTATGCAATGAGAAATATCATCTGTTAGTGAGCAATCCCCGCTGATAAGGTAATTCTCAAAATAGGGAATCCATGTTTCTAGGCAGGCCTCGAAGAATCTCGGCTTCGCTGTTGTGGCCGCCAACACCAACGGACACACATTTTTAATTTTCTTCATAACTTTGTGTTTTTGGCAAAAATATAATCAACCTTATCCAAGATTTCAATAAGAGAGTAATATCAGAGTTCCTCTACGCCTTTTGTTATACAGTCATAGCTATATTCATTGCATTTTAAAGAAGTAGGAACAGACTCTCTGTCTTTATACCTATCGTTCATATACCAATGCTTACTGAAAAACGCGTCAGTATGCCAACAGTGCAAAGTATAATAGTCAGTTACTTCATTATCTGATGTTGAATAATAATCTAATTTATCTGTTTTGTTTATTTTAAGAGGGGACGAGTTGAGCGCCAAATGCCCTGCGTATAGCAAAATTACCCCTCCATACCATTGAGGCCAAGATCCCTCATGTTCCGAGAAATGATTTTCAAGAAAATACTTAACATAATCAATTGTTAACGCGCCATAGGTAATCATATTATCCGTGGAGCCATACCATGTAGAACCGATGTTGTGAATATTTTGATCTGCAAGGTTTAACTGCGCAAGAATCTGTGGCAATCTAATGCGCGCTGTCTCGCTAGAGTAAGCCGCGTTACCCACTACTATTTCATCCTTCGCACACTGAATGTCATTAAGGCCCGGGCATACAAAAGTATCAACATCTAGCCTTAAGCAGTATTCGTATTTTGATAATATTTCCTTACACTTATCATCTACAAACGGAATAAAGGAATTAACATACCCATAGGAGTTTCCCGAGTACCTGTAACAAAGTTTCGGATTGGCCGACAAATCTTCTACCTCTACAAAATGGCAATGATCAGTTGGAATCTTATCCTTAATCGAAGATGGGCCGCTTACTAGGAAGTCAAACTTTTCGTGAAGATTTGTTTTAAAGACAACGCTGTAATATAAACCCAAAAACTGATTTATGAAATTCTTACTATCGGGTAGGTAGATAGCTATAATAGAATTCTTCATAGAGAGAATACAATAACATAAACCAGAGCGTCTGTCAAGTCTTATTAATTATAAAACCGTAATAGTACCCCAACTGGCCAAGCTTGAGTAGGGGCAGTCTTGGGCTGAGCTTTGAACGTCAAGTTGGCCAATGCTATTTTGAAGCTCCCACGTGGTTCCGGAGCCACCCCACAGGAGCTGGTATTGATTAAAGTTCTCATTGGTGTAGATGTTGGTACCATTGAAATTATAGGTTCCATTTCCATCGGTATCTCCACCGGTAAGACCGCTAACAGTCACGCTAGAATTGCATGGAGCTGGAG
>TARA_R110000824_G_scaffold155928_1_pt1 | contig 15907 bp, 12 predicted proteins | sample TARA_R110000824 | Tara Oceans TARA_R110000824 (sample SAMEA4397747) | marine metagenome | biome: Polar Biome; feature: [MES] marine water layer (ENVO:01000295) within the mesopelagic zone...; material: water (ENVO:00002006), including particulate matter (ENVO:01000060) such...
GCTCCGATCGCGATGGAAGAGAAGCTCCGCTTCGCCATCCGTGAAGGTGGCCGTACAGTCGGCGCCGGCGTCGTATCTAAAGTTCTGAAGTAAGGCTTGAAGTTTCGGCAGGATTAGGAGTGTAGCTCAACTGGTAGAGCACCGGTCTCCAAAACCGGGGGTTGGGGGTTCGAGCCCCTCCACTCCTGCCAACCGCAGGTCGTAGCGAATAAGACGCGTTAAGACGCTTCCTGCCGGTTGCAGGGTATTAAAGATTAGATGAAGGGACTTAAGTCGAGATCATGGCGAAATCCAATCCGCTCCAGTTCCTTCAGCAGGTGCGGTCAGAAACCTCTAAGGTGACCTGGCCGACGCGTCGCGAGACCGCTGTCACGACCGTTATGGTGTTCATCATGGTGGCATTTGCGACAGTTTTTTTCTTTCTGGCCGACCTCGCCCTAAGCAAGGGTGTTGCGTTCGTGCTGGGCATCGGTAGCTGAGGGGCCTATGGCCAAACGCTGGTACATCGTTCACGCCTACTCGAACTTCGAGAAGAAGGTTGCTGACTCGATCCGTGAGCAAGCGGAGAGTCATGGCCTTTCGGAGCAGTTCGAAGAAGTGCTCGTGCCGACCGAAGAGGTTGTGGAACTCCGCCGTGGTCGCAAGATCAATGCGGAACGTAAGTTCTTTCCCGGTTACGTGCTGGTGAAGATGGATCTGACTGACGAGGCTTATCATCTCGTCAAGAATACACCGAAAGTCACGGGCTTTTTGGGCGCGGATAACAAGCCGCAGCCGATTAGTCAGGGTGAGGTTGATCGCATTCTGCATCAGGTGCAGGAAGGCGTTGAGCGTCCCAAGCCCTCGATTACTTTCGAAATCGGCGAGCAGGTGCGCGTGGCAGACGGTCCGTTTGCTTCGTTCAACGGGTTTGTCGAGGAAGTTGACGAAGAAAAGGCGCGCCTCAAAGTGGCTGTGTCTATTTTTGGCCGTGCTACACCGGTCGAGTTGGAATACGCACAGGTCGAAAAGATCTGAGTGTTGTCGTGTGGGAGGCGGTCCGGTTGTTCGGGCTTGCTGTTGACCACTAACCCATTAACGCCGGGCTGTCCGGTAGGGGATTGATATGGCTAAGAAGATTGAAGGTTACATCAAGTTGCAGGTGAAGGCGGGCCAAGCTAACCCGTCTCCGCCTATTGGTCCTGCATTGGGTCAGCGCGGCTTGAACATTATGGAATTCTGCAAGGCGTTTAATGCCGCGACGCAGAAGATGGAACCCGGTATGCCGATACCGGTCGTCATCACTGCATTCTCAGACCGCTCCTTCACATTCAAGATGAAGACGCCTCCCGCGTCTTATTTCCTGAAGAAGGCTGCCAAGATCACGTCCGGTTCGAAGACGCCGGGCAAGCCTGGTGGTGTTGCCGGTAAGGTGACTGTCGCCCAGTGCCGCGAGATTGCGGAAGCGAAGTTCGTCGATCTTAACGCCAATGATCTCGATCAGGCGACAAAGATCATTGCAGGTTCCGCCCGTTCCATGGGCCTCGAGGTTGTGGAGTAAGGCAGATGGCAAAACGTATTGAAAAGGCCCGTGAGGGCATTGACGTCAAGAAGCTCTACACGCTTGATGAAGCTGTGAAGATGGTCAAAGGCCGTGCTTCGGCGAAGTTTGACGAAACGATTGAAGTTGCCATCGCGCTGGGTGTTGACCCGCGCCATGCCGACCAGATGGTTCGTGGCGTTGTGGCTCTGCCTAATGGTTCGGGTCGTACGGTTCGCGTTTGCGTGTTTGCACGCGGCGACAAGGCCGATCAGGCGAAAGCCGCTGGTGCCGATGTTGTGGGCGCGGAAGATCTCGCCGAGATTCTTCAGAGCGGCAAAATTGACTTCGATCGATGCATCGCTACTCCCGACATGATGCCGCTGGTTGGTCGTCTGGGGAAGGTTCTCGGCCCGCGTGGTCTGATGCCGAACCCCAAAGTTGGCACAGTGACACCGGACGTTGCCGAAGCTGTGAAAGCAGCCAAAGGCGGTGCCATTGAGTTCCGCGTTGAAAAGGCTGGTCTTGTACAGGCTGGCGTTGGCAAGGCGAGCTTCACTGAAGAGCAGATTCTCGGCAATATTCGTGCCTTGGTTGATGCTGTCCAGAAGGCGAAGCCGGCAGGTGCCAAGGGTACCTATATTAAGAAGATCGCGATCAGCTCGACCATGGGCCCTGGCGTCAAGGTCGAAACGCAGAGCGTGGCCGTCTAATCTGACGGCGATACAAGTTTCCGCTCATGCTCCTTTGTGGGGCGTGAGCGGTCTACCAGACGGTAGCGTGGCACTTCGGCGATGAGCCGGAGTGGCTACGCCATCGTCTGTTACCTGTCCGAGACTGTGGGCGCTGAGGTTTGCGTATCAGACCAAGGCTTAATTGCTAACGAAAGACGGCAGCCGGCAATAGACGGGAGTTTGAACGGTTTCATTGTCCGCATGGACATAGGGATCGGTTGGAACCCGGGACGACAGGCTATGAGCGCCGACTTTATCGGCGCGGGGCTCGTTCCCCGTGTTGTTGAAGCGGCAAATGCCAATGGTGAGGGAAGCCCGTAAGTCGGGTCCGAATTCACCGCATTAGGAGAGAGCAAGTGGACAGAGCTGAAAAGTCTGAGCTCTTGACGCACCTCAACGGTGTCTTCACGGACGCCAATGTCGTCGTCGTAGCCCACTACAGCGGTCTTACCGTTACTGAGATGACAGATCTCCGTGAACGTATGGCCAAGGTTGGTGCCGAGTTCAAAGTTACGAAGAACCGGATTGCCAAGCTCGCTCTTGACGGCACCAAGGCGAAAGGGATCGCAGATCTCTTCACCGGGCCGACGGCTATCGCTTATTCGCAGGACCCGGTTGCAGCCCCCAAGGTTGCAGTCGAATTCGCAAAGGCCAACCCGAAGCTGGTTGTTCTGGGCGGTGCGATGGGCGAGACGGTTCTCGATACGGCAGCAGTTAAGACACTCGCTGAACTGCCGTCGCTCGATGAACTGCGCGCGAAGTTGCTGGGCATGATCCAGACGCCTGCCACCCGTATAGCGGGTGTTGTGGCGGCGCCTGCGGGCCAGCTTGCACGTGTGCTGAACGCATATGCCACCAAGGGCGAAGCAGCCTGAGCTTCAGACCTGTAGTTAAGACAAACCGATACCAACTGAACCTAAGAGAGAATTGAAAATGGCTGATCTTGCAAAAATCGTTGACGACCTTTCGGCCCTGACGGTCCTTGAGGCTGCTGAACTTTCGAAGATGCTGGAAGAAAAGTGGGGCGTTTCCGCCGCTGCTCCGGTTGCTGTTGCCGCTGCTGGCGGTGCTGCTGCCCCGGCTGAAGAAGCCCAGACGGAATTCACTGTTGTTCTGGCCGCCGCTGGCGACAAGAAGATCGAAGTGATTAAGGAAGTCCGTGCGATCACGGGTCTTGGCCTGAAAGAAGCCAAGGACCTGGTCGAAGGCGCTCCCAAGCCCGTTAAGGAAGGCGCTTCGAAAGAAGAAGCCGACAAGCTTAAGGCCCAGCTCGAAAAGGCCGGCGCCAAAGTCGAACTCAAGTAATTCGACTTACTATTGTTCCGGTGGGGCGAGGATCACTCCTTGCCCCATCAGACACCTTCGGGTGTCGAGACTAAAAGGCGAGCATCCAGACCGGGCGGCTCGTTTTGCTGCCAAAGTCCCGGCCGCCGTTCTTTAAAGCAGAGCGTTGCGAGGAGCACATATGACGCAGTCCTTTACTGGTCGCAAACGGGTTCGTAAGTCCTTTGGCCGCATCCCCACCATTGCGGTGATGCCGAACCTGATCGAAGTTCAGAAATATTCCTATGACCAGTTCCTGCAGGTTGACGAACCGACAGGCGGGCGCCCCGATCAGGGGCTTCAGTCCGTTTTCAAGTCGGTTTTTCCAATCAGCGATTTTTCTGAGACCGCTACTCTCGAGTTTGTGAAATACGAATTCGAACAGCCAAAATATGACGTCGAAGAGTGCCAGCAGCGCGGAATGACTTTCGCAGCGCCGCTCAAAGTGACGTTGCGCCTGATTGTCTTTGAAGTCGATGAAGACACACAGGCCAAATCGGTTAAGGACATCAAGGAGCAGGACGTCTATATGGGCGACCTGCCGTTCATGACCGAGAACGGTACCTTTGTCATCAATGGTACCGAGCGCGTGATCGTTTCTCAGATGCACCGTTCGCCTGGTGTGTTCTTTGACCATGACAAGGGCAAGACCCACTCGTCCGGCAAACTTCTGTTTGCTGCGCGCGTTATTCCCTATCGTGGTTCGTGGCTCGATTTCGAATTTGATGCCAAGGACATTGTCTTTGTTCGTATCGACCGTCGCCGCAAACTGCCGGTGACGACGCTTATGTATGCGCTGGGTCTTGATAGCGAGCAGATCCTGAACACGTTCTACGGCAAGGTCTCGTACACGAAGTCGAAAGATGGCTGGCGTGTGCCGTTCGATGCCGAGCGTTATCGCGGTGTGAAGCCCGAGCGTGATCTGATCGACGCCAAGACAGGAAATGTCGTAGTTGAAGCCGGCAAGAAGATGACGCCGCGCCTCGCGCGCAAGCTTGCCGAAGAGGGTCTCAAGGAGCTTCTTGTTCAGGACATCGACCTGATCGGACGTTACCTGGCCGAAGAAATCGTCAATATGCAGACTGGTGAAATCTTTGCTGAAGCTGGCGAAGAGATCACGGAAACCCTCATCGAGACATTGCTCGAAGAGGGGCATAAAGAAATCGCGACACTTGATATCGATCATGTGAACACGGGTGCCTTTATCCGCAACACGTTGGCCGTAGACAAGTGCACCAACCGCGAGCAGGCGCTGATCGACATCTACCGCGTTATGCGTCCCGGTGAGCCGCCGACCCCTGAAACAGCCGAGACGCTGTTCCAGTCGCTGTTCTTCGATTCCGAACGCTACGATCTTTCCGCCGTTGGTCGCGTGAAGATGAATATGCGTCTCGATCTTGATGCAGCTGATACTGTGCGTGTTCTGCGTACGGATGATATCATTGCGGTTATCAAGACACTTGTTGGTCTGCGTGACGGCAAGGGCGAAATCGACGATATCGACAATCTCGGCAACCGCCGCGTGCGTTCGGTTGGCGAATTGATGGAAAATCAGTATCGCGTTGGTCTGCTGCGCATGGAACGTGCGATCAAAGAGCGTATGTCATCTGTCGATATTGACACGGTGATGCCGCATGATCTGATCAATGCGAAGCCTGCGGCTGCGGCCGTTCGTGAATTCTTCGGCTCCTCGCAGCTGTCGCAGTTCATGGACCAGACAAATCCGCTTTCCGAGATCACTCACAAGCGTCGTCTCTCGGCGCTTGGACCTGGTGGTTTGACACGTGAGCGTGCTGGCTTTGAGGTGCGCGACGTGCATCCGACCCATTATGGTCGTATCTGCCCGATTGAAACACCTGAAGGTCCGAATATCGGTCTGATCAACTCGCTGGCGACTTTTGCCCGCGTCAACAAGTACGGTTTCATTGAGAGCCCTTATCGTCGCGTTGCCGATGGCAAGGTCACAGATGAAGTTGTGTATATGTCGGCGATGGAAGAAGCCCGCTATCGCGTAGCGCAGGCCAATATTGTCATCGGTGCTAAAGGCCAGATTGAGGCTGAACTGGTGAATTGCCGCATCGACGGCGATTTCGAAATGGTTCCGCCTGAACAGGTCGACTTCCTCGACGTGTCGCCCAAGCAGATTGTGTCGGTTGCTGCCGCTCTTATTCCGTTCTTGGAAAACGACGACGCGAACCGCGCTCTCATGGGCTCGAACATGCAGCGTCAGGCTGTGCCGCTTATCCGCGCCGTTGCCCCGCTTGTCGGCACAGGCATGGAAGAAGTGGTGGCGCATGACTCTGGTGCTGCCATCGCCGCTCGTCGTACTGGCGTCATCGATCAGGTTGATGCGACACGTATCGTTGTGCGTGCGACTGAAGAGCTGAATGCCGCCATGTCGGGCGTTGACATCTACAACCTGCGCAAGTTCCAGCGCTCCAACCAGAACACTTGCATCAACCAGCGTCCGCTGGTGCGTGTTGGTGACATTGTCTCCAAGGGCGACATCATTGCTGATGGTCCGTCTACGGAGCTTGGTGATCTGGCTCTCGGTCGTAACGTGCTCGTCGCGTTCATGCCGTGGAACGGTTACAACTTCGAAGACTCTATCCTGATTTCGGAGCGCATCGTGCGTGACGACGTGTTCACCTCTATTCATCTCGAAGAGTTCGATGTGATGGCGCGTGACACGAAGCTCGGGCCGGAAGAAATCACACGCGATATTCCCAATGTTGGTGAAGAGGCTCTGAAGAACCTCGACGAAGCAGGCATTGTCTATATCGGTGCCGAAGTGAACCCCGGCGACATTCTTGTCGGTAAGATCACGCCGAAGGGCGAAAGCCCGATGACGCCGGAAGAAAAGCTTCTGCGCGCCATCTTCGGTGAAAAGGCATCTGACGTGCGTGATACCTCGCTGCGTCTGCCTCCGGGCGTCTCTGGTACTGTTGTGGAAGTGCGCGTGTTCAATCGCCACGGCATCGACAAGGACGAGCGCGCGATGGCAATCGAGCGTGAAGAAATCGAGCGTCTTGCCAAGGACCGTGACGACGAAAACGCCATTCTCGAGCGTAACGTCTATGGTCGTCTTGCCGAACTTCTGATCGGCAATGTCTCGGTTGGTGGCCCCAAGGGCATCGAAGAGAACGGCAAGATTTCGCAGGCGACACTGGATAGTCTGACAAAAGGCCAGTGGTGGCAGATTGCGCTTTCCAATGAAGGTGCAATGGCTGACGTCGAAGCGCTGAAAAAGCAGTTCGACGAAGGCAAGGATCGCCTTGAAGCCCGTTTCGCCGATAAGGTGGACAAGCTTCAGCGCGGTGACGAACTGCCGCCGGGTGTGATGAAGATGGTCAAGGTCTTCGTGGCTGTGAAGCGCAAGCTGCAGCCCGGTGATAAGATGGCCGGCCGTCATGGCAACAAGGGTGTTATTTCGCGCATCGTGCCGATGGAAGACATGCCGTATCTCGAAGACGGTCAGCCGGTGGACATTGTTCTCAACCCGCTGGGTGTGCCGAGCCGCATGAACGTCGGCCAGATTCTCGAAACGCATCTGGGTTGGGCTTGTGCGCGTCTTGGTACGAAGATTTCGGAAGCACTCGACAGCTATCGTCGTAGCAACGACATCACTGAACTGAAGGCCCTTACATCGTCGATCTATGGTGACGATGCGACGGTTGCTTCGCTCAATGATGAACAGTTGATCGAAATGGCTGGAAACCTTGAAGCAGGCGTGCCGATTGCAACGCCGGTCTTTGACGGTGCGCATGAACCGGACATTGTGAAGATGCTGGAGCTTGCCGGTGTTGACCGTTCGGGTCAGGTTGTCCTGCGTGATGGTCGTACAGGTGACACTTTCGACCGTAAGGTCACTGTGGGTTACATCTATATGCTCAAGCTGCACCATCTCGTGGATGACAAGATCCATGCGCGCTCTATCGGGCCGTACTCGCTTGTTACGCAGCAGCCGTTGGGTGGTAAAGCCCAGTTCGGTGGCCAGCGCTTCGGTGAAATGGAAGTCTGGGCGCTGGAAGCTTACGGTGCTGCCTATACGTTGCAGGAAATGCTTACGGTCAAGTCTGACGACGTTGCCGGTCGTACCAAGGTTTATGAGGCGATCGTCCGCGGTGACGACACGTTCGAGGCCGGTATCCCCGAAAGCTTTAACGTGCTTGTGAAGGAAATGCGGTCACTCGGCCTCAATGTCGAGTTGTTGCTGCCACAGGCGAGCTAAACAAAGCGCGGCGCGTATCTTTTGTGAGATACGCGCCGTAGCCTCCTGACCCAGGCGGGTAGGGAGGCATGAGAATTAGATATACGGGGCAAACGTGTCCGGCTGGCCCCAATGGACACGTAACGAAGTTCCCCGTTTTTCCTGGAGGCCCTAGGAGACGTGCATGAACCAAGAGGTCATGAACATTTTCAATCCGACAGTCCCGGCGCAGACGTTCGATCAGATCAAGATCTCGATCGCGAGCCCGGAGCGGATCCTTTCCTGGTCCTATGGCGAGATTAAGAAGCCGGAAACGATCAACTACCGTACGTTTAAGCCCGAGCGCGATGGTCTTTTCTGCGCGCGCATCTTTGGTCCGATCAAGGATTACGAATGCCTGTGCGGCAAGTACAAGCGGATGAAATATAAGGGCATCATCTGCGAAAAGTGCGGCGTTGAAGTTACGCTGTCCAAGGTTCGTCGTGAACGTATGGGTCACATCGAACTGGCCGCACCTGTTGCGCATATCTGGTTCCTGAAGTCGCTGCCTTCGCGCATCGGTCTGCTGCTCGACATGACGCTCAAAGATCTTGAGCGCGTTCTGTATTTTGAGAACTACATGGTTCTTGAGCCGGGCCTGACACCGCTGAAAGAGCGTCAGCTTCTTTCCGAAGAAGATCTGATGGAAGCTCAGGACCAGTTTGGTGAAGACAGCTTCACAGCTAAGATCGGTGCTGAAGCGATCCGCGAATTGCTGGAAGGTCTCGACCTTCACAAGATTGCTGCTGACCTGCGTGTCGAAATTGCTGAAGCAACAACTGAGCTGAAGCCCAAGAAGCTGGCAAAGCGTCTGAAGCTTATCGAAGCCTTCATCGAGTCCGGCAATCGTCCTGAATGGATGATCCTGACGGTTGTTCCCGTCATCCCTCCGGAACTGCGTCCGCTGGTTCCGCTTGATGGCGGTCGTTTTGCGACATCCGATCTCAACGACCTTTATCGTCGTGTGATCAACCGTAACAACCGCTTGAAGCGTCTGATGGAACTCCGCGCGCCGGACATCATTATCCGCAACGAAAAGCGCATGTTGCAGGAATCTGTTGACGCGCTGTTCGACAATGGTCGTCGCGGTCGTGTTATCACGGGTGCCAACAAGCGTCCGCTGAAGTCACTCTCCGACATGCTCAAGGGCAAGCAGGGTCGTTTCCGTCAGAACCTGCTTGGCAAGCGCGTGGACTATTCGGGTCGTTCCGTCATCGTGGTGGGACCAGATCTGAAGCTGCACCAGTGCGGTTTGCCCAAGAAGATGGCGCTCGAACTTTTCAAGCCGTTCATCTATTCGCGTCTTGAAGCAAAGGGGCTTTCGGCCACTGTGAAGCAGGCCAAGAAGCTGGTCGAAAAGGAACGTCCCGAAGTTTGGGATATTCTTGAGCAGGTGATCCGTGAGCATCCCATTTTGCTCAACCGCGCTCCGACACTTCACCGTCTCGGTATTCAGGCATTTGAGCCCAAGTTGATTGAAGGCAAGGCCATCCAGCTTCATCCGCTGGTTTGCGCAGCTTTCAACGCCGACTTTGACGGCGACCAGATGGCCGTGCACGTTCCGCTGTCGCTTGAAGCGCAGCTGGAAGCGCGCGTCTTGATGATGTCGACGAACAATATTCTGCATCCCGCGAACGGTCAGCCGATCATCGTGCCGTCGCAGGACATTGTTCTCGGCCTCTATTACATGTCGATTGCCAAAGACAATGAGCCAGGTGAAGGCATGATCTTCTCTGGTTTGCAGGAAATTGAGCATGCTCTGGAAGCTAAAGCAGTCACACTGCATTCCAAGATCAAGGCGCGTTACAAGACAGTCGATGCCGAAGGCAATCCGATCACGGTGATTGTCGAAACGTCACCGGGCCGCATGATGGTGGGTGAGCTCTTGCCGCGTCATCCGAATGTGTCATTCGACTATGCCAACCGTCTGCTGACGAAGCGCGATATCTCGAAGATGATCGACGTGGTTTATCGTCATTGCGGTCAGAAAGAGACTGTTATTTTCTGCGACCAGATTATGGCTCTCGGTTTCAAACAAGCGTTCCGCGCAGGTATTTCTTTCGGCAAGGATGACATGGTCATTCCGCACGAGAAGGAAAAGATGGTCAGCGATACAGCTGAACTGGCCAAGGAATACGAGCAGCAATATATTGATGGTCTCATCACGCAGGGTGAGAAGTATAACAAGGTTGTTGATGCTTGGGCCAAGTGCACGGACCGCGTTGCTGATGTGATGATGCAGAAGATTTCTGCTGTTCAGATCGATGAAGAAACCAAGCGCGAAAAGCCCATCAACTCGATTTATATGATGGCGCATTCGGGTGCGCGTGGTTCGCCTGCCCAGATGAAGCAGCTTGCTGGTATGCGTGGTCTTATGGCCAAGCCATCAGGCGAAATCATCGAAACGCCGATCATTTCGAATTTCAAGGAAGGTCTGACCGTTCTTGAATACTTCAACTCTACTCACGGTGCTCGTAAGGGTCTTGCCGATACAGCGTTGAAGACGGCGAACTCGGGTTATCTCACACGTCGTCTTGTTGACGTGGCGCAGGACTCGATCATCTCCGAGTTCGATTGTGGTACATCTGGCGGTATTACAGTTCAGCCGGTCATCGATTCCGGTGAAGTGATTGTCTCTATCGGAACGCGCGTGCTTGGTCGTACCAATGCCGACGACATTCTGGTGCCGGCGACTGGCGAAGTTCTTATTCCCAAGAACACGTTGCTTTCTGAAAGCCATGTCGATCTGATTGAAGAGGCCAATGTTCAGGCCATTCGTATCCGTTCGGTTCTGACTTGCGAGAGCAACACAGGCGTTTGCGGTGCTTGCTATGGTCGAGATCTGGCACGTGGTACGCCTGTCAATCTTGGCGAAGCTGTAGGCGTCATTGCCGCCCAGTCGATTGGCGAGCCGGGTACTCAGCTCACCATGCGTACGTTCCATATCGGTGGCACGGCGCAGGTGGCGGATAACTCGTTCATCGAGTCGAGCCACATGGGTACGGTCAAGATCGTCAATCGCAATATCGTTAAAGACTCCGATGGCAAGCTTGTTGTCATGGGGCGTAACGTGCAGATTCAGATCGTGGACGAGCAAGGTGCTGAACGTGCCACACATAAGCTCACCTACGGCTCGCGCCTCAAGGTGGACGAAGGTGACAAAATCGAACGCGGTCAGCGTATTGCGGAGTGGGACCCTTACACTGTGCCGATGCTGACAGAACTCTCGGGTATCGTAGAGTTCGAAGATTTGGTTGAAGGTGTCTCGATCCGCGAAGTTGCAGACGAAGCCACAGGTATTTCCAGCCGCGTTGTCGTGGACTGGCGTGCTAGCCCGCGTGGTTCGGAATTGCGTCCAGCCATGATCATCAAGGATAAGAACGGCAAAATCCAGAAGCTCGCGAGCGGCAACGAAGCCCGTTATCTGCTTTCAGTGGATGCCATTCTTTCGGTTGAGAATGGTGCATCGGTTCACGCCGGTGACGTACTTGCACGTATTCCGACGGAAGGCGCCAAGACGCGTGACATCACGGGCGGTCTGCCGCGCGTGGCGGAACTCTTCGAAGCCCGTCGTCCCAAGGATCATGCGATCATTGCGGAAGCGACCGGTAAGGTTGAGTTCGGCAAGGACTACAAGAACAAACGCCGCATCATCGTTCATCCGCTGGATGAATCGCTGGAGCCGTTCGAGTATCTGATCCCGAAAGGCAAGCATATCGGTGTGCAGGAAGGCGACATTATCGAGAAGGGCGAATTCATTCTTGATGGCCATCCGGCTCCGCATGACATACTTGCGATTTCCGGCGTTGAAATGCTCGCCGCTTACCTCGTAAACGAAATTCAGGACGTTTATCGTTTGCAAGGCGTGGCGATCAACGACAAGCACATCGAAGTGATCGTGCGTAACATGCTGCAGAAGGTGGAAATCACCAATGCAGGTGACTCGTCCAACCTCAATGGCGAACAGCTTGATCGTCATGAGTTTGATGAGATTAATGCCAAGCTTGCTGCTCAGGGCAAGCAGGAGATGACGGCCAGCCCAGTGCTGCTCGGCATCACCAAGGCCTCGTTGCAGACACGTTCGTTCATCTCGGCTGCTTCGTTCCAGGAAACGACGCGCGTTCTCACCGAAGCTGCTGTGAACGGCAAGGTGGACGAGCTGATTGGCCTGAAAGAAAACGTCATCGTAGGTCGTTTGATCCCGGCTGGTACAGGCGGCATGCTTCAGCGTCTGCGTGGCGAAGCCCACAAGCGCGACGATAAGATTCTTGCCGAGCAGGGTGTCGGCGAGATCGCTCAAGTCAGCGAGTCGGTTGTCGAAACCGCTACAGATGAGACAGGGTCAGCTGCTGAAGTCTGATTTCGTCTTCTGAAATTTGAAACGGGCCGTCTGGGAAACCAGGCGGCCCGTTTTCTTTTTTGGATAGTCTCGTTCTGGGGGCATCCGTCAATTGTCTTCCTTTATATATGTCTGAGGTCACCGTCTGATGGCCGGCACCTCTGCATAAAGCCTGAGAAGGAGGGGGAATCAATTCCTACATCTAGGAATAGAATCGAGAATCGCAGCGATTCTGCGGCATTTTCATGCGGGTTCAGCTGCGGGAATCATGAAATTTTTTCGAGGAATTCGGCAAATTCAGGCCTTGCGTGCTTATAAACACGCCTGTTTTGCTCAATGGGGCGTCGTAAATCCCGTTTTTTATGCCCTGCGACGCATTGGCAGCCGAAAAGGTGACTTTTCTGGCTGTTTTCTTGAAAGCCGCACTTGACGGGGAATAGGGTGGCCAGTAGGTTCCGCTCACTGACGTCGCAGGTAGTAGAGCCTCTGAGCAGCAAAGAGCAATCTAAGCAGCCGGATCTAGACACTGGGGCCAAGTAAACCGACTACGAAGAATGGCGCATGACATCGGGCGCAAGTCTGATGTCCTCTGCATTTGAGCACTAACCCGCTAAGGGGTGGTGCTTAAAACCGTGTACATCCTGAGCTGGGATGTGGGCGTGCAATTTGTTTTGAACTTAGGCGAGCCAGAATGCCAACGATCAACCAGCTGATCCGCAAGCCGCGCACTCCGATTGTGAAGCGGAACAAAGTCCCGGCCATGGAGGCCTGTCCTCAGAAGCGCGGCGTTTGCACGCGCGTCTATACGACAACTCCGAAAAAGCCGAACTCCGCTCTGCGTAAAGTTGCGCGCGTTCGTCTGACGAACAAGTTTGAAGTTACGAGCTATATCCCCGGCGAGGGCCACAATCTTCAGGAACACTCTGTGGTTCTGATCCGTGGCGGCCGCGTAAAGGATTTGCCCGGCGTTCGCTACCACATTATCCGTGGTGTGCTTGATACGCAGGGCGTTAAAGATCGCCGTCAGCGTCGTTCGAAATACGGCGCGAAGCGTCCGAAGTAAGGAACAGAGATATGTCCCGTCGTCACCGCGCAGAAAAGCGAGAAGTTCTCCCGGACGCCAAATTCGGCGACTTGGTTCTTGCGAAGTTCATGAACTCCTTGATGTATCACGGCAAGAAGTCTGCCGCTGAAAGCATCATCTATGGTGCCTTCGATCAGATGGAAAAGAAGGCGAGCGTTGATCCGCTGCGTACTTTCCATGAAGCGCTCGAAAATGTGATGCCTGCGATCGAAGTTCGTTCGCGTCGCGTTGGTGGTGCAACCTATCAGGTTCCTGTCGAAGTTCGCCCTGATCGTCGCAAGGCTCTTGCGATCCGTTGGATTATTGCCGCCGCCCGGTCGCGCAATGAGCAAACTATGGTTGGTCGTCTGTCGGGTGAGTTGCTCGATGCTGCCAACAACCGTGGCTCTGCTGTAAAGAAGCGTGAAGACACGCATCGTATGGCTGAAGCTAACCGCGCCTTCTCGCACTATCGCTGGTAATCAAGTTCTTCTGAGGCCTATCCTATGCCCCGTCAAACAAAGCTCGAAGACTACCGTAATATCGGCATCATGGCTCACATTGATGCTGGTAAGACAACGACGACCGAGCGCATCCTGTACTACACAGGCGTTAGCCATAAGATCGGCGAAGTGCATGATGGCGCTGCGACGATGGATTGGATGGAGCAGGAGCAGGAACGCGGCATCACGATTACGTCGGCTGCCACGACATGCTTCTGGAAAGAGAAGCGTATCAACATTATTGATACGCCTGGCCACGTGGACTTTACGATTGAAGTAGAGCGTTCGCTTCGCGTGCTTGATGGCGCGATCACAGTATTTGACTCGGTGGCCGGTGTTGAGCCTCAGTCGGAAACAGTGTGGCGTCAGGCCGACAAGTATGAAGTGCCGCGTATGTGCTTCGTCAACAAGATGGACCGCACGGGCGCCAACTTCTATCGCTGCGTTGACATGATGGTTGATCGCCTCGGCGCCAACCCCATCGTACTGCAGCTGCCGATCGGTTCAGAAGCTGAGTTTGAGGGCCTGATTGATCTCCTCATCATGAAGGAAATCATCTGGAAAGATGAGAACCTTGGTGCTGAGTTTGAGTTCCGCGACATTCGCGCTGAATACGCCGAGAAGGCTGCTGAGTATCGCGCCAAACTCGTTGAGACAGCTGTCGAGATGGACGACGACGTCATGGAGAAGTATCTCGATGGTGTTGAGCCTGAGCTTGATGTTCTGAAGAAGTGCATTCGTACGGGCACAATTGGGCGTCGTTTTGTTCCTGTGCTTTGTGGCTCGGCGTTCAAGAACAAGGGCGTGCAGGCGATGCTCGACGCGGTTGTCGATTATCTTCCTTCGCCGCTTGATATTCCGGACGTTGAAGGCGTTGATCCGCGTAACGAAGAAAAAGTTCTGTCGCGCCGCGCTGCCGACGATGAGCCTGCATCGGCTCTCGCTTTTAAGATCATGAACGACCCCTTCGTTGGTTCGCTCACGTTCTGCCGCGTTTATTCGGGCGTCTTCACTGCCGGTTCGTCGGTTACGAACTCGGTGAAGGACAGCAAGGAGCGTATCGGTCGTATGCTTCAGATGCATGCGAATAGCCGTGAAGACGTTAAAGAGGCCTATGCTGGCGACATCATCGCTGTTGCGGGTCTGAAGAACACGACAACAGGCGATACGCTCTGCGACAACCTGCATCCGATTATTCTGGAACGCATGGAGTTTCCCGAGCCCGTTATCGAAGTGGCTGTGGAACCCAAGACCAAAGCCGACCAGGAAAAGATGGGCATTGCGCTCAACCGTCTCGCTCAGGAAGATCCGTCTTTCCGTGTGAAGGTGGACGAAGAGTCCGGCCAGACTGTCATTAAAGGCATGGGCGAACTTCATCTCGACATCATCGTCGATCGTATGAAGCGTGAATTTAAAGTTGAGGCCAATGTCGGCGCGCCGCAGGTTGCTTACCGCGAAACGCTTACACGTTCGACTGATGTCGATTACACCCATAAGAAGCAGTCGGGTGGTTCGGGTCAGTACGCTCGCGTGAAGATCACGATGGAGCCCTCTGAGCCAGGCGAAGGTTTTGTCTTCGAAAGCAAGATCGTCGGTGGCTCGGTGCCCAAGGAATATATCCCTGGTGTGCAGAAGGGTATCGAGAGCGTGAAGGACAATGGTCCGATCGCTGGCTTCCCGATGATCGACTTCAAGGTCACGTTGACTGACGGTGCTTACCATGATGTTGACTCGAGTGCTCTTGCGTTCGAAATCGCAGCCCGCGCCGCTTTCCGTGAAGGTGCGCAGCAGGCTGGTGTGAAGCTCTTGGAGCCGATCATGAAGGTCGAGGTTGTAACGCCTGAAGAATATATGGGTGATTGCATCGGCGATCTGAATAGCCGCCGCGGCCAGATCAGCGGTACAGAGCAGCGCGGTATCGCGCAGGTCATCCATGCGATGGTCCCGCTCGCCAATATGTTTGGTTACGTCAACAATCTGCGCTCAATGAGCCAGGGACGTGCCCAGTATACGATGCAGTTCGACCACTACGAACAAGTTCCTCAGGCGGTTTCCGACGAAGTTCGGGCGAAGTACGCTTAAGCCGCTATCTGTTAATCGATTTCTGTTCTTGAAGGATGGAGTGCCGTTATGGGCAAAGAAAAGTTTGAACGCAATAAGCCGCATTGCAACATCGG
>TARA_R110000824_G_scaffold137154_2_pt1 | contig 15898 bp, 20 predicted proteins | sample TARA_R110000824 | Tara Oceans TARA_R110000824 (sample SAMEA4397747) | marine metagenome | biome: Polar Biome; feature: [MES] marine water layer (ENVO:01000295) within the mesopelagic zone...; material: water (ENVO:00002006), including particulate matter (ENVO:01000060) such...
CCAACATGAATGATGAACAGATACTTGAGGCTCTTGGGGCTTCCTCCTATGATCTTAGAATCATAGGAGCTCCAGGTGCGGGAGCGGGTGTGGTGAAAGTAAGTCGAGAATTATCTCACGCTGATCGAAGCACGATCAATCACACCATGAGGAATCTTGTAGCCATAAATTCCGATTATATTACAAAAAATATGAGCGAGCATCTATCCCCACAAGAGATAACAACTGAGGCGTTGAGGATTTCCCACGATCAATTATTGAATGGTCTGGTTGTGGATGAATCAGGAGATAAAATAAAAATATGGAAATTGATACCGACACACATACAAGGAGACATCGATGATTCTAATGGAAACAAAGTGTCCCTAAGAAGTCAACTTGGAAATCTTATAAAGGACACCCTGGTCCAGGCAACTCCTCCAGGTAAGTGGCAAGGAAGCAAGAAGGAATACGTCGATTGGGCATACGATAATTCAAAATTGATTTACGATTCAGAGCTTGGTTCTTATAGATTGAAAATAGAAAGAGAAGACGAGCCGGGTGGTTTTGTTACAACTACCGATAAGGAGGGTAGGGTAAGACATCTGTTTGTGAATGTCAATGATGCTGTTACCTGGGCTTTGACTACAGATAACCTTGTTTTCGAAGAGGACATTAAGAAGATCTACTCAAAGGGGACTCTCGTTGGTCCTACTTCGACAGGGTTCAGGGTTAATGATGTCTTATTGGAGACATACAAATCTTCAAATCCTTCAGACCAAATAGATATACTTGAAAATTTCTTACGATCTTCAGATACCGATAGCAAGACTCCATTTAGTGAAGATGCTATATCTGAGATACTAGAAATCCCTACATATGGATCAATGGATGAAGATACAAAGCTGTTATTCTTGAAGAAGGCTGCTTCTTCTTATAAGGATCTCATTAATCAAGATCCATTTATTTCAAATCCAGTAACACGACCCTACTACGAAAAACACGCAGGACTTCTCGCCGAGGAACTCATGGCCAAGTCGGACAGGAAGAGCCGTATTACCAGCGGCGGGCTAGGCCCAATGGATCCCAATGTAGGATATGTTCCGACTGCTGGTAAGCTCCAAGATATTGGAGAACTATGGAATGCTAAAACTCACATACCCGTAGCGCTGGCTAGAGCTAAGGAAGACTTCCTGTCCAGGGAAGTAGAACTCAAATCGCAAGAAGAACTACAGGAACTCCATAAGAAGATGCGGAGTTCTACTGGTAAATTCCGTGCTTCTGATTTCCTTATAGGCAATGCTACCGTTTCTGATATTACGCAACGTGCGATCTTTCGTGAAGTAATGGGAGTGAAGACTAAAAATACAAACATAACTCCCAAGAGAATTGGAATTAGTATTTCCAAGGTAAACAAAACTATATCAGAAAGAAGTAATAGACCTGACTTGCTCAATGTTTATCGTGATCCAAAAGGAAATCCTCTAAATACTCAAGCACCTGTCTACGAACTCAACGGTGGCATGGTTACTAATCCAAAGTTCTATAGTAATGAGGGTATCCTTTCAAGAATGGCAGCGCCTCTTGACGGTACGTCTGGGGAGCCGTGGGTTGAATTGAGAAGTATCTATAAGAATAAAGGATACAAGCAGATCTCAACTCGTGAGCTAATTAAATCAATAAGCCTTCTCTCTCCTGATGAATCAACCAGAGACATTGATTACTTTGATTATGTTCGTGCTGCTGTTGCCGGACAGTTTCTTCAATACGATGCCAATTTGGTTTTTGCTATGGACGATTCTCGTTTCTCTAAGTTCCTCTGGGAGATTATAGGGAAACAGGATATGACAGTCAGGACTGTTGATTGGACTTCTGGTGATTGATTATTCAACAGGACTACTCCAGGCCATGAGCAACATGACTACTGCCGAGTTGAAGTCCTATAGTACCAATGAGTATTCCCATAACCTTGGATCCTATAAGGGCTCCGTGAACTCCTCATGGTTTGGTCGTGCCGCATCTATGGCATGGAATTACAATACGACAAAACTCATAGCGGAGAATGTACTAGGGGAAGACTCAGACTTTTACGGTATTGAAGAATATGGATACAATGCAATCAATGATCCTAATCTTCAGGAAAACAATTGGATCCAATCCTATTATCCTAAGGCATGGGAAGGACTTCTCAGGTCCAAGAGTTCTATCTCCACAGAAAGAACTATAGATAAAATTGTAAACATCCATCCGTTCAACATGAAAATGCAGCAAGGTAGCATCCTTGGGAATCTAATGGCGGCTATTCCTGCTGCCCTCTTTGATCCAGTCAATTTTATTCCTGTGGGTGGTATTGCGTTGAAATCTTTTGGTGTGTCTAGGGCTACTGCTAATACATTAAAAGTAAAAATGGCTACTAATTCCCTAGAGAATCTAGCCTTGACCCTGGCTGTTGAACCATTAATGAGAGGACATGACCTTACCAGAACGGAAGAGGATGCATTCGCCGATGCGGTTGGTTCCTTGTTGCTGGGTGGAATCCTTCCTGGTGCTGGACATCTTGCTGGTAAGGGTATAAGAAAAGCATCTCGTCAAGCACAGCGACAACTCCTTGGTGGGAAAACCTCTGATGAATTCATTGAAGAGCATAATCAACAAATCAGAGATGAGTTGGAGAGAATAACAAATGAGGATCCACAAGCCCAAGCGGTAATGGATCGAATAGATGAAACTGAAGGATTAATATCCAGCCAGCAAGATATAGAAACATCTGTGGGGTATCTCAAGGAGGCACTTGAAGCAGTGCAAGGAGGTGCCTCTGTTATCCTGGGTGCCAGTCCTGATAGTTTCGTAGGCAAGTATCTTACCAAGTTCTTGTTCTTTAATCCCACTCAGAGGTTGCTCTTCAATAAGAGTGAGGGTGTGCAGATAATTGGTAAGACATTACTAAGAACTAATCTCATTGGAAATCAGTTAGGGAGAAGTAGGGTAGCTTTTGAGGAGCTTAAAGAATTTGTTGAGCAACAATGGGAAGCCAAGCAACAAGACCTAAGGGGTGTGGTAGACGAATACCAAGCCAAGGAAGTCCAGGTATCCCTAGATAAGAAGCTGACTGACGATGAGCTTTACGATCTAGCAGGGAAACTTGTCTTGAGTGGCCGGGACACCATAGACGAGGTTGTCAACTGGTATCTTCCTTCAAGAACCTTTGGTGATCCTGATACAGATCCTTTTCGAATTATAAGAAATGATACCACAACCAAATCAGCCATCGAGAAACTCGCTAAAGAACAAAGAAAGATACAGGATTCTATTTATAAAACAGCAGAGATGACTGGGTTCTTTACCAAAGAAGCGGACGATGCTAATGGTTCCCAACTTTCTAATCAAAGAAGTTATCTATCACGATTCATGGATACGAACGCAATAGATCAAGCACAGATGGATACCGGGAATGCTTTTGTTTCTTCTCTAGTGAGAGGGATGACAGAGAGAAGATCACAGAACCTTGCCATGTTCATGCAGATAGAATCCAAGTGGGCGCAAAGGATAAAGAGTGGAGAAGCAGCAAAACTTAGAGCTGAATCAGCAGGTAGATCAACTGAGGGTATCGATGCACAGATAGCTAACGCCAAGGAATATCAGTCTGCCGCACAGGAGAAAGTTGAGCAATTCGAATCTGACGATTGGGAATACCAGAGTGAGGAGATTGCTAAAAACATAGCACAGAACTACTCAGGTAGTATGGATCTTCAGTCGCAAGGGCATACAAGCTCAGGTGGTGCTGCTCAACTAATGCAACGCAAGGTACTGATTGACGACAAGTATCTTGCTCCCTGGAAGCACAACAACATACTCATGGTGAACGAGAGGACAGGTAAGCACTTAATACCGAAGCTGGTTGCCGCTGCTGAAATGCAATCAAGGCAAGACCACTTCGGTCTGTCCAAGAGGATAAGTCAAGCAACAGAAAAGCTAGCAAAACTAAAAGAACGCTTGGCCCATGGTGATATAGATTCACTGGATGATACTGCGAAGAAAGCCCGGAAGAATGAATGGCTTAATACTGTAGATGATATCATTGACATATCTGAAGAGCTTGAAATATCTAATAGGGCATATCTTCTTGGGGGAGAAGATGGGGATTTCAATGTAAGGAATCCCTCTGACCTGGACAATCCAAACTCAAAGTTTGAATCAGTTGAAGATGTAAGGCAGTTCCTTAGGGATACTGTAGAACAAAGGGCTGATTTAAGAGATGAAGTTCTCCATGCAATGGAGACCCTTGATGAAGCTAATCGACAGATTCCCTATATCCAACAGAACTACATAAGGCTTTTTAATAAGCGCCAGAGAATACAGCACGAGTTGCTGACTGGCGATGAGTTAGTATCTGACAATCAATACTATGAAGTCCTTCGTGGTAAAAAGTACGGACCAACAGATAAGGATGGGGTAAGGCTACCTCTTACTGAGTTCAATAAGACCGATACAAAAAAGATAGAATACGATGTAAGGGTTACAAAGAAGGGCGCAACCTATGTCTATATTACACAGGGTCCAATAGTAGGACGGGCCAAGCTGGGTGTAACAAAGAAGGCAAGGGGTGCCCAGGGTGCAACAGTAGATATCCTGGGCGAAAGTGGTGCCAAGGGATTCTATATCCAGATCAACAATAAGTTTCTTTGGATAGACCCTCTCGAATTCAAAACAAAAGAAAAGGCCGCGCTTGATACTAAGTCAACTCAGCGTGGGCTTCCAGCTCATGTAGCATCCAGTATGGGAAAGAAATCAAAGAAGGTTGATGCCGAGATAGAGAAACTAGAAGAAGGTACTGGATTCACGGAGAGGCTTGAACAAGAAGCAGTTGATCGAAGGGCCACTCTCGAAAGAGATCTTGATACAACAAACAAGCTAATCGAACTAGAACTAAAAACAAGAAACACTAGATCTGATGTTATCAAACTAGATAGGAAGATGTGGAAAGCATGGGAGACACTCAATGCGAAACTAGGACAGTTCGATGACCTAACTAAGAAACTTAATCAGGTTGCAAGTGACATAGATATTTCCACAAGAAGCGAAGTCTTCAAAGGTGTCGGCAAGAAACACATAAAGCATATGCCCGAGGGCGGACAGGCTTCAAACTATATAGGATTCAGCGACAACATTAGAACCTTCGAGGCATTCAAGTGGTGGATCAATGGTATACGTCGTAGAGCAACAGGTCCGGATGCTGAAGAGAGACTGCTTGGGATTAATGATCACATTAGTGAATACGAATACGCTGTGTTCCGTGCGGAAAGAGCAAGGCGAGACTCTGCTTACCTCCTTACAGATTCCAGGCATCTGATTAGCTTTTCCAATAGATCAATCAGGGCAGAGGGTGGCAATCATCGAGACATGAAGAAGTCCGGAGAAGATATAGATTTCATTTGGAATCAATTACTCAATAGGAACCAGGGTGATACAGGTGGAAGTCTCGATCAAACAATTAGAGTTCTAAAGAATATGAACTATATGCGTTACATGGGCATGGTAACGATTGCATCCCTGTCTGATTTCGGTAACGCCGTAGGTACTTTGGGATTAAGTAGATACGTACGTACCCTATGGCACTACATAGGAAGACCTGATCGTAAGAACCTTAGTGAGTTCGCTAACCTAAACGCAGCCTTCGAAGTTGCAAGTCTCCAAGGAAGGTCAGCTACTGTAGGAGGTCTTGACCAGGGGGGAGACTTCTATAATCCAGATACAGGTAAGAGTATCCCACAGGCTGGTAGTGGGGGTGCCTATGGGAAAACACTGGACTGGATGGATAGGAATCTAGGTCAGGGTTCTGAAGGCATGAGGGTGTACAACAGAATGAATATGCTCAACAAGTGGAACGCTTTCAACAAGAGAGTTATGACTCTGGGTGTTGAAGACATGATTGCTGAGATAGGAATTAAATTAGGTAAAGGTCAGTCTGTAAGTGAAAGAGATCTTGGTATAACTAGATCGTTTGGTTTCTCTGAGAGTGATCTTATAAAAGCTGGTGCTTACTTTGAACTTTACGGAGACCGTAAGAGTACAATAGTTGGCAGGGATTTCCTTCTTGCAAACTCAGAGAAGTGGACAGATGCCTCCTTCGCTTTTAAATACAGGGCCAAGATTAAGGGCGCTGTCAATAATATAATTGTTACTCCCTCTATTGGTAGTAATCCCAAGTGGACATCACACAAAGGATTGAGTCTTCTCTGGCAGTTTAAATCTTTCTTAGCAGCGTCGTTTGATATGACATTCCTTCCTTGGTTACAACGGGGTGTTCTTTATAAAGATCCCAACCAGATCATGCAGCTGGTTACGACTGCAACTCTTGGATCAATGACTTACGGGATCTATGAAGTACTCAAAGGGAATAATCCTTTCCATGATAAACCAATAAAAGATGACGATGGTAATGTTGTTGATACAGTCCACTGGTCAAGAACTATGATTGCTCAGGGATTGGATCGTGGTGGAATGTTTGCTGGAATGTTTGAACTACAGAATACATTCGAGAGGCCCACTGGTATTGGTTTCCACTCTCTTGTATCTGGCAGCATGGACACGCAGTACCGTGCTAGGCATCCACTAGATCTCTTTGGTGGCCCTACAGTTGGTGCCGTTGATGATTTAATTAAAGCTGCTGCGTGGATTGGTAAGATACCTGAGAGACCGACTAGTGGACCGATTGGTGCTTTGCGTAGACTAGGCCCGGCTCAGAATACAATATGGGCCAAGGTCATTCTTGATGTCGGACCCAGCCTTTTTGATACAGTCACGGGTAAGGGTTCCTATTTTGCTCCAGCTCCAGGGGCACCAAGGGACTACTTCAATCTTCTCCCTGATAGAGATCATGCATTTAAGACAATACAAAAACGGTTGGCTGGAGAATGACAATGGAAATACCTGTAGTTGAAAGTGGACTGGCCTCTGCTGCATTAGCGCTCTTGATTCTTCGTGAGGTTTTTGCTTTCATGAAGGACAGGAAGGGCAACGGAAACGGGTTGAAGTACACGGAGATCCAGAAATGGCACGAGGTAGAGAAGAGCTTAACAGTACTTACTGAAACTATAAGCAAACTTTCCCATGCGATTAGTACGCAAACACAAACACTCAACGCTGTCCTGTACAAGATACAACACGACGTTGAGGAAACTAGAAGACAGATAAAAGATGCTGTCCAAGATTGTAGGTTAAAATGAGATTCTCCTTGCTGATTGTTTCCCTTCTGTTTCTTTCCGGCTGTGCTTTTTGGGAGGGCTTTGAAAGGGTAGTGACTGGTAATGATCCGGAAGTCCTTGAAAGTATTGGCGAGACAACCGGAAGCGTAGTAGTAGACTCTGTTAACTTTCTTCCTTCACCTTGGAGGGAGATCGTTGTTGGTCTTATTTCAGGTTTGACTGGCTGGACAGCAGCCAAGAAAAATGAAGAGGATAAATAGAATGCCTAAGATATTTCTAGACTTTTTCAATAGCCGTAAGGCTCAGGCTTTGTTGGTTCTAATAGTAGTAGTACTCCTTGGTGCTGAGGCAGGTCTTAGCGCCTCCACCATAGAGCTTACAGCAGAAGGTATCTGTGCTTTCATCATAGGTCGTGCGATACATGACCATGGGCTGGCCAAGTAATGAAAGATAATTTGTTACGGTGGTCCTTCTGTGTTTTCTTCATGCTTCTTTTTGGTGGGTGTGAAGTCAATCGGGAGGTGGTAGTTGATCCTTACAACAAGCTACCAACACTGAAGCGAGTTGTAGTTGAGGGTCCAGGTGGAGATATGGTAGGAGTCGAGGTCGAGATCGTTCGCCGACTTGACCCGCTCCTACCCGAACCTTGGAATACAATCATATCAATAGTTCTTGGTGCCTTAGTCTATGCGATCCTTGTTAGATCCTTCTGGACTAAGACCGAGGAACCTAAATAACTATGTTGGGATTATCAACTGGGAAGGGGTCTTCTTCATTGTGGTATCCAAGAAGATCCCTTACCCAATTGACCATTTCCCCACTGTCTATCTGAGATCGAACTACCCTTACAACCTTCCAGCCTAGCACTAGAGCTGTATTGTATTTCTCACAGTCCTTGGTGTATCCCTTGCCAGAGGTGTGGCCTCCAGCAGATCCCTTCCAGATACCACCCTCGACTTCGATTGCTACTTTCTTTTCAATGAAAGCGAAATCAAATCTCCACATCCTCTTGCAGAACCGATGCTCCTCCACGAACCCTGTTATCCCGTTCTCCACTAGAACAAGTGCAGCCTTGCGCTCCAGCTTGCTCCTCTTCCAGGAGTAAGACTTCTTCTGTCGTGATGATTTTCCACTGCCCTTCTTCATGGAAGACATCTAGTTCCACTTCCCCTCTAAATACTTGAAAGTCTTGGCCGGGCTTTAGCGTATACTTTCTTCTACTTCCTGGTGTCCTTGTCTGATTCTTCATCTTGCGTCTTCAATTCCTGGGCCTTGATCACAATCTGCATTTTAAGAATCTCGTTTGCTGTGTTCTGTCTGTGACATTCCCATGGAGAGGAAGGGTTTTTTATATTCGACCATTCCATTATGGTCCCCTGTTCCTTTTTTGTTGTCGGGCATCCACTTGAGAACCAGAAGTTAACTCTCTCCTGTGCTTCGTTTAGATCGTTCACCCATTTTCTAGCTGTTGCGTTCTTGGCGACAGCGCTTTTGATGTTGAGTGGGCTTGTACTTTCTGTATCTTCGAGTAGTCCGTGAAGCACCCAGTCTACTCGACTTATATTAAGTGATCCATCTTCGTCGTCGTACTGGAATATCCATTCGTTATCAATGTCTTCTGTCATGTACCAAGTATTATTAAATACATCTGATTTGTTTTTTATATATACTATTCCCCCTGTCTCTATCCCTACCTCAGAATTACCGTTCTCAAATCTATGGGTTCCTACTACCTGATTCTCTAACAACTCATTCTCCTTCAGTCTTCTTTTCCGGTCTGAATTCCCCTACCATTACTTCTCTAAAGTAGTCAACGCCTCCGTCCAATGGAACTCTGATAAGCAACTCCAGTGTTGCACCTTCTAGCATTAGCTCTTGATCGAATGGCAAGAAGCCTTCTTCTATTGAGTCCCAGAATTCCTCTACCTGATCTACCTTGTACCCTTGTTCTTTTATCCTCCGGATCAGTAGCATCTTCCTTGCCCCTGTGATCCGGTTCCATTTACTGAGGCCAAGGTTATCTGATAGCTTGTTGTATCTTTTCTTATGGTCGTCCCAGATACTCTTCTCCTCCTCGACAACTGCCTTGGTCTCAAGTTCTATCTTGGGACTGGAAGCTGAGAGGGATTCCCTCAGGCCATTCTTTCCTATGGTCTTCTTCTCTTCCTTGTTGTATCCGAACTCAGCATTGTCGCTGCCTTGGATAATCTCCTTGGTCTCGGTAGACATGGGCGCTCTCTTCAAAGCACGACGAATGACTACCTTCTTGGCCATTTCTCCCCAGTGGTCACGCCATGCTGGTGAGTTGGCTGAGCGGCTCCCTGAGCGGATCTGATCGATCTCCGCAACAGACATGAGTTCTGAGTAGGATACCCCAGTTGAAGGGATCACAATGGCATACACGCCCACTACTGGGCCTCGTGTGGCATTGGTTCCGAAGGGGTCATACTCGTGTGTGAAATCCTCATGGGTTGCTGTGTACGAATCGTTCTCTCTGACGATCCCTGTCCTGATTGCCTTCATTCCAGATCTGTAGGCTAGGTCTATGTAACCCTGATAGCCAATGGCTAACTGTGCGTCTTTCCCATACGGGACAAGGTAAGCAGATCCTAGCACTCCGATATCTAGACCCAGTGTGCTTGCCTGAACACAGGCTTTAGCAATGGAAGAGATCGAACAGTTCTTCAGACCGTCATTCATTTTGATCTGCATAATAATATTACGTAGGAATCTCTCCTTGTGGATATTACTTGGTAGTAAACCAAACAACTCATCCCTTTTAGATTCCAACCAGGATTCAATAGTGACCGGGGCATTCGTTCCAGACATTTCTAGTCCTTTCTTGGCAGCCATTTGATCTGCCTATATGACTTCTCGCCTACTGAGTAGGGCTTCCTAATGTATTCGTAGTAAGTGAGAGTTCCCAAGCTACTCTTACCTTCTTCTGCATCATCTAATTCTGATAGTACAAGAGATCTAAGTATGGCTTCACGCTTGCGAGCATCTGCAAGTTCTTGTTTTGAAGTGATCCATGATTGAACATTTATATCCTTTAGTTCTTTACTCTTATTAGGGGTACGTACAATGTTTTTCAGAGTCTCTATATTAGGGTGAGTTTCTTCCGGTGCAACTCCTTCCATCACATTCTTCTGCCAGAACTTTCCCACCCTGCTAACAATCTCTTCTATCTCTTCTTCGTAATCCTTTGGGTCAATGACAAAGACCTTGAGTTGAAAACCCCTGTCACCTATTAACACAGCGACGTGGACCATGTGGATATCAGCTACTATGGCTTGCCACAAACACTGCACGAGAACGTAGTCAGGAACCTCGTCAGTGCCTTCCGTTCCCCAGTACTTGGACAGACCCGTCGTCTTTGCTTCGATCACCTGACGACCGTGTGGCTCTGCTATGAACATGAAGTCTAGGTTGGCATGGGCTGCTATCTCCAACCCTTCAGAAGAAACAATAGTTTTTGTTCGACGGACATTGACACTGGACCAAGTGAACTCTTCCTTCTTCACCCTCTTGATAGCCCAGTCAATGACAGCAGGTTCCAGCATATGCCCTGCCTCTATCGCTGTGTTGTCTATCTGTTTCATCTTCTGTGTCTTCTCAATAAAAACATCAGCAGCAGATTTGAAAGGAGATATTCCTAAGATAGCTGGGACATCAGAGCCACCTACTGACTGCTGTCGGGCAGTCATTTGCTTATCGGTAAGCGCCATTAGTCCTCCAACCTGTGAATATTATTTTCAATATAACGAACAGGGTCAGAGAGATCTTCACTGTTCCATTCCTCAATGGAGAACAGCAGATCATCCAGCGTCAAACCAAACCCATCAGCAATCTTCTTTAAGGTTTTAGTACTCGGTGTTGTCTTCATGTCCAGCCAGTTCTTTAACGTGGCCCTGCATACATTAATCTCTATAAGATAATCAGCAGCAGATTTGTCGAGCTTGTTTAAGTTTCTATAAAAAGGATGAAGCTGTCGGTGTACTAACCTAGCAAGCATTTGCTTTGATGTCTCACCATCCTTAGCCACTACTCTTAGTGTCTTCTTGCTACCTGTTGCAACTTTCTCCATGCCATACTCCAAACACTTGACATACAACTCAGCAGGATTTACCCCTAAAACCTGTGCTATTTTGTATACGGTTAATGGTTGTGGGTTATTATGTAAGGTCTCAATAAGGTGGATAGTCATCCATGACAGACCCGTTTCAGTAGATAAATGACGCAATGAATACTTTTTATATAATCTAATTAACCTAATAGGATGAAAAGCAGAGCGAACCACACAAGCTAGGTCGCTAAATGTGATCCGCTCCCTGCCCATCAGTGCTTGCCGCAAGAGATTGACACCCTCTGACATTCAGAGAAGTAGTCACCAACACTAATGATTTGTAAATAGATAACACACCTCAAGCCATTTGTCTACCCTTAGTGGTAGTGCATTGTGAGAATTACTAGCTTCCTGGTGAAGATCTTTGAGCAACCTTCAATTGAAATACAAGATCATCTGAATTCTTTACCCATATTTTATGAGCCTTGTGACCTTCCTCTGCTTTCTTTGCATTGGATTTTTTATTAAGTTCCTTGAGGAGTTTCTTCTTGGTTGAAAAGTATTCAATACTATGATCACGTTCGTATATCAATTTCCATACTGTCATTTACGCTGGTCCTTCCGGATCTGTTTGATTCATGATAGAGTATAACGCATCCTTTATTATTATCTCTGAATAACGCTGTATGGATTCTATTGAATCTATTTCATCTTTCAATTTATCTATTTGTTTCTTTAGATTCGCAACACTATTCCTTCTGTACTTCTCTGACTTCTGTATCTCTTCAAAGATAGAGTATGCTTCCTTATATAGAACCTCGTTCGGTGTGTATTCCATTACTCTTCTCCTGTCATTTGAATTGAGAGTGGGCCTTCGCCACCTCTGTCTACTGGTACGCCATGACCTCCTCGTTCTTCCCAAGGTATCTCTTCAGTTTTAATTGTATCTGGATGATGAACTTCAACTATCGAGATAGGATGTTTTATTAACCTATGATACTTTGGTGACATACCTTCTTCTTCTTCTTCCCATTTAACTGCTGCATCAAATGAATGAAATGGACCTATGAAATCATGACCTTCTGTTAGATTACCTGCTATAAGTATGTACATTACTCTTCCTTCTCCTCGCTTTTTTCAATCGACAACATTAAAGAAGCTCCGAGGGGTAGTACTTGTTCGAACTCGTTGCCTTCAGTGTCTTGGTATTTAAGTAGAATTTTGCTCCCTTCCTTCACTGATTGGAACTCAACCTTAGCAGGTTTCTCTTCCAACACTTCTTCTTCTGTATTTTCTGTGCCTAGTTCTTCAACGTATCTGTACTTCTTAACAACTTTTATGAAGTCTGGATGCCAATAATAAGCGAACCCATCGTCAACTGGCAGGAGACTTGTAGGAATATCTTCCTTCTTCAGCCTTCCAACAAGGTAGTGAAAAGTATTTCTTTTTAATCCCCATTTGTCTGTGAAATCTCCAGTGATCAAATATCCACTTGGGGGATGACTTAAAGTACATTTCCTTTTTGATAAGTGGAATTTTTTATCGTTGTTTACGCCACCACTACGTGATCGTCCGCCGCGACGACTGCGACCAGAACCGCCACTAATTTTCTTTTTTAGAAAATCAATTTTGTAATCCTGCATAGCAACTTCTACGATAGCGTCTTTGGGGTAGAGCCTGCTTCCATTTGAGTTTGCATACTCTTCAAGTGGCATTGCATTTTCAGGTAGAAGTTTTTCTTTTACGGCCTTAATTAGTCTTCCATACTTAATATTTAGCAGGGTACAAACTTGTTTGTGAGGGATATATGTTAATCCTCGGATCTTTTGTTCTCCTACTTTATTTGTTCTTCTGATTTTCAATTGTGCCATTGCTCTTCCTTTCTACTCTTCTGAGTATGTTCCATGATACGGGTTCTGTTCCTCTGGTTCTGGTCCTACTCCCCATGCTGCGCTCTCGTCGTATGGGTATCCCGCGAACTCTCCTCTCTTTAATTCTTTCTCTGCTTTGATTCTTATCCTCTCTTCCTTGGTTGGTTCTTCTTCTTTTGTTCCCATGATTTTAAACTTTTCTATTTTGAAATGCCTTGAAGCTGTACCTAAAATATCCATTACCCAATTGAATGGTTCACCTAATCCTTCTGGATCCATCCCCTCTCTATCTAAGTACTCGATCACCATCTTATGTGTCTTTAGAAAATCTAACTTCCACCTGTCTAAGTTCCCATTCTTGTCCATGTTCCCCCTTAAAAAATAGGTCAGCCCTTGCAGCATAAGGTGGGGACTGCAAGTGACTGACCTGAGCGGAATGAAATGCTAATCCTTCGAGGGGTAAATCTTTACTGGCCCTCTGTAATCTACAACGTGGAAATTCATATCGCTTATCGATAGATCTCCTTCTGAAAATTCAACAAGCCAATCGAATGGGTTGTCTACCATTTCCTTGAGTACATTATAAACCATCTTCTGTGTTTTTATTATGTCCTTCTTTAATGATTGTAAGGGTAAGCTCTTATGCATTATCCTGTTACTGAAATCACAGCGCCACTCATTATTCCACGGGTCACTTGATATAGAATCCAATGCATCCTGAAGAGCAAAGAAAGAATCAGACATACAATTCTTTACTACCTCTTTGGAATCCTCTTGGATCATCCACTTATCATTGACCTCCATTAGGTTCTGAGCGGATCTCTTTAACATACTTATCAGTAGCTCGTGATCACTGGTACCCAGGCTATCTTCTTCAAGATCCTTGGCTAAGTTGTAAAGCTCATCAGACTTCTGTTGTCTGTAGCTCTTGATCTCATGCCTCTGATTCATTGAACCTCCTCTCTTCTTCATAGTCTTTCTCTCCTATAAAACTTTGATCAACCACATATTCTTTATCAACTTCAAGAGTCATCCTGAAGCACTTGCCACACTGATAACCTTTACCTTGGCTTATATCTAACGCCGTACTGAATAAGGTAAAGAGATTTCCTAACTGACTAGCTTCCTTACCACACGTCCGGCACTTTGGTGTTCCCGTTTGCTCTTTCATTATTCTCTCCTTCTTCTTTGTTTATTATTATTATTCTTTTCAATACTTCTGCTATGAAATTTACCTGTGCATTTGTCAGTTCTACGGCAGCTTTTGCATATGCTTCTTGCATTTCTTCCTGTTGTTCCTCGTTCATCTTCTCCCCTTGTTTAGTCTTGATCCATGCTTATCAAAAGCCTTATTGATTATACTTCTCATCTTGTCTACCGGGTCGTCTTCCTTTTTCAACTCCTTTACTGCGTGATCTTTCTCTATTAATGATATCGCTTTCTTTGACTGAGCATCTGCAATCGGAATGATCTTCTTGTTCTCCTTGAATACAGACAGCCAACCCTTGAAGTACGCTATCGATTGATCATTATGTTCAGGTGCTTTGATACCTAGCTTTGCCATTACCATGGCTGCACCTAGCTCAGCTACCAGCTCCTCTAATGAATACCTTTCTAGTTTATTCTCTGTTTGTTTCTCTTGTATTGCAGTTCTTTTCAATCTATTCTTTCGTCCCGTGCTATGCACCACCTCATGTACCAAAGTGTTGGCATACCCAATCTCATCCTTGAAGGATTCAATCTTTGGCATTAAGATCCTATCCTCAATGGGCCTATAGCAAGCTCCATGATCACCGTATTCAATTGGAATCCTATGCTTGCCTAGGTATGGATCACAGAATCCATGTATTAATTTAAACTCTGAAGACTTTGTTATCGAATCATTCTTTGGTGGTGGTAAGTGATCGTATTCTTTCGGGAAGTTTGTTCCCCACTTCACCTGGCTTACATTATATAGGTGAGTCTTGACGAAAAGAAATACCTTTCTATCTTCCTTTGATCTCTGTCTCCCCTTGTAGAACTTGCCATCTGACGTAACAAACTGCATTGCATTAGAGAATACAGGTGTTGATACCTCCTCTTCAGGCACGTAGCCCTTGAGCATTTGAACACGGTTCTTTGTCAACCAGTTCCTTCCCTCGTATCCATTCTCCTTAGAGCTACATCCAAGTATGAATGTATTCATTGGTGAATAGAACCTGTTGTTATAGTTCACTGGCAGTGACAGTGTTGGAACCCATGGTCTATCAAACTCAAAGAATCTTCCAGACTCTATAGCTTTTATGAATACATCAGTTACATATGAATGATTGTTTTCGTTACTCATTGATCTCCTCTCTGTCTCTGTGATTCTAATTCTTTCTTTGCCCGTGCAGTCTCACGCTCTGCTGCTTCACGTAATCCTCTTGCTCTTTTTTCTTTCCAGGCTTCTTTATACTTGGTAAAGATCTCTTTGTATTCAGGTGCAGACTGTTCAGCTATTGCTTCTATGTATGCTTCTTCTGTTCTCATTTTATCGTAATGATCATAGCCATCATCGGTGAGGAAGTACCACCACTCAAAACCTTTTACTCTCTCTTCATATTTCTCAAGCGTTGGTGTTGTCAATAGTATATTTCCAAATGTGAATGTACTCATTTAACTTCTTTCTTGTATCCAAGTTCTATTAATAAATTATAGTAATCATCAAAGGATAAGAATGCTTTGTCCTCCTTCTTTAACTTATCCTTACAGGCAGATATCCATTCGTATTCTTCTGCCTTTACTGTTCGGTGTGC